>Ga0209230_10000513_pt1 | contig 15220 bp, 15 predicted proteins | sample LakOntMetagenome_FD_187467 | JGI IMG/M metagenome (GOLD analysis project Ga0209230, IMG submission 187467) | Freshwater and sediment microbial communities from Lake Ontario - Sta 18 epilimnion Metagenome (SPAdes) (version 2) | ecosystem: Environmental > Aquatic > Freshwater > Lentic | place... | reverse complement strand
ATCCAGGATCTCATCGATGCTCTTGGAAGTCTTCCAGGTATCGGGCCAAAGAGTGCGCAGCGCATCGCTTTTCATATCTTGCAATCGGATTCAGAGATTGCAGCAAGTCTTGTTGAAGCTGTCCGCACAGTAAAAGAGCGCGTGAAGTTCTGTACCCAATGCGGAAATGTCTCTGAAGAGACTGAGTGCCGCATCTGTCGCGATCCACGCCGTGATGCAACAAAGATCTGTGTGGTTGAAGAGAGTAAAGATGTCATCGCAATCGAACGCACTCGCGAATTCCGCGGTAAGTATCACGTGCTCGGTGGCGCCATCAGCCCTATCGATGGAATTGGCCCAGACCAACTTCGCATCCGCGAACTCATGCACCGCCTTGCCGATTCAACTATTACCGAGATCATCTTGGCGACCGACCCCAACCTTGAGGGCGAAGCGACCGCGACCTACCTCGCCCGTCTGATTAAGCCGATGGGCATCAACGTCTCACGCTTGGCATCGGGCTTACCTGTGGGCGGAGACCTTGAATATGCCGATGAAGTTACGCTCGGCCGCGCTTTTGAAGGACGAACCAACCTTTAATCTCATTATCTGGGCGTACCCCCGTCTCATATAGTAAGAAAAGCCAATAATTGGGTGGCGACATCTTTTCTTCTGCCTCACTATTAAGCCATGGGACTCATCGTTCAGAAATTCGGCGGCTCATCCGTTGCCGATGCCGAGGGCATGAAGCGCGTTGCTGCTCGCATCGTGGCTACCAAGAAGGCTGGCAATCAGGTTGTCGTAGTCGTCAGCGCGATGGGCGATACCACCGATGAACTCATCGATCTCGCCAATGCAGTGACACCAATTCCTCAAGGCCGCGAGCTCGATATGTTGCTCACTGCCGGTGAGCGAATCTCAATGGCTGTTCTTGCGATGGCAATTAATAATCTCGGTTTTGAGGCGCTCTCATTTACAGGATCTCAAGCAGGTGTAATCACCGACTCTGTCCACGGAAAAGCACGCATCATCGATGTAACTCCAGGGCGTATTCGTGAAGCAATCGATTCAGGTGCAATTGCAATCGTTGCAGGTTTTCAGGGAATTTCTCAAGATACAAAAGACATCACAACTCTAGGTCGCGGTGGATCAGACACAACCGCAGTGGCGCTCGCAGCAGCACTGGATGCGGATGTCTGTGAAATCTATACAGATGTTGATGGCGTCTTTAGCGCAGACCCACGCATCGTTCCATCTGCACGCAAATTGAAGACTGTTACATATGAAGAGATGCTCGAGCTCGCAGCAGCTGGTGCAAAAGTTCTCCACCTTCGCTGCGTTGAATATGCACGCCGATTCAATCTTCCAATTCACGTACGTTCATCTTTTAACACTAACGAAGGAACATGGGTGGTTGAAAACCATCCAGAAGGAGGCATCATGGAACAAGCAATGATTTCTGGCGTTGCACACGACAAGTCAGAGGCGAAGGTAACCATCGTCGGCGTTCCCGATCGCACAGGTGTTGCAGCTCGCATCTTCCAGGCAATTGCGGATAACGACATCAACGTCGACATGATTGTTCAGAACGTATCTGCTGCAGCTACAGGCCTTACAGATATCTCCTTTACCTTGCCAAAATCAGAGGGCTCTAAGGCAACAACTGTCTTGCAACGCATCCAAGGAGAAGTTGGATTTGCATCGATTCTCTATGACGACACAGTTGGAAAGCTTTCGCTCATCGGCGCAGGAATGCGCTCACACCCAGGCGTCACAGCAACGTTTTTCGCTGCAATGTCAGAAGCTGGCGTCAATATCGAGATGATTTCAACCTCTGAAATTCGCATCTCCATCATCGTTCGCGAAGCAGATCTAGAGCGCGCAGCAAAGGCTGCACACACTGCATTCCATTTAGATGCAGATCAGCTTGAAGCAGTTGTCTACGGAGGAACAGGTCGATGACTCGTAAGCCATCTCTTGCTGTCGTAGGTGCAACTGGCGCAGTCGGAACTGTCATGCTCGGCATCTTGTCTGAACGTCCAGATGTATGGGGAGAGATTCGTCTCATCGCATCAGCGCGTAGCGCAGGAAAGAAATTGATGTGCCGCGGTGAAGAGTTAACAGTTGTTGCACTCACACCAGAGAGCTTTGATGGCATCGATGTTGCAATGTTCGATGTACCAGACGAAATTTCAGCAGAATGGGCGCCTATTGCTGCATCACGCGGTGCGGTAGTTGTCGATAACTCAGGTGCATTCCGTATGGATGCAGATGTTCCTCTCGTTGTCCCTGAAGTAAATCCGGAAGATGTAAAGAAGCGTCCGCGTGGAATTATCTCTAATCCAAATTGCACAACACTTTCAATGATTGTTGCAATGGGCGCTCTTCATCGTGAATATGAGTTAAAGGAACTTGTTGTCTCGTCTTACCAGGCAGCGTCCGGTGCTGGCCAAGCAGGAATCGATACCTTGCGCGCACAAATTAGTGCAGTAGCTGGCACTGCTGTAGGAGATGCACCAGGAGACCTTCGTGGAGTTGTTAAAGATAATGGGCCATTCCCGGCTCCTCTTGCGATGAACGTTATTCCCTGGGCTGGATCTCTTAAGGAAGATGGTTATTCATCTGAAGAGCTCAAGGTCCGCAACGAATCTCGCAAGATCCTTGGCCTTCCAAATCTTAAAGTTTCAGCAACGTGTGTACGTGTTCCAGTCATCACAACACATTCGCTTACAGTGCATGCAACATTTGCTAAAGAGCCTTCACGTAAAGCTGCGCAAGATATTCTCGAAAACGCAGCAGGTGTGAAGTTGGTAGATGATCCCGAAAACTATCAATTCCCAACTCCTGCCGATGTCGTGGGCACTGACCCAACATGGGTTGGTCGCGTTCGTAAGAGCATCGATGACCCAATGTCACTCGATCTCTTTGTATGCGGAGATAACTTGCGCAAGGGCGCCGCCTTAAACACTGCGCAAATCGCAGAACTTCTCGCTGTCGAATTTACTCGCTAAGCGCATCTAGACTGCAGCCATGACAATCGTGGTCGCAGGCGGTACAGGCCTTGCAGGTTCTGCCATTGTCCGTGCCTACGAAAAAACTGGCGCAGAGGTAATTGCGGTAAACCGTAAGGTTGTGGACCTTCTCGATCGCGATGCCACGACAGCTTTCCTTAAAGCGACCAAACCATCACTCGTTGTCGATGCTGCTGCCAAGGTCGGCGGAATTGGCGCCAATAACGCCTACCCAGTTGAATTTCTCTCAGACAACGTGCGAATTCAGAGCAACCTCATGGAGGCAGCTCACGCTGCTGATGTCGAGAAGTTCATCTTTCTTGGATCAAGTTGTATCTATCCACGTGATTGTGCGCAGCCAATTAAAGAGAGCTATCTTTTAACTGGCCCTCTTGAAGAGACCAACTCTGCTTACGCAATTGCAAAGATTGCCGGCATCGAACTCATCAAATCTTTCCGCAAGGAGTATGGGCGTACATGGATTTCGTTGATGCCAACAAATCTCTATGGTCCAAACGACAACTTTGAACTCCAGGGCTCACACGTTCTTCCAGCATTCATTCGCCGCTTCGTTGAGGCTGCAGAAAATAACGTTGCAACAGAGACTTTATGGGGGACTGGTTCACCAAAGCGCGAATTCCTGCACGTTGATGATCTTGCAGCTGCGGTTGTGCACCTTGGTGCTACCTATAACTCTGCAGATCACATCAATATCGGTTCAGGTGAAGATCTCACGATCAAGGAACTTGCAGAGCTCGTCGCTGAATTAGCTGGCTTCACAGGTGAAATTGCATGGGATTCATCAAAACCCGATGGAACACCACGCAAGGTTCTTGATGTTTCAAAGGCTAAATCGCTAGGTTGGGCACCACAGATTTCACTACGCGATGGAATCGCATCGACTATCGCTTGGTACAAAGATGCAACTGCAAAGGGAGTATCACGACGATGAGTAAAAAAGTTGCACTAATTACCGGTGTTACAGGACAAGATGGTTCCTACCTTGCAGAGTTCTTGCTTGAAAAAGGATACGAAGTACACGGACTCATCCGCCGTTCATCGACATTTAATACATCTCGCATCGATCACATCTACCAAGATCCACATGTAAAGAACCCAAAGCTATTCCTTCACTATGGCGATTTGATTGATGGCGTTGGGCTAACCAACCTCATCCGTGAAATCAAGCCAAATGAGGTCTATAACCTCGGAGCACAATCACATGTGCAGGTCTCCTTCACCATGCCTCAATACACAGGCCAGGTTGATGCAGTCGGAGCAGTAGGTCTCCTTGAAGCTATCCGTAGCGCAGATATTGATACTCGCTTCTACCAAGCATCAACATCTGAGCTCTTTGGTTCAACACCTCCACCGCAGAATGAGAATTCAGTATTTCGTCCACAATCACCATATGCAGCTGCAAAGTTGATGGCGTACTGGTGCACAGTTAATTACCGCGATGGTTATGGAATGCATGCAACAAACGGCATTCTCTTCAATCACGAATCACCACGTCGCGGCGAAACGTTCGTAACTCGTAAAATCACTCGCGCTGTCGCTGCTATCAAGGCGGGCAAGCAGGACAAGTTATTCCTTGGAAACCTCGATGCAGTTCGCGACTGGGGATACGCAAAGGAATATGTCGAATCTATGTGGCTGATGCTTCAGCAAGATAAGCCATCAGATTATGTTGTCGCTACCGGCGTTGGTGCAACGGTAAAAGATTTTGCAGAGGCAGCATTTGCGCGCGCAGGACTTAATTGGCAAGACCATGTTGAGACAGATAAGAAGTACATCCGTCCAACAGAAGTTGATGCACTCATCGGTGATCCATCAAAGGCTGAAAAAGCTCTTGGTTGGAAGGCAACAACTCACTGGAAAGAGCTTGCAGAACTTATGGTTGACGCTGATATTGCAGCGCTCAAGTAATTCTTTAAAAAGTTTCTAAAACTCTGAAGTAAGCGTCACCAGAGAAACTTCTGGCGGACTTGCAACTCTAATCCGCGAAAATGGTCCAGTTCCCATTCCTGCAGATACATGTAAGTAGGGCTCATTGAGCAGCCTTGTTAAACCTCGTGCACGCCATGTAGGCAAATCACAATTTGTCGTAAGTGCGAAAGAGCCGCCCGGTAATGGAAGCCTTACCTGTCCACCATGTGTATGACCGGCAAAGATTGCATCCACGGAATCCTTACTCATCGCTTCAAGGATCCGTGCATACGGTGCATGCGTTACACCAATTGCAATATCGCATTTTCCTGGAGCTCCGGCCACAAGTGAGTAATCATCAAATTCGAGGTGAGCATCATCTGTACCACGGGCCTCAATGACGGTGTCCTTAATTGTGATTGTCTGACGAGAAGTATTGAGATTGAGCCAACCGCGCATCGATAAACCCTTATCTAACTCGGGCCAAGGTAGCTCTTTACCGTGAACGCGCTTGCCATGATTTGGCAGTAGATATTTCAGCGGATTTCGCGGAGTTGGCTCGTAGTAATCATTTGATCCGAATACATACAGACCGGGAATATTGAGCAAATCATTGAGGGCATCTAGAACAACAGGAACTGCGTTCTTATGTGCCAAGAAGTCACCGGTGCTGATGACAAGATCAGGCTTCATCGCTGCAAATGACTTGATATCGGCAATCTCAGTGTGACGCTTAGGCGTTAGATGAAGGTCAGAAAAATGAAGGATTCGAATATCTCTGTGGCCTTCAGGAAGTATTGGAATCTCTGCAGTGCGCTGTACGAATGCCATAGTGTGCATAAGGATATATCGGCGTGAGAAGATATACCCGAACAATTCGAAGAATTTGGAGCATCAAACAAGTGGGACTTAAAGAAACACTTCAATCAGACCTCACAGAGGCGATCCGCAGCAGCGACAAATTGGTATCAGGAACCATTCGTATGGTTCTGACAGCAATTACCAATGAAGAAGTTTCAGGTAAGGAAGCTCGCGTACTTACCGATGATGAAATCATCACCGTACTTTCACGCGAAGCAAAGAAGCGCCGCGAAGCATCAGAAGAGTTTGCTAAGGCAGGACGTGCCGATAAGGCCGCAGATGAAAAAGCAGAAGGCGAAGTTATTGCAAAGTATCTTCCAGCTCAGCTCACTGAAGATGAAATCAAAGCAATCATTGCAGCAGCAGTTGCATCGACGGGTGCGGCAGGACCAGCTGATATGGGTAAGGTCATGGGCGCTGTGAAACCACAGATCGCAGGCAAGGCAGATGGCGGCGTTGTTTCAGCGCTCGTTAAAGCAGCACTCACCAACTAAATCTAGGAGATCTCATGAAGTTTGAATATGCAACAGTTCCACTTCTCTCACATGCAACAAAGCAGATCCTTGATACATGGGGTTCAGATGGATGGGAGCTCGTCACAGTTATTCCAGCACCAGGTGGAGAACAACTCGTTGCATATATGAAGCGAGAGATTAAGTAATGAGCGTTGATGTTCGAGCAAAACTTGCAGAGAAGGGGTTAACTCTTCCTATTGTTTCAAAGCCGCTAGCTGCATATGTTCCTGCAGTTCGCACTGGAAACATAGTCTTTACTGCAGGACAACTTCCCATGATCGATGGAAAAATCGCAGGCGAAGGAAAAGTTGGATCAGATATTTCAGCAGAGGATGCTAAGAAGCTTGCCGAACTCTGTGCACTGAATGCACTTGCTGCAGTAGAGCTTGTTGCGCCAGTTGATTCGATTGTGAAAGTTGTGCGAATCGTCTGTTATGTAAACGGAGCTCCAGGCTTTACCAATCAGCCAGCAGTTGCCAACGGTGCATCAGAGCTATTTATGCATATTTGGGGCGATGCCGGAGTAGCGGCACGTAGTGCACTCGGTGTTGCAGATCTTCCACTGAACTCACCTGTTGAAGTTGAGCTCACCGTCGAAGTTCAGTAATTACTTACCGCGCTTTTCTAGGCGCTCTAAGTCTGTAATCATCACGGCGCGACCATCAAGCTTGAGCCATCCGCGTCCAGCAAAATCCGCGAGAGCTTTATTTACTGTTTCGCGTGATGCGCCAACGAGTTGAGCGAGTTCTTCTTGAGTGAGGTCGTGGTGAACAAATAGGCCTTCATCAGTGTGCTTACCAAAGCGTGTCCCCAAATCAATGAGCGCTTTAGCGACGCGACCTGGAACATCTGAGAAGACCAAGTCACCGACAGCTTCATTTGTGCGACGTAGACGCTGCGCCAAACGAGAGAGAAGTTGAAGTGAAACATCTGGATTATTGCGAAGGTAAGGGATCAACTTCTCGTGGCTGAGCGAGAGCAACTTTGCATCGGTAACAGCTGTTGCAGTTGAAGTACGTGGGCCTGGATCAAAGAGTGAGAGCTCTCCGAACATTTCACCAGGTCCGAGGATTGATAGAAGATTTTCGCGACCGTCTCCGCTGGAAGTGCCCAGCTTGAGCTTTCCGTCTGTGATGACATAGACGTGTTCGCCTTCATCGCCCTCTTTGAAGAGGATGCCGCCCTTAGCAATCTTGACCGAATCCATTGATGCTCGCAGCGAGGCTGCTTGGGCATCATCGAGGGCGGTAAAGAGAGGGGCGCGCTTTACGACTTCTTCATCTAGTGGCACATTCGGTAGTTTACTCGCATGGGCGCAGATAGCGAAACTCGAAAAGAGGCGAGAGCTATTTACCGAATTCTCACGCGCACATATCCAGATATTCGCTGTGAATTAGATTTTAGGAATCCCCTTGAGCTAATCGTCGCAGTTGTACTTTCAGCCCAATGTACCGATAAGCGCGTTAATCAGATTACCCCTGCTCTCTTCAAAAAATATAAGAAGGCAAAACATTATGCGCGCGCACCTTTGGCAGAAATTGAAGAATATATTTTTTCTGCAGGTTTCTATCATGCAAAAGCGCGCCACCTCAAAGGTCTTGGCACAAAGTTAGTTGAAGAATTTGATGGCAAAGTACCTGCAACTCTTGACGAGCTCATTACCCTGCCTGGTGTCGGACGCAAGACTGCAAATGTTGTCTTGGGCCATGCATTTGATATTCCTGGAATCACAGTTGACACCCACTTCGGCAGATTGTCGCGTCGGTTTGAATGGACTCGTTCAACGGATCCGGTAAAGGTTGAACATGAAGTTGGTGAGTTGATTCCACAGAAAGAATGGACCAATCTCTCGCAGCGCATGATCTGGCACGGCCGTCGCATCTGCCATTCACGTAAACCAGCATGCGGTGCCTGTCCCTTAGCCAAGATATGCCCATCGGTTGGTATTGGTGAGATGGATCCAACGAAGGCGAAGCTCCTTGTGAAGACCGATAAGGATTTCCGATGAAGGTGTTTGCAGCGCTCGTCTCATCCTTTCTCCTCTTAACGAGTTGTTCCAGTAGCACCCCATCTGTAATCACTGGTGAAGTTGTTAGCTGTGAAGGAATTTCGAAAGTAGTGAGTGGCGATCCAAAGCTTGAATGCCTCGACGGTGGCGAAGGTGTGGCTGTCAGTGCGATACGCGGCCCCGCCCTCATCAATGTCTGGGGAACATGGTGTGCGCCTTGTCGTAAAGAGCTTCCCTACTTAGCGAAATACTTTGAAGAATCTGGAGATGCAGTTCAACTTATTGGTGTAGCTGTAGAAGAGAAGAACGCAGAATCCGTTGCAACCTTTGTGGAAGAACGAGGAATGACCTGGCCGATTCTCTTTGATCGTGAAAATTCAACCCGTGAGTTATTTGGAATGGGCGTGCCGGTCACCTGGTTTATCAACGAATCGGGCAGAGTTACCCATAAGCACTACGGCCCCTTCACATCAGTGAAATCTATTGAAACTGCAGTTTCTCAATACCTTGGAGTGAAATGATCTTTGATCTCATAGCAGCACTTTTCTTACTGGGCGCATTTATTGCCGGTTATAAAAACGGTCTTATAAAGACAATTCTTCGTGGTGTGCTCTTTATCGCCGGTGGTGTGGTCGCCATGTACTTTGTTGTCGAACACGATCAAAGTGGCTGGCTCATTGTTGCAATCATTCTCGGTGCCTATGCAGGCGCTCTTGCAGGATCTGCACTTGCAAAGACTTTAAAGGTCACAATTATTCGTGGCCCACTTCGCTGGCTTGATTCTCTTGGCGGGGCAGTCCTTGAAGTAACTAAATATGTACTTGCGATTTATGTCATCGGCACAATCTTGTTGTGGGCGCCATGGACGACAGGACAGAATGCAGTTTCAGAGAGCAAGTTCTACCTACAGGTGAGCGAGCATGCACCTTCTGTTATCTCTGACCTAAGAAAAGAGATAGAGAAAGCCTTGGCTAATCCTCGTCTTTAGCGGCGTTTAACCCTTCAGAAATCAGCTTCATAACATTTGGATCTGCAAGAGTTGTTGCATCTCCCACGGCTCTATTTTCAGCCACATCCTTGAGCAATCTACGCATAATCTTGCCGCTTCGAGTCTTTGGTAGCTCATTGACCACCATGATCTGACGAGGCTTTGCAATTGCACCAATTTCCTTAGCTACATGGTTGCGAAGTTGTGTGACAAGTTCTTCACCATTGGCATGCTCGATGCCGCCACGCAAAATAACGAAGGCCACAATGCCTTGACCTGTCATCGCATCAGCAGCTCCGACCACTGCCGCTTCTGCGACTGCCTCATGTGAAACAAGAGCTGATTCAACTTCTGTCGTTGAAATTCTGTGGCCAGAGATATTCATGACGTCATCGACGCGACCCATGAGCCAGATCGCACCATCGTTATCTAACTTTGCGCCATCTCCTGCAAAGTAGATTCCATCAAAACGCGACCAATATGTTTCTTTGTAACGCTCTTCTTCGCCCCACACACCACGCAGCATCGAAGGCCATGGCTTATCGAGAATTAAGAATCCACCGTGACCATTGGAAACTTCTACGCCCTTGTCATCGACGACCTTTGCGCTAATTCCAGGAATAGCGCGCATTGCAGATCCCGGTTTTGTCTCTGTCACACCAGGAAGCGGTGAAATCATGATTGCGCCAGTTTCGGTCTGCCACCAAGTATCAACGATTGGACACTTACCGCCACCAATGACATCGCGGTACCACATCCATGCTTCAGGATTAATTGGTTCCCCAACCGAGCCCAGCAAGCGGAGAGAAGTAAGGTCAAAACGTTGTGGGTGTTCATCTCCCCACTTCATCCAGGTACGAATAAGTGTTGGAGCGGTATACAAAATAGTTACGCCATATTTTTCAACGATCTCAAATACTCGACCTTTATGTGGAGTATCTGGTGTTCCCTCATACATCACTTGTGTCGCACCATTAATGAGTGGCCCATAAACCATGTATGTATGGCCTGTAATCCAGCCAACATCTGCTGTGCACCAGTAAACATCTGTCTTCGGCTTGATATCGAAGACAACCTTGTGTGTGTAGGCGGCCTGTGTGAGATAGCCACCTGTTGTATGAAAAATTCCCTTGGGCTTTGCAGTTGTTCCCGATGTGTACAAGATAAAGAGTGGATGTTCGCTATCAAAGCTCTGCGGGATGTGAGTTGAACTCTGAGCTTCTACTAAATCGTGCCACCAGATATCGCGATCAGAGTTCCACGCAGTCTCTTGCCCTGTGCGCTTTACAACGAGAACCTTCTCAACATTTGTCTTCCCATTGAGCGCTTCATCGACTGCTGACTTAAGAGCAAATGGTGCTCCCTTTCGAAAACCGCCATCTGCGGTAATAACCAACTTTGCATCTGCATCTTGAATACGCGACAGAAGTGCATCTGCAGAGAATCCGCCGAATACAACAGAGTGAATTGCTCCGATACGTGCGCAGGCGAGCATCGCAACAGCTGCCTCTGGAATCAGTGGCATATAAATAGCGACACGATCTCCAGCAACGATTCCAATATCTGTTAACGCATTTGCGCACTTGCTGACATCTGCAAGCAGTTGTGCATAAGTAATAGTGCGGGTGTCACCCGGTTCGCCTTCAAAGTTAATTGCAACGCGATCACCATTTCCTTCGGCGATATGACGATCAAGTGCTGAGACTGAAGCATTGAGTTTTCCACCGATAAACCACTTGGCAAACGGTGCCTGCCATTCAAGAGTTTTATCCCATGGTTTATCCCAGACCAGCGCGCGGGCTTGTTCATCCCAGAATGCCAAGCGATCTCTCTCTGCTATCTCATAGAGATCTGCCTTGGCATTTGCCTGAGCTGCAAATTCTGGCGATGGCGCAAAGCTGCGATCTTCTGTGGATAGGTTCTCAATCGAATCGTGCGTCATACCGAAGGAGGCTAGTACTTACACACTGAACTTTCTAGAGTCTCTCTTATTCACATGGGCCTATCTCTACCTGATTTCACTAGCGACATCTCATTGATTATTCGCCTCCACTGAAACTGTGCACATCGAGTGCAACGAAAGGAGATAGATGTCAGTCGCAGCGCTTCTTGCAATCCTGCTAAAGGTCATAGCTAACCCAGCCTTGATGGCCGCCCTCGTGGCCTTCCTGCAGAAGACCCTCCACCCGTAAGGCGCCACCCAAGGTCTTTATGAGTGCCCCAACTCCTGCGTATGAGTGAGTCGATTTTTCATACGTGGGGGTTGGTGGTTGGATTAGGCGTAAGCCTCGAGCAGACTCAATGGCGCGTCCGGTGAGGGTTTACACACTGTAGATCTAACCCATTGGAGTCAAAATGCCAATTGCAACCCCAGAAGTCTTTGCAGCAATGTTGGACCGCGCTAAGGCCGGTGCATTCGCATATCCAGCAATTAACGTTTCATCATCACAGACAATCATCGGCGCCATTCGTGGATTCGCTGAAGCTGAGTCAGATGGAATCATTCAATTCTCATGGGGTGGAGCTGAGTACGCATCAGGCTCGACTGTAAAGCACATGGTCGATGGCGCAGTTGCGCTCGCAGAATTTGCACACGTTGTTGCAAAGAATTACAACGTCAACATCGGTATTCACACAGATCACTGTCCAAAAGAGAAGCTTGATGGCTTTATGCGCCCTCTTCTAGAGATTGGCGCACAGCGAATCAAAGAAGGAAAGCAGCCACTCTTTAACTCACACATGTGGGATGGATCTGCTGTAGATATGAAAGAGAACATGGTCATCGCAAAGGAACTTCTCGAGAAGTCAGTTGCTGCAAAGACAGTTCTAGAGATTGAAATTGGTGTAGTCGGTGGAGAAGAAGATGGCATCGAGGCAAAGCACGATGCAAAGCTCTACTCAACACCTGAAGATGCACTGCTCACAATTGAAACACTCGGAACAGATGCAAACGCTCGTTACATGGTTGCTGCAACATTCGGAAACGTTCACGGTGTATACAAGCCAGGAAACGTTGTCTTGCAGCCTAAGATCTTGCAGACACTTCAAGAAGCAGTAGCTGCAAAGCTCGGTCTTCCAGCAGGAAGCAAGCCAATGGATCTCGTATTCCACGGTGGTTCTGGTTCATTGCTTTCAGAGATCCGCGATTCACTCGATTACGGCGTAATCAAGATGAATATCGATACAGATACACAGTATGCATTTACTCGTCCTGTGGTTGATCACATCTTTAAGAACTACGACGGCGTTCTTAAGGTTGATGGTGAAGTTGGAAATAAGAAGGCTTACGATCCACGTGCGTGGGGTAAGGCAGCTGAAGCAGGTATCGCAGCACGTGTTGGCGTTGCTTGTGAAGATCTTCGTTCAACCGGAACATCACTTCGTAAGTAATTATTAACAACAAGTCGGAGAGGCTTTACCTATGCCAGCGTTAGTTTTGCTTGGAGCTCAATGGGGCGATGAAGGCAAGGGTAAGGCCACCGATTTATTGGGTGACCGCGTTGATTATGTTGTTCGCTATCAAGGCGGAAACAATGCTGGACACACAGTTGTTATCGGTGATCAAAAGTATGCGCTGCATTTGTTGCCATCAGGAATTCTCTCTCCCAATGTAGTTCCAGTAATTGCAAACGGTGTTGTTATTGACCCAGGTGTATTACTTGAAGAAATCAAGGGCCTAACAGAGCGCGGAATCGATTGCAGCAAGTTAGTTATTTCAACTAACGCTCATCTGATTACTCCGTATCACCGCACAATCGATAAGGTTTCAGAACGCTTCTTGGGTAAGGCAAAGATCGGTACAACAGGGCGCGGCATTGGTCCTGCTTATGCAGACAAGATCAACCGCATCGGTATCCGCGTACAAGATCTCTTCGACCCATCAATTCTGCGTCAGAAAATCGAAGGCGCGCTTCGCGATAAGAACCAGGTACTTATCAAGGTCTTCAACCGTAAAGATATTGAAGTAGATGATGTTCTTGAAGAGTATTTGGCATATGCAGAAATCTTGCGCCCATATGTTGCAGATACCGTTCTTTTGCTCGATAACGCGCTGAAGGCTGGAAAGCGCGTGCTTCTTGAAGGATCACAAGGCACTCTCCTCGATGTCGATCACGGTACATATCCATTCGTAACATCATCTAACCCAACTGCAGGTGGTGCTTGTACTGGTTCAGGAATTGGTCCAACAAAGATTGATCGCGTTATTGGAATCGTTAAGGCCTACACAACTCGCGTTGGCTCTGGCCCATTTCCCACAGAACTCTTCGATGAAGATGGCGAGAAGCTACGCACAATCGGTGGCGAGGTTGGTGTAACAACTGGTCGCGCACGTCGCTGTGGTTGGTACGACGCACCTATCGCACGTTACGCGGTTCGCGTAAACGGTTTAACAGACTTCTTCCTTACCAAGCTCGATGTGCTCACAGGCTGGAAGCAAATTCCTGTCTGTGTTGCATACGAAATCGATGGAAAGCGCGTTGAAGAACTTCCAGCGTCACAAACTGATTTTCACCATGCAAAGCCAATATACGAGATGCTTCCTGGCTGGACTGAAGATATTTCTAACGCAAAGAAGATCAGCGATCTTCCTAAGAATGCTCAGGATTACATCACCTTCCTTGAGAAGATCTCAGGTGCTCCAATGAGCGCAATCGGCGTTGGTCCAGGTCGCGATCAAACAATCGTTGTAAAGGATTTCATCTAAGCCATGAGCGTTCTTGCAGATCGTTACGCCTCGAAAGAGATGCGCTCGATATTTGGGCAAGAAGAGAAGATCATTGCTGAGCGCAGACTCTGGATTGCTGTTGCTCGCGCACAAGCAAAGCTAGGTCATGCAATCTCGGATGCAGCTATCGCTGATTACGAGAAAGTCATTACAAAGATTGATCTCGCATCTATCGATGCCCGGGAAAAAGTAACGCGCCACGATGTGAAGGCTCGTATCGAAGAGTTCAACGCACTTGCAGGCCACGAGGTAATTCACGCCGGGATGACAAGTCGCGATGTCACTGAGAATATCGAGGCGACTCAGGTTAAGAATGGCCTCGCACTTATTCACGATAAGACTGTTGCCGTTCTTGCAGCCCTTGCTTCAAAGGCTGCCCAGTATGCGGATCAGCCAATCGCTGGTCGTTCACATAACGTTCCAGCACAGATAACAACGTTGGGTAAGCGTTTTGCATCTGCTGCTGAAGAACTTCTCTTTGCCTATGAGCGTTTGGTTTCGCTGCAAGAGCGATACCCAATGCGCGGAATCAAAGGCCCTGTCGGTACCGCACAAGATTCAATTGATTTACTCGGATCAACTGATGTTCACCAGAGGCTTGAGCAGGCAATCGCTGCAGAACTTGGCTTTGCACATGTACTTGATTCAACAGGGCAGATCTACCCGCGTTCATTTGATTACGACGTTCTGACATGCCTTGTTCAACTTGCAGCAGCTCCTTCTTCACTTGCGACCTCAATTCGCTTGATGGCCGGCGCAGAGCTTGTCTCTGAAGGCTTTAAAGAAGGACAGGTTGGTTCATCTGCAATGCCACACAAGATGAATACCCGCTCATGCGAACGCATCAATGGGCTTTCTGTTGTTCTTCGTGGATATGCATCGATGGTTTCAGAGCTTGCAGGCGATCAATGGAATGAAGGCGATGTCTCGTGCAGCGTTGTTCGTCGCGTTGCTCTTCCAGATGCTTTCTATGCAATCGATGGTCTTCTAGAAACTATGCTGACCGTGCTCAATGAATTTGGTGCATACCCTGCTGTGATTAGCGCAGAGATTGATCGGTACCTGCCGTTCCTTGCAACGACAAAGATTTTGATGGCATCTGTTAAGGCTGGCGTCGGTCGCGAAGTTGCACATGAAGCAATCAAGGAGCACTCAGTTGCTGCAGCTCTCAACCTTCGTAACGGCGGGGAGAACAACCTTCTG
>Ga0209230_10000510_pt1 | contig 15242 bp, 7 predicted proteins | sample LakOntMetagenome_FD_187467 | JGI IMG/M metagenome (GOLD analysis project Ga0209230, IMG submission 187467) | Freshwater and sediment microbial communities from Lake Ontario - Sta 18 epilimnion Metagenome (SPAdes) (version 2) | ecosystem: Environmental > Aquatic > Freshwater > Lentic | place... | reverse complement strand
ACTGAAGCAACCAATAAGCTTGGTTCTGAAACTTCAACACTTACTTGCTTTGAGCAGTTGTTTGCATCGGTAACTGTATAGGTATAAGAACCTGCGCCTACTGTGAAAGACCCTGTTCCTGTGTAAGGAGCTGTTCCGCCTGTTGCTGTTACAATAACTTCGGTTGTTCCTCCGTTGCAAAGAATTTGTCCTACTGATACTGAAGCAACCAATAAGCTTGGTTCTGAAACTTCAACACTTACTTGCTTTGAGCAGTTGTTTGCATCGGTAACTGTATAGGAATAAGAACCTGCGCCTACTGTGAAAGATCCTATTCCTGTATATGGAGCTGTTCCGCCTGTTGCAGAAACGTCAACGGTTGTTGTTCCGCCATTGCAAAGAATAGTTCCGGTTGATGCTGATGCAACCAATAATGTTGGCTGTGTTATGGTGCAAAAAGTTGATTTTACTTGACCAGATGCATCGCTTACTGAAACAGTATAAGTGCCTGCTGGTAAATTATTGGCTGTAGCAACATTTCCAGCAACCGCATTGGTCCATGTATAGGTAAAAGGTGCGCGACCTCCAGAAGTACTTACTGTCATAGAGCCGGTAGAAGCGCCAAAGCACAATACTGGAGAAGTAGAGCAAGAAAGTACAAGTGGACATGCTAAAAACGAACGTGTATTGGTTCCGTTATCGTAATTCTTGTTCACATTATCGATTGCTGTAGTATACTCAGAAAGTGTTTTTGGGAAAAAGCCAGGACAACTACCAATAATCATATTGGCATTGTCTGCCAAAAATTGAACTGTTTTGCCAATAAATGGACCAGAAGCAATCACCAAATCTTTCAAATTAGTTGTGGAAGAACCAAAGCTTGCGATGTTGTTATCGAAACGAAGATTCAATGTTAATGCAACCAACTGACCCGCTAATACATTGCTGTAGTTTGTTCTGGTTTTATTAACAGATGTTCCCGCAGGCAATACTGCTGGTGTCGTTCCATTAGGTAAAAAAGCACGAACTGCTGCTGCAGATGTAAACTGAAGTTTGTTCGTACAACCAATAGTTAAATATGTTGGGGCAGGAAAGTTGGCCGCAAAATTTGCATTCAGAAATGTTCCTGGATTGGAGCCACTCGGCGTAGATCCCCAGCCACCTTGAGTAAAGGTTTTAAAGCCTGGGCAAGAGGTTTGTGCGTTCACTTGAAGGCCAAGAAAAGCCGAAAGCAAAAGGGTTAAAAAACCATAAATTGTTTTGTTTTTTTTCATGTTGTTAAGGTTAGGTTATTTAGAATTTTCAAATGTACTCACCCCCCCCCTCATAAACATAGGGGTTAGCCCTCATTTTACAAGGTTTAGTTTTTATATTGAGTATTCGTATTATTTTTGATGTTGCAAAAATTCCACTAATTAAGCATTAATGGGATTTTGCATTTTTTTTAAAATATCATTTTCCAAACGGAGAATTCCAACTTATCAAATCCTAACCTTAACTATAAATCAATCCTAAAATGATGAAAACCAGAAAATCCTTAACCCTTAAAAGCATCCTTGTTGGATTGTGCTTTTTTACAAGCTTGATGTTTGAAACTAGCTCATTAAATGCTCAACAAGCTGTTTCGTTTGATGACCATTTAGCAAGCCTTAGTGAAACTGCACGAGTTCACCTTTCTGAACTTGCATTCAATGTGCAAACTACTGTTTATGTTGCTTCTTCGGCAATCAATGTTGTTGGAACTGGTGATGCTTTACTACTTGAAGTGAATGCTGCTGATTTTTCTTCCATTAACTTCACTGATGCCTCTTTAGCGCATGTTGAGTTAATGCGTATTCGTGTAAATAGTTCTGAAGAGCTTTCTCAATCAATTAGTTTCTCGGGAGCTTCTAGTTTAAGTAATTTAAGCTGTGTAGTAATTTTGTCAAGTGTTGAAGCAACTGGTAATCAGATAGACAGTATGGTCCAAGACCTTCCTGCTAATGTTTCAAAATGCTATAGCATTTCCATTTCTAATTAAAATTAACCTAACCTAATCTTATATCGTGAAAACAATTCAACCCATTTTTCGCTGGTTTCCTGCATTTCTATTGATTTGCATTGGATTAAATTCCTTCGCACAGGTGCGTACTGCGTTTACTCAACGTACTTCTGCATTTTCACCAACACAAACTATTTACAGTATTAATGGAGATTATACCATGATTGGTAATACCAATATGACCCTCCAAAACTATTCTGCAAGCGGAGTAAATAGTAATAGTACCATGATTAATGTTGATGCCGATGGTATTGCATCTACCAACAATTCATCTTCATCTACTTTATCTTTTTCTTCAGAAAATCAAGCGAATCCATCATGTAGCCGCGTATTATTTGCGGGATTATATTGGTCTGCTCGTACCGATGGAACACCTACAGAACTTCAAAAACGCTCTGTTAAATTTCGTGGGCCAGGACAGGCAAACTATACTGCATATACTGCAACCACAAACGATATTAAATATCCTGGAGACAATGATATGTATGTTGGATTTGCAGAAGTAACTTCTCAAGTACAGCAATGTGGATTAGGTGATTATTGGTTAGCCGATATGGCTTTAACAACCGGAAACGGTGGTTCAACCGGATACTATGGCGGTTGGGGTCTTGTTGTAGTTTACGAAAACTCCAAAATGAATAAGCGCGATGTTACCCTTTTTGATGGTTATGCGTATGTTGTTGGAGGTACTGCACAGTGGGAACTTCCCGTTTCAGGTTTTACAACTGCTTTGAGTGGTTCGGTAAATACAAAATTGGGAATGATAGCAGGTGAAGGTGATGTTACCATTACCGGAGATAAGTTCGAAATCCAGAAGTTGAACTCCGATAATTGGGAATTGTTAGGTCATGGTGGTAATTCTTCATCTAATTTCTTTAACAGTTCGATCTATACAGGCGGTAATAATCGCAACCCAAACTTGGATAATAACACAGGTATGGATATTAGTATGTTTTCTATTCCCAATCCATCGAATTCAGTTATTGGAAATGGTCAAACATCTACCAAATTCCGTTATAGCTCAACACAAGATACGTATATTATCTATTCAATCTGTATGGCAGTTGATGCCTACGAGCCTGTTGTAGAAGGATTTCTTTCTACGTTAAATGTGAATGGAGTTCCAGCAACAAGTTCGAATATTACCGTTCAACCGGGTGATAATATTCAATACAAAGTTCAAATTCGTAACAAAGGAAACGAAGCGATTAACAATGCGCGCATCGAGATTCCGCTTCCTTATGCAGCAATTCGTTACCAAGGAAGTTCTGTAAATGTATTTTCACCAGCATCTTCTTCTGCACTTCCTTACGTTGACGCTACTTTAGGTGCTAACGGAACGTTGATTTGGGATTTTGGTACACTTCCCTTACCGTCCAATCCAAATACTGTACTTGGAGAAATTACCTTCACACTAAAAGTAACAGAAGACTGCGAATTGTATCGCAACTTTAATTGCTCTGCCCCAAGTGTTCAAATAGATGGAACCATTTCTGGAATTGGAGCTAATACAGGCATTTCGGTTGATGATCAGCCATTTTATGTTGGTTTTTCAAATGTTGATGGATGTACTACAGAACCACTTACTGGACCATTTAATATCGATATCAATTCAACCGCATGGATAAATGCAAACTGCGCTGCATCTGATGGCGTTCGTGATTTTACTTATTGCAATAGAACAACTGCGATTCCTGTAACGGATGTTATTGGTTTTTATCCAAATGGAACGCGTTTCTTCAATGCTAATCAAACCATAGAATATACTATTGCTAATCCATTTCCAATTCTAGCAGGCCCAACTACCTATCGTGCATTATTGCCAGGTACAAGCTGCTTGCTTTCATTTACAATCGGCATTACAACAATTTCTTCACTACCATCAGTTTCTGCAAGTACAATTGAATATTGTAGAAATAATGAAGCATTGGCTTTGATTGCCACTCCTAGCAACCCAACTTATCAGTTGTTTTATTATGCTCCGGGAAGTTCAATCGCTCAGCCATTGTTGATTCCATCTACACTTGAAGCGGGTAACTTCGTTTACCAAGTGGCTGAAGGTCCTTCATCAACGTGTATTAGCACGGTTCGTAAAAACATTCCTGTTCAAATCAATGCTCTACCAACCATTACAGCAACTGCTTCTCAGATTGCTTGTTTTGGCGGAACGGGAAGCGTTGAATTGGCTTCAAATGGCGGAACAGGTGCATTAACATACGCTTCTTCAAATCCAGCAACAAGCGGATTAACTGCAGCATCATACACTTATTCAGTAAGCGACAGCAAAGGATGCGAATCTAGCACAACTGCTATAATCAACGCAGCGCCTGTGCAGCCAGCACAACCAGATAAAGTAAACTGCTGGGATAATTTTGTATTCAACACAGGAACTTGTTCTTGGAACAATACTGGAACACAAGATTCGCAACCAGCAGTAGTAAACTGCTGGGATAATTTTGTATTCAACACAGAAACTTGTTCTTGGAACAATACTGGAACACAAGATTCGCAACCAGCTCTAGTAAACTGCTGGGATAATTTTGTATTCAACACAGGAACTTGTTCTTGGGATAATACTGGAACACAAGATTCGCAACCAACTGTAGTAAACTGCTGGGATAATTTTGTATTCAACACAGAAACTTGTTCTTGGAACAATACTGGAACACAAGATTCGCAACCAGCAGTAGTAAACTGCTGGGATAATTTTGTATTCAACACAGGAACTTGTTCTTGGAACAATACTGGAACACAGCCAACGGCAATTGTTACCAATGCATCAGCTTGCGGTTCATATACTTGGTCTGTTAACAACCAACAATATACGTCTTCGGGATCTTACACGTTTGCTGCAAACTGTCAAGATTACACGCTAAATCTTACCGTTACTCCAGCTGTAAACGATACTATTGAGGTTTCGACTTGCGACAATTACAATTGGAATGGCAATGTGTATACACAAAGTGGAACTTACACACTTAGCGCAAATTGCGATAATGCGTGTGCTGCGGTTCAAACGAGTCCATTTAGTTGCAGCGGATCGGGCTACACATCAACCATAAGCACAAACAGCGATGTAAATGTTGGTCCGGGCCAAACTGTGCGTATCTCAACGGCATCGTTCAATAAAAACCTCAATATTAGCGGAGGTACATTGGTAATTTGCGGAAGCGCTGCTCCACAAAACATCAACATGAATACCAATGGTGCTGCATTTACTATGGTGGTAAACGGCTCTTTGTTATTGAACAATCTGAATCTTCCGACCAATACAGTTATTAAAAATTACGGATCGCTTACATTGAACAATAGCGTTGGCTTTAGCGGCGAAATTCAGAATTATGGATCGATGACCTGTTCTGCTGATTTCAACGTAAACTCAGGAGGTAAATTTTACAACTATGCGACCGCATCGGTAAACAACCACAACAACAGTAATATTTCTGAGAACCGCGGTACACTTGCCATTGGAAATCGTCTCCAAAACAATGGGGGCGCTTCATTCAAGAACACGTGTACGCTCAATGTTGGAAATGAATTCATCAACAATTCAAGCGTAGTTAATGAAGGTAGTGTTGTAATTCAGCAAATGCTTCGCTTAAATAGTGGCAGTACTTTCGAAAATGCAGCCGGGAAAACCGTGTCAACAAAGAATTTGGTTCTGGATGGTACCTTCCGCGGAGTGGGTTCAGGCTTGAGCCGATTGAGTGTTTCAATGTCGAGCTTAATCAACGCTTCTGGTCGTTTAAAAGGAACAACCTCACTTTGCGATGCCAATGGAGTTGAAACCAATAACGGTCAAGCCATAGCACCAGCATTTATTGGTTGTTCGGGCAACGTTAGTGCAGCTTCGTGTTGTAATACATCAACATTGGTATTAACCATCGCGCCAAGCACCTCAAATACCACAACAGTTTCTGCTTGTGAATCGTATACGTGGGCTGCAAATAGCACAACCTATTCTAGCTCTGGTGTATACTCAAAAGTAACAGGATGTAATACCGAAATACTCAATCTTACCATTACTCCTAGGCCACAACAACCTAGCATTGCTTGCTACCAAATAGCAACATTTAATACAACAACTTGCTCATGGGATGTAACTGGAACGCAAGCTGCAGCACCTACAAATCTTGATTGCTGGCAAACTGCAACGTTCAATACAACTAGCTGTGGTTGGGATGTAACTGGAACGCAAGCTCCAGCACCTACAAATCTTGCTTGCTGGCAAACGGCTGCATTCAACACAACAAGCTGTGCTTGGGATGTAACTGGAACACAAGCCCCTGCACCTACTAATCTTTCTTGCTACCAAACTGCTGCATTCAACACAACAAGCTGTGCTTGGGATGTAACAGGAACACAAGCTCCAGCTCCAACTAATCTTTCTTGCTACCAAACAGCAACGTTTAACACAACAAGCTGTGCTTGGGATGTAACAGGAAATTCGCCTGTTGCCATCACTTCCGTGACTGGTGAATCGCCCCTTTGTGTTGGTGGTAATGCAAATTATTCTGCCAATGGCGTTGTTTTAGGCGGCGGCTCCGGTTTATGGAGCAGCAGCAATTCTGCAGTAGCTTCAGTGAATGCTAGTACAGGTGAAGTAAGCGCTTTATCGGCCGGAAATACAAATATTGTCTATACAATTACTGCTCCTTGCGGAACAGGATCTGGAAGAACTTGGGAAACCCGCACTTCGGCCTCTGATTTGAATTGGCAGAGTGTGGCTTACAACGGTAGTCAATTTGTTGCTGTTGGGCGTCCATCTGCAGGAAACACTGATGCAGTAATGACATCATCAGATGGTGACAATTGGACAAACGTACCACATGGCTTGGGACCACGCAATTTTAACGACGTTATCTATGCAAACAATATGTTTGTTGCTGTATCAAGTGACGTTCAGACTTCAGGTGGTACCCGAGGTGCCGCGATGTATTCCGCAAATGGTAATACATGGACCCTGGCAACTGCTCCAAGGGGAGACTGGCAAAGTGTGGCTTATGGAAATGGAACTTTTGTAGCCGTGGCCTCATTTACCACAACAACCAAGGTAATGACTTCCACAGATGGTATCAACTGGACAAGTAGAACACCTTCTTCGACTACGAATATCTGGCGCGGGGTTACTTTTGGAAATGGAGTTTTTGTAGCGGTATCGACCTCTGGCAATGCCAACATCATGACATCTCCAAACGGAATTAACTGGACAGCCGTTACTCCTCCCGGAAATGCGGCAGCATGGGCAGTTGCTTTCGGAAACGGAAAGTTTGTGGCTGTTTCACAGAATGGAGGCGTAATGACTTCTACTGACGGCAGTACCTGGACTATTCAGACATCAGCAGTTTCAAATGCATGGAACGATGTAACTTATGCAAATGGAGTATTTGTAGCTGTTGCTTCAAGTGGTTCAGGAAACAGGGTTATGACTTCTGCCGATGGCATTAGTTGGGTATCTGAGGCTTCCGCAGCCGATAACATATGGAATGGAATAACTTACGGAAACGGAAAATTTGTTGTTGTGGGTGAAACCGGAACAGGAAACAGGGTGATGGTTTCTGCAGAAGCTCCAGGAACGATAACTGTTTCTGCTCAGCAAACACTTACGGTAAACCCAAGACCTGCTGAGCCTAATGATCTTGCCTGCTGGGAAACTGCTACATTCAACACAACTAGTTGCTCTTGGGATGTAACTGGAACGCAAACTCCAGCACCTACAAATCTTGCTTGCTGGCAAACGGCTGCATTCAACACAACAAGCTGTGCTTGGGATGTAACAGGAATACAAGCTCCGGCTCCGACTAATCTTGCGTGCTGGCAAACGGCTGCATTCAACACAACAAGCTGTGCTTGGGATGTAACGGGAACACAAGCTCCAGCACCAACAAATCTTGCTTGCTGGCAAACTGCTACTTTCAATACAACAAGTTGTGCTTGGGATGTAACTGGAACGCAGCCATCGGCAATTGTTACCAATGCTTCTGCTTGCGGATCATACACATGGGCTAAGAATGGTCAACAATACACTTCATCGGGGACTTACAGCTATTCAGTAAATTGTCAGGATTTTAGTTTAAATCTAACCATTAACAATTCAAGTGTTGCTGCAAGTTCAATTTCAACTGTAAGTACATCTGTTAATCCAAGTGCAACATTTACTTTAAGTGTTGTTGGTGGAAGCTTAGGAACTGGTGCAACATGGAAATGGTACAAAACTTCGTGTGGCGGAACTGCAATTGGAACAGGTGCTTCAATTTCTGTTTCTCAGACGGTGGCAACTACCTATTTTGTGCGCGCTGAAGGAACATGTGGAATGACCGATTGTAAGTCAATTACAGTTAACATGAACTGCGGTCCAACAAGCATTACAAGTAACCGACCTGCTAATACAGTTTGTAAAGGAACTTCTATCACGCTTACAGTTCAAGGAACAGTTGGTACAGGAGGAAGTTGGAAATGGTATAAAGGAGGTTGTGGTGTTGGTACTATTTGCGCAACAGGCTCAAGCATTACTGTAACTCCAACAGCCAATACAACCTATTTTGTACGTTCAATGGGAAGCACTTGCGGAACAACGGTTTGTCAATCAATTGCTGTTATTGTAAATTCAACTCCTGTGACTCCAGGAACAATTAGCGGATCTACTGTTGGTTTGTGTGGCGCTACAGCTGCTCAATACAGTGTTGTTCCAGTTTCTGGCGCTACAACCTATACATGGACGGTTCCAACAGGTGCGGTTATTACAGCAGGACAAGGAACTAATGTAATTACTGTCAACTTTGCAGGAGCAAGTAACTCATCTTGCAGTAGTAGCAGCACAATTTCTGTAAAAGCAAGCAATTCATGCGGTACGAGCGCTAATAGAAACCTTACTATTGGACTTAGACCTGCAAAAGCTACTGCAATAAACGGAAGTGCTTCGGCTTGTAAATTGTCTGTTGTAACGTATTCGGTTACTCCAATTGCCGGTGCAACTTCATACACATGGACTGTTCCATCAGGTTGGGTAATTCAAGCAGGACAAGGAACTGCGAATGTTACAATCAAAACAGGTTCTTGTACAGGTTCAATTGGCGTTACAGCAAATAGTATTTGTGGAAACAATGGTAGCTTCACAAAGAGCATTACATTATCAAACTGTGCGCGTTATGCTGAAGATAATTCAGCTTCTGAAGAGGAAATCACTGCTGTTGATAACATCAGCGTATATCCTAACCCAGGTTTTGGAGAGTACACCATTGTAACTCCTTCTCTTGATGAGACTGCTGTTGTTTCTGTTTACGCAATGGATGGTCGTTTAGTAAGCACATTGAATGTTCCTGCACAAAGCAAGACTGTTCAATTGTATTTGAACGATGTTGCTAAAGGAATCTACTTGGTACGATTTGTATCTTCAAGTCTATCGCAAGATATCCGCGTGATTAAGCAATAAGAATAAGCTAAATCATTTAAAACCCCCTGTCTGGAATATCCGGGCAGGGGGTTTTTTATTTTAAATTAGATTAATCAAACATCTCACATCAAATCCTTCCCAATATCGCGGCGGTAATAAATGCCATCATAGCATATCTTATTGATGTTTTGATACGAATTGTTCACTGCAAGTTGCAAAGTTGGTGCAAGTGAAGTAAATGCGAGCACACGACCTCCATTTGTTAAAACGGCCGTTTCGGATTGGCTCGTTCCAGCATGAAAAACCAGTTCGGAAGAAAGCAAATCGAGTCCGTGAATAGATTTTCCTTTCTCGTAATTACCCGGATAACCTCCAGAAACGGTTACTACAGTTACTGCAGTTAACGAGTTGATTTTTAATGCTACTTCGTTGAGGCGCATTTCGGCAGTTGCTTGAAATAATTCAAGGATATCGTTGTCTATGCGTGGAATGACAACTTCTGTTTCGGGATCTCCCAAACGGCAATTATATTCAACCACCATCGGCTCTCCTTCCATATTCATTATGCCGATAAAAATAAACCCTTTGTAAACAATACCTTCTGCTTTCAGGCCACGCATTGTCGGTTCAATAATTCGTATTCTGATTTTATCCATAAACTCCGACGTACAAAAAGGAACGGGTGAAACGGCTCCCATTCCACCGGTATTGAGTCCTGTATCGGCTTCACCAATGCGCTTGTAATCTTTGGCTTCGGGAAGAATGAGGTAGTTTTCAGAGTCGCTAAGCACAAATACCGAGCATTCAATTCCTTGCATAAATTCTTCAATCACCACCACATTTCCGGCATTCCCAAATTTACCTCCCAACATTTCCTCCAATTCAGTCTTAGCGTTTTCGAGATTGGGCGCAATGATAACGCCCTTCCCAGCTGCTAATCCGGAAGCTTTTAACACAAAGGGCGCCTTCATTGTATGAAGAAAATCCTTGCCTTCTTCCAAGGTAGCCGGGGTAAAACTTTTATATCGTGCTGTTGGAATTCCATGACGCATCATAAATGCTTTCGAGAAATCTTTGCTGCCTTCCAATTGAGCTCCCGCAGCATCAGGGCCAATTACGGGAATATGTCTCAACAGTGCATTGGCAGCAAATGCATCCACAATTCCCAAGGTAAGCGGCTCTTCGGGACCAACCACCACCATGTCAATTTGGTTGGCTAAGGCAAAATCCATCACGTCATCAACTGAATTGATATTGATTTGGATATTTTTTCCAAATGAGGCCGTTCCGGCATTTCCGGGTGCAATAAAAAGTTGGCTGAGTTTTGGACTTTGGGCTATTTTCCATGCTAATGCATGTTCACGACCACCTGAACCTAGAAGAAGGATTTTCATGCTTCAAAAGTCCGAGATTTTTCTCGTAAAACGAAAATTAAAAAAGAATCTAATGGATAATCTTCAAGAAAATTTCTGCAATGCGAAGGTCGATTGGTCGAGTAATCTTGATGTTTTCTTCGTTCCCTTCAACCAGCGTAATTTTAAAATTAGCAGATTCAGCAACCGAAGCATCGTCGGTAAAATCGGGTCGAAATTCTTGCTTATATGCTTCTATGATTTTCTCTGCCTGAAAACACTGGGGCGTTTGAACCGTTCTCAATGCATCGCGAAGAAGTGCTTCATTACTTCCATCAGAATTTAATATCCGCATCGATTCGCTGGGCTGTAAAACTGGAACAGCAGCCCCATGAATCATCGCTGCTTCGAAAGTTTTAAGTATGGTAGATGAACTTACAAAAGGTCGAACGGCGTCATGAATACCAACAAGACCCGAGTGTACTAAAGCCAATCCATTTTTAACAGAATGAAAACGGGTTTCTCCTCCTAATGCAATTTGATGTGGAACATCAAACTTGAATTGAGCCAGTAATTCATTCCAATAAGCGAAATGCTCACTAGGAAGAACAAGCACGATAGAAGCATCGGGTAAAGTTTCATTGAATCGATTGATGGTGTGCATCAAAACCGGCAAACCATCAAGCAATAAAAATTGTTTAGGAATGGCAGTCTGCATTCGCTGACCACTTCCTCCTGCCACGATAATAACGTGGTGCTTAGTCATTAGATTATAAGCATCGCATCGCCATAAGTAAAGAAGCGGTAATTTTCTTTAATCGCTTCTTTGTAAGCATCCATTAAGAAATCATGTCCTGCAAAAGCAGAAACCATAATTAATAAGGTGCTCATGGGCATGTGAAAATTGGTGATAAGCGAGTCTGCTACTCGGAAATCGTATGGAGGAAAGATGAACTTATTGGTCCAGCCACTGTATTCTTTCAAAAAACCTTCGGTCGAAACTGAACTTTCGATAGCGCGCATGGTAGTGGTTCCAACAGCAACGATTTTATGTTTTTCGGCCTTCGATTTATTCACAATTTCGGCAGCTTCAGGAGTGATATACATCTCTTCACTGTCCATTTTGTGCTTACTTAAATCTTCTACCTCAACATTACGGAAACTTCCCAAACCAACATGTAGTGTCACTTCCGAGAAATTGATTCCTTTCAATTCCATACGTTTCATCAACTCACGGCTAAAATGCAAACCTGCTGTTGGAGCAGCAACTGCACCTTCGTTTTTTGCAAAAACCGTTTGAAAACGATGAACATCTTCTTCATCCGGCTCACGGTTAATGAATTTAGGAATGGGTGTTTCTCCCAAGGAATATAATACTCTTTTAAATTCTTCGTGTGGACCATCAAACAAGAAACGCAAGGTGCGGCCGCGTGATGTAGTATTATCAATTACTTCAGCAACAAGCGAATCATCTTCTCCGAAATACAATTTATTTCCGATACGAATTTTACGCGCAGGATCAACTAAAACATCCCAAAGACGGCTTTCGGCGTTTAATTCGCGAAGCAAAAACACTTCAATTTTGGCTCCTGTTTTTTCTTTATTTCCATACATCCGCGCAGGAAATACACGTGTATTGTTGATGATAAACGTATCGCCATCGTCAAAATATTCAAGTACATCACGGAACATGCGGTGTTCAATCGTTTTTGTTTTGCGATTCAATACCATTAAACGAGATTCATCGCGGTTTTCGGTTGGACGTTCCGCAATTAGTTCAGGGGGCAATTTGAATTTAAACTGAGATAACTTCATACGATTGGCAAAATAAAAATAAGTGTGCAAAGGTATAAAAAACTGCTTCTGTTCGACTCCCTTCTTTGAGAGATTACATTATCCTAGATTCCAGGTTTGTGTTCAATTAATAATGAGTTGTTTATGAATATATTTCTTTTCAATTGTTGAGTTACATAAACAGAAAACAATCAAACAAAATTTCAATTGGTATTCCACTTTGCTTCGTTTATAAGTAATTGTATTCGGAAATGAATGTGAAATGCCCTTTCGGATATTTGTAGTATGAACAAACGATTTTTGCCCTTCCTTTTCATTGGACTCGTGTGGAATTCACTTTCCGCTCAGAAACAAAGCACATCCGAATATATTCAACAATATAAAGACATTGCCATCCGGGAAATGCAGAAGTATCAAATTCCCGCTTCCATAAAAATGGCTCAAGGAATTTTGGAGTCATCGTCGGGAAACAGCAAGTTGGCCAAAGAAGCACGCAACCATTTTGGAATAAAATGCAAGAAAACGTGGACAGGTCCAACATTTATCCAAGACGATGATGCCAAGGATGAGTGTTTCAGGAAATATGAGACCGCTCTCGATTCGTACGAAGACCATTCACAATTCCTCAAAACGAATCCTCGATACGGAGAACTTTTCAATCTTGATATTAGCGATTACAAAGGCTGGGCGCAGGGTTTAAAAAAATGCGGGTATGCAACCAATCCGCAGTATGCTCAATTGCTAATCAGAACCATTGAAGAACATAAACTTTACGAGCTCGATAAAGGGGGTGACATTATCGCTGAGAAGCCGAAAGAAAAAAATAAGACAAGCACAACTCAACATCGAACTCCTAGAAGTAAGTCGAACGATACTGACTTACCCGATTTTGAACTTAAGCAACAAGGTGGGCGGTCGGTGATGGTGCGCAACCGAGTTCAATACATCGTTGTAAAACAAGGCGACTCCTTCGAAAAACTGAGTAAAGAACTGGAACTCATGAGTTGGCAATTACCCAAATACAACGATCTTTCTTCGTCGAGCAAACTCCAACCCGGCGATATTCTTTATATTCAACCCAAACGAAGAAAAGCAACTGCAAGAGAACATGTTGTTAAATCGGGCGAAAACATGCGAACTATTTCTCAAGAACATGCTGTAAAACTTAGTCGCTTGTATAAACTTAATAAACTCGAAGCAGGTGCTGAACCCCGCGAAAGACAACAGTTAAAACTACGATAATTAGGGCGCCCGAACCGCGCTTTTCGCCTCTACTGCTTTTTCACCTTCGGCTCAAAACCGGTAATGGCTTCAATCACTGGCGCAACATCTTAGTTTATTGATACATTTCGGTACGCAACCTATCCGAAAATCTTTGCAAAGAAAGCACCTCAACGCCCTTGCTAAGTGGAAATTCACCATCAACAGGACTCACAATCAAAACTTGCTCAAAATTCAAGTCCTTGATTAATTCTTTAGCGCCGCGACTCAACGTTGGGCTTGTCGAGAATTTGCATTCTACTACAAGTAGTTGGTTTCCTCTTACGGCGATGAAATCAATTTCCGCTTGAGCCGCCGTCGATAAATAGTAAATATTCCATTCGGCGGGTAATTGAGTGCGCATGGTTTGTAAAATCAATCCTTCCCAGGCAAAACCTGCTTGTGGATTTCCAAGTAAATCCGAAAAGCTTCTCACCGATAATAAAGCGTGTAAAATTCCGCAATCGGATATGTACAACTTTGGCGATTTTACCAAACGTTTCGAAAGATTAGGCAGCCAAGGTTGTAAGACATCCACCATAAAGGTTCCTTTCAGAATTTCTATATGATTACGTATTGTATGATTGCTCAATCCAAGCGAATTACCTAATGAACTATGGTTGAGAATTCTGCCATGATAATGCGCGCACATCATCCATAAATTATACATGCCCGCTGGGTTTAAATTAAACCCCAAAGAAGCTAAGTCGCGCTGCAAAAAGGTTTGAATAAACTGATTCCTCCAGGTTAGACTAGCACTGTCGTTTCTTGCCAAATAACTTTTCGGAAATCCGCCACGAAGCAACAATTGCTGCCAACTAAAGTCCGTTTCATTCTCTAATTCATCATGCGAAAACGGCCGCAGCTGCACATAAGCAATTCTTCCGGCTAAGGTCTCTGAACTTTGTTTTAACAAATCGGGGGTGGCCGAACCCAAAACGAGGAACCTCCCGTTTTCAGAATATTTATCGGCCATGCTTCGAATAACCGGAAATAAATCGGGCACAAACTGAATTTCATCTAAGATGACTAGCTTGTCGCGGTTGGTTTCAAAGAAGAGAACAGGGTCTTCCAGGCGAACACGATCGGAAGGGTTTTCTAAGTCAATATAAATCTTCTCCCGATTGGTTTCGATTGCTTTTGCCAAAGTCGATTTTCCGACCTGCCTTGGACCAACAATCGCAACTACCGGGAAATCTTCCATCAACTCCGAAATTTCATGTATCGCTTTCCGTATTATCATGGCACAAATATATAAAATAACCTTGCAATTTGGAAACACAACTTCCAATTTGCAAGGTTATTTTACAAATTAAATTCTATTATCTATTTGTTATTCAATAGAATCAATAATATTATTGTCTACTTCGCTTGCAACAGTAATTTTAAGCTTAGGTTCTATTTCCATAGCGCGTTTAATTGC
>Ga0209230_10000508_pt1 | contig 15272 bp, 5 predicted proteins | sample LakOntMetagenome_FD_187467 | JGI IMG/M metagenome (GOLD analysis project Ga0209230, IMG submission 187467) | Freshwater and sediment microbial communities from Lake Ontario - Sta 18 epilimnion Metagenome (SPAdes) (version 2) | ecosystem: Environmental > Aquatic > Freshwater > Lentic | place... | reverse complement strand
GTATAGGAGGGTTGTTAGATAACACTTTAAGCATTGTCATTAATAGTTCTTCACAAATATATACCAGTATATATATATCAAGTGTTAATTATACATCATCCTTTATAACCATTACCTTGTCCCAATGGCTGCATGTAGCTGTGACTTTAATAAATGGTGTTAGTAATATTCTTTATATAAATGGGGTGGCAGTCGGAACAACCACACTGCCTTCCACTGCGCTGGTATTAACTATTGGAACAACCACTGCATTACCAACCACTTTAAAATTAGGATGTCGCACTTATGATAATGCATATGCTTTCAAAGGATACATAGATGATGTTCGTATTTATGATAAAGCCCTGTCTGCGGCGGAGGTGTATCAAATTTATAGTAAGAATGCTACAGGAACAACGATATCACAATACCTCCTGCCACGGTCGTATCTATATACCACACCGAGCATTCCGTCAGGTTCGTGGCAGAAGATTCGCTTTACGATTCCTGGGGATACCACCGATGCGGCTTGGGCGAAGGATACCACATGCGGGGTAAATTTAGCCTTGTGCTTGGGAGCAAGCGCACCCTATGTGAGTTCGGACGTGGTGGGTGGGTGGTCCAGTGCTCAATATTTTACGGGTTCCAATATTCAAGCCTATGGCGCCTCGGCGAATAACTTTTTGGCGGATACGAGCAATTCAATTTATCTGACAGGTGTCCAATTTGAAAAAGGTGCGATGGCCACACCGTTTGAAGTTAGACCCTATTCCGAAGAATTGCAATTATGTCTAAGGTATTACGAAACAATGGGCATAGTAGATCAAGGTGGAGTACAGGCGGGTTCTCAATGGGGCTCTTCTACCTATAAGGTCGTTAAACGAGTCATTCCAACATTTTCCTATACAACTCTCGCACCCACAACCTCTTTTGAATCTACATATACTTACACAGATTGTTTTCGTTTCACACGGACTTCAGGTGGTGACCGCCCATGGGTGATCGGATTACGCCTTGACGCAGAGTTATAATTATATTTTTTTATCCTTTTACCATAATACGATGGCTCCTAAGAAACTAATACCTGCTGTAAAAAAATACGAGGCAAGTATCCATCGTTTCTATAGTATTGCAAATAATACAGGTATTCTAACATTAGATGACTTAACCAATAGTGCATTATCTGAATCCATGACAGTCACACAATCTGGAGTTGTCACAAGTAATATGACTATCTATGGTAGTCTAAATTCAGAGAACTTGGGTGTATTTCGCAATCGTATCATGAATGGAGATATGCGTGTGGATCAGAGAGGGTCTGTTAATGGACCTGCACTAACCGTTAGTCTAACAGGAACGGGCGCAGGTGGGAGTGCGGAAGAGGCAAGCACCGTGTATTCTGTGGATCGGTGGGCAATCTCAAATGGTGCTGCCTCAGGGACACTCTGTGCGGCACAAGTTGCATTAACGGATGTGGATAAAGCAGCGATCGGGGGTCAATTTACCAATGCTATGGCCATTGGTGTATCCCCAGTGGTAGGTCTGAGTGCATATATGCCCTTTAACAGCAATGTCTTAGATGTGAGTGGTAATGGCGTTGTATTAACGCCTACAGGCAGTATGGCTTATAGGCCAGGACATGTAGGGAATGCTGCGGTCTATTTAGCGAATGAGGCCAACGTACTGGTGACATCTACTGCCGCAGCAAATTATCTATTAAATACTACCTATTCATTTGCCCAATCATTTACTGTTTCACTATGGTTTTTATGCACCAAGATTCCTCCAGGAACTGCATCTGTTATATTCTCAACCAATAGTGGAGGTAATACATTAATTATATACGTAGATTCTACACCACTCATATTTTTTGGCATAACAGGTATGGGGAATTATACGGGGGCGGCGATAACTGTAGATACCTGGGCACATGTGGTGATTGTGAATAATAATGGCGCACTTTCATTCTATGTCAATGGTGTGCAAACGAGCACCACTACGACAGCTTTTGGAAATATTGGTTTTAAGCTCGGAGATAGACCTGGCACAATAAATCCATTCGCAGGATGCATTGATGAATTCCGTATTTATAATCGGGCCTTATCGGCCACAGAAATAGCTGCGTTGGCAAATGTGGCACCTGTCACTGTTGCACCGACCACCAATTTGACGTCACGTATAACACTTGATAATACAGCGTTAGATTCCTTAGGGGCATTATCTGCACCCGTCGCCACTGGAACCACCACCTATTCCAAAAACAGTAAGTCAGGGATAGCTTCCTTGGATATTACTGCTAATACCGCGGGTGCCACCCCTGCTACAAATTGTCTAACATATACATTGGCGAGCGGTAGTTACACAATGCCCCTATCCGGAAGTTTATGGTTTAATTGTACCAGTCCAACGTCTGCGGTGAATCAGGTCATCTTTGCGATAGGGAATAATACCTCCACATTAACATACGCCGTTCAAATGTTCCTTGATAATGCTGGAACTGGAAAGATCTATCTATACGTCACTATTGCAGGTGTGGCGTATTCAACTCCCCCTTTTTCGGTTATTGCAGATACATGGTATCATTTCGCATTTACTGCAACCAATTATTATCTGAATCTTTACCTTAATGGCGTAATGATAGCTAGTGCGAAAACTGCACCCGGTGCATTAAATATTAGAGGCGGGGCAGGTGCATCGGGCACTCCAACACAACTCCGTATTGGCGCTGGTACAGGAACAAGTCTTCAATCCGCATTCAAAGGCTATGTGGATGACTTAAGGATTTACAATCGGGATTTGTCCGCTACGGAAATAGCAGGGCTGTATTATTCTTATCAAAATGCGGCTTATACGCTTTATCAGCAACCAATTGAGGGTCTAAATGTAGCCGATTTGGCATGGGGAACCAGTGCGGCGCAACCTGCGACGGTCAGCGCTTGGATTAAAAATAATACGAGTAATGCACAACAGTTCTCTTTCTCGGCTGGAAATGCTGGCGCGGCCGCAGCTCTGGCTGCAGTTACCTTTGAAGGGGGAAGCAGCAATGATACTCTTGGTTTCTTAACCAATCCCATTGGCACTAATGTGGTCTATTCTGCGAGTATTTATAAAGTGGGTGAGCGCTCCTTGGATTTAACCGCGAATACCGTAGGAGGAACACCCAGCACATCTATCTCTTATAATTATAACTATGCATCACTGCCCTTGAGTGTTTCTATGTGGATCTATCCTACGGCTGCTACGAATTATGCTACACCGTTTAATATAGGAAGTTTAGTTAGTGAATCTTTTACCATATATATAACAAGTTCTTCGCAAATATTTGCAAGAGCTTATGTATCAGGTGTTAATTATTCATCATCCTCTATAACCATTACATTGTCCCAATGGCTGCATGTAGCTGTGACTTTACAAACGGGCATGAGTATGATATTGTATCTAAATGGAGTCGCTGTGAGTTCAATAACGATGCCTTCCACTGCATTAGCACTAACCGTTACAACAACCACCTCATTACCGAGTATGTTAAAAATAGGATGTCGGGGTCATGATAATACATATGCTTTCAAAGGATATATAGACGATTTTCGTATTTATGAAAAAGCCCTTACCGCGGCAGAAATCTATCAGATTTATAGTAAAAATGTGTCGGGGACGACGGTGTCTCAATACCTCCTACCACGGTCGTATATATATACGACACCGAGTATTCCATCGGGGGCATGGCAGAAGATAAGCTTTGTGATTCCAGGGGATACCACAGATGCGGCTTGGGCGAAAGATATCACATGTGGAGTGAATTTAGCCCTGTGCTTGGGGGCTAGTGCTCCTTATGTGGGTTCTGACGTGGTGGGTGGGTGGTCCAGTGCCCAATACTATACGGGTTCCAATATTCAAGCCTATGGCGCCTCGGCAAACAACTTTTTGGCGGATACGAGCAATTCAATTTATCTGACAGGGGTTCAGTTTGAAAAGGGCACAATGGCATCACCCTTTGAATTAAGACCTTATTCAGAGGAATTGCAGTTATGCCAGAGATATTACGAGACAATCAGTGTAGTGAACCAGGGTGGAACACAAGTTGGATCTCAATGGGCCTCTTCCATTTATAAAGTTGTAAAACGCGTGATTCCAACATTTTCCTATACCGCTTTAGGTGCTGGCTCAGCGTTTGAATCTGCAGTTACATTTAATGACAGTTTCCGATTTACACGCACCGCAGCAGACCCAGGCGTATATGGCCTACGCATTGACGCAGAGTTGTAATTATTGTTTATGCCAAGCATCAAATAGTGTTTTCATAGGAAATGAGGTGGTGGGCGCCTCAGCATCGTAAGGGTCGCCCTTACTGAGATAGGGTCTCCAGACCGCTTCCAACATTAAATAGGTGCGTTCTTTGGTATGGGCATATCCATAAGGCACGAAGCTATTGCCCATGGGCGAATCGTATTTAAGTATGGGGGAATCAGTCGTAAAAGATTGGACTACACGGCCATCTATATAGATGTAATGTTTGGGTTTTACTTCTACTAGAACCGTGCAGCCTTTGTATCCTTTTTGTTTTGTTTTTGGGGGCACCACCCATGAACCACTGGCTGCCCAATAACGCGTATATTTAGGAATGATATATGCAAGCGCGACAGTGTGATCTTTCTGCACGTGAAATATAAATATACGTTTATCACCTATAAAGACCCGGTTGGTTTCACCATTGTATAAGCATTGAAATCGTGTAATGATGGGTTTCTGAGTTAATTCTACCCAACGATGCACGGGATGCAATACAATCCAGTAAGCGCCATTGTTTCCCTTTTTGATGCTTCCAATAAGCTCAGAAGATGCATGTGCGCTGGGACTTGGGCGCGTTAATTGATTCATTTAATATATAACTACATATTAAAGAATGTCGTATATTGCCATTATCAATCGCAACACACTTGCTATAGAAACGACGTATGAAGGAACTGTCAGCAATCAATCCGCGTATGGCGGCCCATGGGGTTGGCCGAATGCGACGCTACATTTATCCATCCCAGAGACGCTCAATAAAGACATTGTGAAAGTAACATTGGGTGAAATGGGCGCCTATGTATTTGAAATAGATGCTGAAAAAGAACAGGTTTTTAATGCTGGAAAATGGGATGCATTACGTGCAGAACGTAATCTGCGTTTAACCAACTGTGATTGGACACAATTAAGCGATATTCCTTCCAGTATCAATAAAGAAGAGTGGGTAGCTTATCGTCAAGCACTGAGAGATATTACCAATACAACCACGGACATTAACAACATCGTATGGCCAGTCGTGCCAGGGAGCGTCCTCGCGACCGATGAGAGCATTGTTGCCCCCGATGAGAGCATTGTTGTGCCGCCTACAGAAGAGCCATAGACATGGTGCCGAGTGCGCTGGGGTAAGAAACTTCCAAGTCTAAATGTGTGGTCATCTTATCGGTCAGAGATAGTTCAAAGGCAGTTGTCCAAACAATGTCTAATACGACCGCCGTAGCAGTGTAACGTGTAATACTATGTTCGTAATCGGTTATACCTGTGCTTGCATAGGATGCAATTTCAAAATCAGTCAAACCTTTTGGCTTAGAGGTAATGCTATCATTTTTACCAGTTACCCATGATTCAAACCGGCGATATATATGGGCGCTATCTGTCAGAATGCCCCGAAACTTACCACTAATGGTAAAGGCAGTAGAATCATCCGATTGTGCGACTGTCCAGGCCACTGCGACGCGACAATGATGCACGGTGCCAGATGAATAAACGATATTTCCAAAGACCTGTTTTTTTGATGTAATGACTCCAATGGATGTTATTGAACCATTGTAAGAGATACCCCCATTCACGTATAGCTGATATTCATTGCTAAATCCCTGATTGCTAGGGTATCCGATTGCAACCACTTCTTGTTGCAGGCCTAAATATATTGCTGGCACTGGCGCAGCCGTTGTCTTTAAAAAGGTGTTGTCAATATTGATATGGAAATCAATTAAACCCGCGTCAATGTCATTACCAATTAAGACAGGCCTTTTCAATAGGAAATCGGTCAAGTCAAATGTAACATTGCTGAGAATATTCGTTCCTATCGCAATCACATCACGCACTTTAGAATTTATAAAACTATTATTCGCAATTACAATGGACTGAAAAATCTCATTCAAACTGGTGCCGCCCTGACTATCTTTATTGACACCAATACTATTACCGATAATAATAGAATCTGTGCCTACGGTTTTAAAATTCTGACCAATACAAATATTGTTATAGCCCTTTACGTCTAATAATTTACCCAATATGACGTTATGCACATTGGATGAGAAGACATAAGATTCATTGGAATTCTGCGCCCTCTCATCAATGGTATATGTATTCACAAAAATATTAAAATCATTAAACTTTAATTTATTTGCATAATGGTCTAGGTCATAATATAAATTCACATGGGGGCTAATATTAGACGTGAGAATATAGTTATAATAATTGAGCGGATCTTCAATATTGGTTTGGAGCATAAACGCATGGATATTGCTAGCGGAGGGGATGTTTGGGCGATATCCGACTCCATCTAAATAATTACGATTATTTACATAGAGTGATAAGTTATTTTTATTTCGGTCATCGTTTAGAACGATACTGACGGTATTTGTTTGATTTATAAGGAAAGGACTTGTTAAATTGATGCTTACGGCAGATTGTCCCGGGCTGGTCAGAGTCACTTGGCTTTTGGTAAATGTTGCAAGCACTAAGTTAGAGCGCTGTCGGTCTTGAATTTTAAAATCAAACGTAAAGTTTTCTAGGCGGGACAGATATTTGACATGATCAAAAGTGTTTGCGTATGTGTCTGCAGTAGCGTAGAGCACTTGCTGTTCTGGATTCAATGTAAAATCAATCTGTAAGCGGCGATTGTCAAAGTTATAGGCGTCATTATCAAACGTTCGCTTGTAATATTGCACAATCTGATTAGAGGCCAGATTCTTTTGCACTACATTGGAAGAAACATACTGATTTAGATGCGTGGTCCATTTCTGTAAATAGAGCCCTTCATAATAAGGTAGAGTGGTAATGGGATCCACGTCATCTGTCACATTGGATAGAGAACTTACGGAGAAGGTCATAAACATTTCTTGATTTGTATTTGATCCGCCGCCCTGTTGAAATACATTGGAATTTACCTTGTAATAAACTTGGTTACCATCCAGTTCTGCCTTGCTAAAATGGCTTATTGGCTGTTGATTCTTATACAGGTCTATATTACATGTTTGATACACAATGATATTACCTCGGGTTATCTCTAGCGCCGCATTATTGAGCAGATTAGAACTGGTAAGAATTTCGTTACACGTGCCCTTGTATATATAACCTGTCTCATTCTTGGTTAATTCTGCCTTTGGGAAGAACTGGACTTGATATTCCAAGGCTTGCTCCAGAAGGCTCACGTCATAGATACTGGTATCGCTTATTTGGGCGGAACCAACATTCAAGTGGAAGGTATCTTGGTTGCTATTTTCGCCAAAATGATGATAGAAAACCTGGTTATTCATAATATCGGCATACGTAAAATAGGCATCTGCGTAATACGGTGGTGCGGTGAGCGGGGCTGAGGGCGGCGCCTTGTGTAAAATGCTGCCATAGACGGGATTGCTAGAGACATAGAAATGTAGATCGCGGGCATTGCTTGAAACCGTATAATCTAAGAGGTCTTTAAAGTTGAAATAGCCGCCAATATCTATATTCTTCTGCCGCGTAGCCGTATTAAAATAGGGCCGCCCTGTGAATTTCTTGGCTTCGGCCTGAATGGGGAGCGTGTAACCTTTGATAGATAAAGTATAGGCGGATGAATTGCATGACCACGTATAGTTATCTTGTTGCAGGCCTTCTGATCGGGGGAGCAGCGTGGGGTCAATTGTGTATTGAGGGTTCGGTATGGGGCGGCCATCGTCAATTAGTAAGGGCGAAAAGCGTGCCCAATAGTTTTTCAGCGTCATGGTATAAACATCCGAGACATCTCCCTTGTATTCCAAATAGAATTGGTAGGAATCGTTGGAGAGTTCCATGGGCGTATAGGGAATATAATAGAGCGTATCTGACTTAAATTGTGGCCAGGTGAATTTAGAAACCACGTTGGTGCGCACGGTGAGAGCCGTGTTAGAAGAATAGAAGTAGCCTTTCTGGGGTTGTTTGTTGATATGAATAAACAGTTCGGAAGGATTTGCGTTAGAGGTATATTGCTCTAATTGGTTCCAGAAGAGACCGATCCGATTGTGGGCATAGTTGTCTTGGATTTGCACGATTTCATTACTGCTCGCGCTCGCGGAGGCACTGGCGGTAGCCGGATAGATGGTGTTTTTATAATTAGAGACGGAGTATTTGCCCGCGGTAATAAGGTCATTGGGGGCATCAAAGTCACATACTACATAATCAACGGTATTAGAGCCATCATAGAGATAAACCAGATTCTGATTAATGTCTTCTTGAGTAAATCGTGTGAGATTAATAGCATTAGATTGTCCGAGTATCTTATATTCTAGCTTATTGGCTGGCAAGACTGAATGTGAGGTGTATAAGTGATTGGAGGTAATATAATTCAAGCGGTCACATAGGCTGGTATTGACATAGATTTGTTGTTGTAGGTAAAAGTCATAGAGAACGGGCTTGGTTAATAGCGTTCTGGCATGATTGTTGGGTGTATCTATATAAAAATACGATATCTCTTCGTCGCGCGCATTTCGCAAGAGAGGCACATAGGCATAGCCACTGGCGCCGGGCGCAGCATAATCAATTTGTGAGACCATTTCATAATTATCGCGACGGATGAGCACTGAATTGGATAAGGCTTGAATCGCAATGGTAGAAGCGGGAGCAAGAGTGTCAATGATGAAGTTAGAACTGGAATTATCCCCATAAATCGGTTCGGATACAAAGTTGCTGAGTGAAAAGTTGAAGGATTGATTGCATGACGAATAATGAATAGGGTCAATATTGCTATAGTAATAGAAGTCCAATGTGCGTTGATTATCAAAGTGTAGAGTATAACGGTCATAAGCGGATTCAACATTGGAGTTCAACCAAAGGAATATATCTCTTTGCTGGACATTGCTCTGTGCAAATCGCATAACGATGCCCTGATTTCTTTGAATAATTTTTAAGTTGCTATCAGTAGGCAGATAATTATAGACGCCATTGCGCTGGTAGAGGTCGGTGGGTTGCACTTGATGCACGGGGATAAAAGCGCGATATTCTTGGACAATAGAAATATTACTGGTAGAGGTATATCCCACTGGTGTATTGGAAGTAAATAGGGTATAGTTAGATGCTGCAGGGAGTGCAATACTCGGTAAATTGGATTGGTATAGGGCGGCGGCACCGGTTTGGCCTTGGATATCATAGTAGCGTTGGGTTATCAGATTTTCTACGTAGCTTTGGATAGATAAATTACAGGCCATTGTGTAATATTCGGTGGTGGTGACTTGTTTTATGTATTGCCAATAAACATTGGCGGGACCGCCGCCAGCAACCAACTCATATTCGTAATAGGGAACACTATTTCCATAGAAGAAGTAGGTTTGGAGGATTGTATTATTGCTATTTACTGTGCGGAGATTGTAGGAACCGTTGTTATTGGGTGTGGTAATTGGATTTACACCTGTATATTGATAATAGAAGATGTTAGAAGCAAACCCGTCGTAGGGTGTGGGTAAAGGCAAGAGCAGTTTGGTTTCGTCATTGATGAGACCCCCATCGTAATTCACATGATTATAGTTATCATTGTAACGCAAAACGGCATGAGAGACATAGCCGATATTGGAATTATAGGTCTCTAGATTGCATGTATAGGTGCGTATGTAGCTCTGTTTTGAGGGGAGAGTACCGTTGGTCACAGTGACTGATTGTTGATCGTCGTAGGAGGTTTTTAATACACTGGATTGGGTAGAAATAGATTGGATGGTAACGGTATTTAGGATGTCATTGGAGGGGCTCGCATGTAAATGATAGAGTGGAAGGGAATAATAATTGTTATCATGCACGAACTGATAGGATAAAATCTTGTAATATTGATTGCTACCCATGCGATAGCGAATCAGTATTTCGGCTTTATCATCGGCTGTGGGATGGTAGCTTTGATAGCGCATATCATGTAAATTATAATTGCTGGTATTACCCGTGTAAGAGGGCTGAATGAGGAGGCCATACATGGGATACTCGCGGATATATAGCTGTTCATAGGGCGCGGGCGGCAGAGCTACATTTGCAAGGACATTGCTGGTAGGGAGGGATACCACAATATTGCTAGAGGCGTAATCATTGACATAGTTGGAGGTATTGTGATAGAATACCTTGAGCGGGTAATATGTAGCGGGGGTGCCGCCCGCGCCATTGATGGTTACCCGCAGCTGTTCATTCACTGTTACATTGCTATTAACTGGCATCAATTGGATGGATTGATTGACGAGATCTTGATAGGTAATGGCGATACTCTGATTGCTGTAAGAAACATTGGAACGCACGACTTTTAAATTGCTACCAATCACGAGTTGGACGGCGGCAGCGGGACTATACAAGGGTTTGCGGAGTAGATGACTGCGATCCAAATAGGTGGGTTGGTAAGGATGTATGTATAGCACATTGCTGTTAAAATATTCTTGGTTGGACGAGATAATTTGAATGGTGCGAGGTTGGTCAGAGAGCACATTGGTGCCGTCTATATCACGGGTAGAGGCGACAGTAAATGTATCATTGCTAGCGAATAATCCTTCGGGATAAAACGCGTAAGTAATGTCTATATTGGAATTTGCAAATAAACGATGGTTTATGCGGCCATAGCGGGGCGGTGTCAGAATCACATTGCTTAAGACGTTGCCATAAGTTCCATTGTCATAGCCGTCGGCCGTGGTTTCATATTGCCATTCAGCCACATTAAAGTTGGAGGAGGCGGCACTTAGATTGCACGAAGCACGGATATAGTCATAGGTGTTTTGGAGCACCGCATTAGAGGTATTGTTGAGTTGGTAGATTGGGGCGCGCTTTGGGAAATAGAATTTATAAGTAAATTCGTTACTGGGAGAGACGTATTTGATTAGATTCACACCCACAATACCGACTTGGCGAGGGGTTTGTCCATTGTAAATACTGGTTGGGAAATTAACGACGAGGTCATAGCCATTGGTGGATAATTGGGTATTGGACGAAATTTCCGTCGTGCCTGTATTAAGATAAATTGCCTCTAAGTTTTTCTTACGTATATTACTGCTCTCATTGATATAATTAAAGAGTGAGGTGATGGGCTGAGGAGCGGAGCTGGGGGAAGTAATGGGAAGAACGGCACCTTGGTAGCTGATGTGAAAATTAAAGAGATTGGTTAAATTGGAGTCAAATTGTGGAATGGCGCCTTTGTCACGATTCGTTCCTGAATTATAGATATTGATGGTATTGACGGCAAAAACCGCAGAGGTATTGCTTTGAATGCCATCGTAAATGGTATCGGTATAATTCTCTTGCATATTAAATAATTCATAAGTCTTAGATTGATTTACAGGCGCACGGTAATCAAGTGGGTCACTAAGCACATACACACTACTAACATCCAAGTCATTACCAATAGAGATGGAGTTTTCAGAGTCAGAGATAATGCCGCGGCCGATAGATACGGATGCGAGACCTGAGCAATCTATGTTTTGCCCAATGGCAATGGAGTGATGATACGTCTTTACATTACGCGTGCCAATAGCGATACCGTAAGAATTGGCAGGGTCGTGTGTATCCACTTTATAACCAATCAGCACATTGCTATTACCATTGGTAAAAATGTCGCCAATACCGTAGCCCACAATAACACTGCCGCTGGTTACCAAGTCCATCATGGTATAAGCACCAGTCACCACATTTTGGTTGCCAAAGATATTATAGGCGGCGCTCTTTCCGATATAGACATTCTCACTACCATTGGCGTTATAGCCAGCGTCGGTTCCTAGATAGACACTATTATCACCGGTGACGTTACTTGTGCCGGCGTTGGTGCCAACGAATAGATTGCCGTCGCCCGTGGCAGTGGTGCCTGAGAAAGCGCCAATGGCGATATTAGAATTTCCCGTAGAGGCTTTTTGCAGGGCATAGGCACCGACGGCTACATTAAAATAGCCTTGGGTTAGGTATTCACCCGCTTTAAATCCCACGAAGGCATTGCCATCCCCCAGGGAATTGGAATAGCCGGCGTAGGAGCCAAAGTAAGTGTTTTCATTGCCTTTAAAGGCTGCCCGTCCAGAGCGAAACCCTGCCATGGTATTAAAGTTTCCGCTCCGATTGTCTTGGCCGGCTTCGGCACCAATGATCGTGTTAAAGTCGGCATCCAGTGTTCTTTCGGCGGCACGGTATCCAATAGCGACAGTGCGATTGCCAGAGTAATTCTCGCGCATGGCATAGGCTCCGACGGCCACACATTCTGAGCCATCTTTATTTAATTCGCCGGCGCGATAACCTACGAAGGTATTGGCGTCACCTCGTTGATTTTCTCGGCCTGCGTATGCGCCTACGAAGGTGCAGTAATTACCATTTAAGTTTTGTGCGCCAGCTTGAAATCCAACGAATGCCCCAAAAGAGCCATTGGCATTGGCATGACCCGCATCAAAACCAACGAATGCGTTACCACTACCGACACTTATTTTACCAGCTCCTTCACCCACCCGCACCGATTGTAAAGATCGTGTGGAAATATCGGCGAAGAATTCATATTGTCCTTCGCCACCATTTCGGATGGTATATGCACTTGAACTTAAATTGAGCATACTCTATCCATAGAGTAGGGATAAAAAAAGAAAGGTTTGATGCATGGCAGCAGTTAAGATTCAGCCGCGGAAATTAGATATTCGTTCTGTGTGCGGATGTTTTCTTCTAGGTCATCGTTGTAATAAGATACTTCATAATCTTCCTGCTTTTTATCCAAGAGAAAACCTGTGGCGTTTTCACATTGAGAGAGTATATAGATGACGCGTGGTGTCACATTCTCTCTAAGCTGAAAGCTGGGCATATAATGAGCCAGTTTCTTATAGACGTTTTCTTTATTTAGGAAGAGGTCAAGAATGGGTTCGCGGTCGTTGGATAGATGAATATATTGGGTCAGAATGCGAATGAGTGCTTCATCTGAAAATGCCCAGAGGAACTGGATATCCGATAGCAGTAGCGCGCGTTTTAGATGGCTTGAATGCAATACCATACGCTCTAGCGCGCGGGTGCCATTATTCCAATAATTAATGACATAGTGACCTGTTTTAAACGAGTGATGACTGGTCTTTGCCCATGTCTTATCCGTTGAAATATTGAATATCTCATCTATCTCAATATAGTCCTCTGGAATATACAGCACTTGAATGATATACGAAGGAATCCAACCCACGATCCATTTTACAAACTGTTCTTGGCGACATTTTAGAGGGGTATAAATTCTCATCATATACCACATCATCGGTTCGGGAATCTGTATCCACATAGTGTGCTAATTAAATATTTATAGAGTTATTTCTTTATATCCTAAAAAATGAATAGATATTAAAGTAATGTATCTATATAGAACTATAATGGACGTGGAAAAGTATGTTGCAAATCCTAAGAAATATCTAGAATCCAGAACGATCCCGCAGATTGTGGAGTTCTTGGAGAAGGCGAACTACATGTATCGTAATACATCGGAAACATTGGTTAATGATGATTTATACGATTACGCAGAGAATTACTTGAGAGAAAAAGAGCCAAAGCATCCGTTTATTACACAGATTGGTGCGCCGGTGGAGCGTAAGGTAAAGTTGCCGATATGGATGGGTTCGCAAGACAAGATTCGTGACGACCCAAAAACGCTGGAACGGTGGATGAAGAAATATGGGGCACCTTATATCCTGACCGATAAGCTGGATGGAAATTCGGGACTGTTTGTGTTTGATAAAAAGAAGCAGATTACACTCTATACCCGAGGCGATGGAAAGTATGGACAGAACGTGACGGGGGTGCTAAACTATATTACTCCGCCTAGAGGATGGACGATTGACGTGCCTACCATGGTGCGGGGAGAATTTATTATCTCTAAGAAAAACTGGGAAAAGATTAAACACTTGGGGGCGAATGCTCGCAATGTGGCAGCGGGGATTCTCAATTCTAAAACCATTAATCCTGTAACGGCCAAGTATCTGGAATATGTAGCGTATGAGCTGTTGGAACCCAAGTTGGAATTTCAAGAGGGCTTGGAATATATGAAAGGACTCGGCTTCACCGTGGTAGAATACGATGTATTAGACACTGCCCAGACGACCAATGACAGGCTCTCAGAATACCTGATGAAACGGCGCCGGGAAAGCCCTTATGATATTGATGGCATTGTGGTGCGTGACAATGAATATCACCCGATTGTATCTGGAAAGAATCCTCAATATTCCTTTGCGTTTAAGACCATCTTGACACACGAGGAGGCTGAAGTCATGGTTACCCAAGTGGAGTGGAATGTTAGCAAGGATGGGCTCTTGAAGCCGCTGGTGCATTTTAATGCGGTGCATATTGGGGGTGTGAAAATTCAAAAGGCAACGGGTTTTAATGGGGCTTTTATTCAACAGCATACCATTGGTCCTGGAGCGCGCATTATCGTCATCCGTTCAGGCGATGTCATTCCTCATATTATGCGGGTGCTGAATGTGGCTGCGAATGGTAAGCCGAGCATGCCTGAAATTCCCTATGAATGGAATGAGACGGGTGTGGATATTCGCATTCGGGCAGAGGACGATAATGACCAGATGAAGCTGCGTCAATTGGAACATTTTGTAAAGACATTGGATATCCAGTTTATTGGCAGTGGGATTTTAAAGAAGCTCTATGATGTGGGTGTAAAAACCATACCCCAATTGGTCGCGCTACGGAAGGAAGATTTGCTCCTGGTAGAGGGCATTCAAGAAAAGGGCGCAGAGAAGATTTCCAAGTCGTTGAGTGAGCGCATGAAGACGGTTTCGTGTGAAGAACTGATGGTTGCGAGTAACCTGTTTGGGCGCGGATTTGGTATGCGGAAAATCCAGGCCATTGTCAGTGAAAATCCGGGAATATTAAAGAGTGAGTTGCTAACGGAGCTAAAGGTAATCAAGGGTATTGGGGAGACCACTGTAAAGCAGTTCTTGGCAGAGCTACCGGTCTTCTACCAATTCTTGAAAGCACTTGGTATTAAGAAGTGCAAGCAGAGCAGAGAGCCGGTCATTGAGGAAAATGTGTTTGAGGGAAAGAGCATTATCTTTACCGGATTTAGAAACAAGGATTGGGAG
>Ga0209230_10000507_pt1 | contig 15289 bp, 29 predicted proteins | sample LakOntMetagenome_FD_187467 | JGI IMG/M metagenome (GOLD analysis project Ga0209230, IMG submission 187467) | Freshwater and sediment microbial communities from Lake Ontario - Sta 18 epilimnion Metagenome (SPAdes) (version 2) | ecosystem: Environmental > Aquatic > Freshwater > Lentic | place... | reverse complement strand
TTCGTCTTTATCTTCTTTACCTTCTAATCCATACCCAAGTAATGATAAAAAATGTGGGTTTGATTGAACATAACTTCTTGAAATACTATTAAAGATAGAAGATGACCCCCAAATTAAGTGAATTGGTTGAACCGGTTTTTGTTGAAGGTTCAATTTATTGAACTTAAAACGAATCATTTCAATAACTTTTGATTCATCGTAGTCAGGATTATCAAAACTAATGATTTCTTGGTCTTCCAAACACCAAAACTTAACTGATGTGATGTTTTTGTAATCCACCGTTAATTGTCTTATCTCTTGTTTGATGTTCATTGGTAAATTTTCAAATTTAACCGCAGGAATTGATTTATTATTAATAATTGAATTAAGTAATTTAATACAATCATTAGATAAAGAAGGTGTATGTATTTGAGATGCTCCTTTAACAATTTCGTGAAACCAATATGCCCAAAATTTTGAAGCTTGGTTACCCTGTAATATTAAATTATTGGTTAAGAAGTTGTAAATGATAGTTCCTCTTTGAACTCCATCAACAACATCTTCAGATGATGTTCTGTTTTCTTTGTAAAACACTAAAGTTCCAATTCTTTCTCCACATAAGAAATCCAATAAAATACTTTTTTGTATTTTGGTAGAATGTTGACCACTAGGTCTTTGATAAATTGGTTTTGGATTATATTTTTTACCTTCACCCCACCCTATTTCGATGGCACCAGCAGGAATTTGTGACGACGGACTTTCATCTATATAAATTAGATAATGTTTTCCGGTCTTACCTTCAAAAAATTGAAAGTTTGTTGTAGAAATTAATTTGTTTACCGCATTTTTTGTTAATTCCGGTAATGTGTTCACTTTTCCAGACATAACAACCTTGTTGTTATTCTCGGCAGGAGAAAGAATAGTTCCTGTTTCGGTGTTTTGTAATGTGTTCATTTAACTTTTTTAAATTAACCCTGATATGCCGTATGATATAGTCGGGTCTAAAACTATACTGACTTTCTAATTATACCACAAAGATAATATAAACATTTTAATTAATCAAATATATTTCCAAAAAAAAGGGGGCGGGGGGATTTGAAATCGAACGAAGTGAGTCCGGGTGGTACGACGGACATTTGATTCCCCCAATACAATTCATTATATTTAATCCTATGAACTTATACGAAGAATACGAAAACTCAAAAACGGGGGGAATATATGATAAAATTAAAGTTATCACCAAAATCATTATAGAATACCCAAAAATAATTGACTACATATATAACCGAATAGATACCTGTTTCGGAAAACATATTGTATACGTTGTCCATATGAAAGTGGATGGGATAGATATGATTAAAATTGGTTACACCAAAAATTCCGTAATAGATAGATTCAAAGAAAAAAGATGGACAGACCAACACAAAATAGAAATTATTCAAGTCGTCAGAGAATATGTCCTCCAAGCTAAAGGGGCCGTAGAGTTTGAAAAAGAATTAAATTGTCAATGTGTAAATTATAGAATTGATTCAAACCTAAAACTTCCGGGTAAAAATGAATTTATGGACTTTCAACACAAAGATGAGGTTCTAAATCAATATGATATTCTGTTTCCACAATACACAGATGTGATAGGTCTTAAATCTCCCAATTAAAAAACCCCTCCGTTGAAGAGGGGGTCTTAATTATAATGTTTCGATATACCACCGAATGTCCGGTCTTTGTTTTCTAAGTAACCTAATCGTCTTCTCACATTCTTTCCTGTTGTCAAATACCTCAGGAAATTCACCATCACCCATTCTCCTTCTAAATTCCTTAGTATTTGGTACGGCAGAGAATCCACCGTCACCCGTATAAATAAACATACCCTTTCCTCTTAAATGGTCAGCATCACCATAAATAACATACCCCGATTCAGATTCCATCAATACTCTCCTAATCAAATTAGTTAAATCCGATTCCGTTAATCTTATAACTTTTTTCATAACATACATTTATAAATAAATATATACACCCCATTAATTGGGGGGATTTTTTCCCAAAAATTTTTTTAGAAATTTTAAAACGATTTTCATATAAACTTTTTTTTACCCTTAGACGTTGCAGAAGGGATTATCCCCCCTATTTGACATATATATGGGGGAGGGAGGGGAGGGGGGATACCCCCACGGTAGTAAGGGAGGGGGTATGGGGGGTATATACCGGGGAGGGGTCAAAAAAAACCCCTATGTAATTATAGGGGGGTAGGGTGTGTATTTGATATATCCAAATAAAGTTATCAACATGACAGGGTGACAGTTGTTAATAACTTATGATAAGAAGTTATCAACATGACCTTATGTCATAATGTATCCGTTGACCTTTAGATTCACGGGGAGTATCATAGGTTTGTCGGGGGAGAACTCAGAGGTGAACTCATAGAACAGTTTGTAATCCTCGGGGATGTATTCATATATAGATTCAAGTAGATAGATTACATCCTTCCCCAACTTATATCCGGGATGGTTTGATATGTCACTATCGAAGCTGGCTTCAATTTCTTGGGGGAACTTAAGGTAGGACCATAAGGAATATATCTTTCTATACTCCGGTTGACTTGCGAAGTTCACCCAATAGGGATTAACAGGAACATCCATATAGTCAGATAGTTTCTGTAGGTCTATTATTAAATCAATGTAGTGTGATGCTTCGTATTGGTCTGAGGTGTCATCCTCATACCCTAATACAAATGGATATGTCTTCTTCAGTCCTTTGACTGCCATATCTATTCCCCTTCTTTTCATTGGGGATATATCCTTTGGTGTTGTTTCTTTTGCCATACAGATAAATATATTGAAATAATATTAAATAATCCCCGGATTTGTTTGGTGGTGTCATTTATTAGTTGTATATTTGTATCACTGAATCGGTAATCACTCCGACAGGGGGCGGGCCGAGTGGTGGAAGAGTAGACTCCACAGCGCTTTATAAAAAAATAAATCAGTCTTCTCTGTAATAGATGTCGGACCTATTCTCATATACTTTTAAATCCCCCACTATCCATTGGTTCTTAGTATCAACCTCACATACAATGTTCTTATTAAAGTTTTCTTTCCACCATAACATCTGTAGGTTATCCGGATGAGCAATATGTTTTTCAGGAATGTTGTTATCAAACCCCCACTTTATACTTATCTTGTGGTCTATATGAAATGTGTGCCAACCTCTACTCTCAATCCCCTCTATAAGATGTTTAACTTGTTCAGTTAATTCCATAACCCTCATCTTATACTTGTCGTATTTAGTCACAGGTTTCTTTTTCTTCTTTGATTTAGTCGTTGTAACTCTTTTAGTTGGGGGTTTCTTGTCCCAAACCGGAGTTAAATCAGTTTTTTTTGGTATTAATCCCATAGTTTATAATGTTTCTTTATTATAAATATCTTTATAATAAGAAAACAATAATTAATATTGGAGATTTGTTGAGAATATCATAATTTATTTGTATCTTTATAGTCTACCGGTGATTATCACCGTCTAAACCGTAATACTTAAACTATGATTTTCTTAATTACACTACTATCCCTATCATTAGGTTCCATACTCATCTGTGTAATAGATAAGTTTATCATCCCCACTCTATCTCCGGGTAATAGATTCCTGAAGTGGTGGAGAAAACATATTATTGATGAGGACCCATTTCATTCATAAACTTAGTCAATGCACCAAGGGAATGAGTCCGGATTTCCATATTGATATCCCTGTAATCCCCCTCGTCTAATTGGTTGTCCTCATTGATTAATGTAATTACCTTCCACATATCACATTTGATAAGTTGAAGGACATCCTGTTTTATTCTTTTCCCCACTCTTGAATAGGTATATACACATTCCCCTATCTCATAATCCACTACATATGTCCCACCTGACACACTGACAGTAGGGGTAAATCCGGTTAAGTATTGTTTTGGTACCATAATTGTTAATAACTTTTTCTAAATATAGTTATCAACAATCCACTTATCAACACTGTCAGGGGGGATTGTTAATAACTTTTTATGTTAAAATTCTTGTTTTTGACAAAATGTCAGTCCCTCTTCACGATGGGGATAATCCTTTCCCCCCCTTTTAACGTATACAAATTACCCCACGTTACCACTTTCTCCCACCAAATATGTCGTCCAGCATAGTGATAAGTCAATTTTTTCCCCCTGACGATACTCTCAGGACTAATTATTTTACTATATACGTTTCCCAGTAAATTATGTCAGTAATGGTATATGATGCGTGGGAACCGTTAGGTGTTAGGAAGATTACTTCAACGAACCGTTAGGGGACAATTAAATACCCTACAATGGACGAACTAAATCATTTATATATGGGACACCATAGAGACAGATGATACCCTTAAAAGTTATCTTTCATATCAACCTTGTGAGTTTAAAACTGACTACACTGATACGGAACATAACTATGTAAACAAGAACTCATCCGGATTATACCTTAGTGGGTATAGTATCATACCGAAGGTATATCTTTATACCCCATCGGTTATAATCCACCATAACAATAGAGTAACTGTCCCTTTATTGTCCCCTTATTCAGAGGGGGAACTTTGTTCCCCGGTATAACGGGGGGGAATTGTTTTATTAAGATAATTAATTGCTTTAGTCAATACGTTTGTATCATCTTTAAAATGTCCTAAACCACAATTACAATGGTGACATAATAAACCTCTAACAATATTTGTATTATGGTTGTGGTCAATACGTATTTCATTTTCATCATTAAATGAAACATCACAAATTAAACATTTGTTATTTTGTTTATGAATTAATGATTCGTATTCTTCTCTATCTATACCATATCTTTTATATTTTTGTTTTGATGAGTAATAGTTTTTTTGATATTCTTTAAGATGTTCAGAGTTTTTTTCACTTAACATTTTATTGTATTCATATAATTTTTCTTTGTTTTTTTCTCTGTATTGTCTTTGGTATTCTCTTTGGTATTGTTTTCTATCTTTTTCCATACTTATAAATATATGTATACTATTAAAAAGTTAAATTAAATAGTAAACATAATTAGTTACTTGTCTATTAAAAGTCAATAGTCAAATAACAGTGGATAGTTTACGGTAAACTAACAACTATAAACAAACCATATGTATAAATTATTGAGTTTTTTATACAGATGTAAGTTGATGTGTATAAATAAATGGATTTTCTTTACATATACGTATTTATCCGTATATATACGAAAATGATACGATGTATATTATATTATACATTATGTGGTATATTGTGGGTTTTTGTATATTATAATATACAGAAAATAGTAAAGGATGAAACTATGAGTGAATTCCGGAGTGAAACGTAGGACTATGAACGAATGGTTTTATCGTTTAGTATTTTATATTACCATTGTCTATCTTTGTCAGGAAATATATTAATGGAATCTTCTACCTCAATTTTAATATTACCCACCCATTTTTTAAGTCCATCACGTAATTCATATACAAATGAATCCTCATCAATAAAACGATAGTTTTTGTATTTTAACAATATAAGAATTGATTTACCATTGTCATATTGTTTTACATCCACCACCTGAACTTTTAAGTCCGAGTTAATTAATTCACAAGCATCGAAAGAAACTATTTCATCACTTTCAGAGTTTAATGTTTCACATTTATATTTTAAATCATCTAAAACCATATCCACCAATTTTTGATGTCCTTCACTCTTTTTTGAATAATCCTCACTAATAACCCCCATCATTTGTTTTATCCTGTTTGTCTGTTCTTGTAAGTTCATATTATTTAAATAAATTCTCTATTTCTCTCACATATGGTGAATCATTTTGTTTATGTACCCACACATATGATTTAAGTGGTTTGTTCATCATCTTTGCCAAAAATACTCTATGTCCCCCATCATTTACTTCATATATATCATCAAATTTTACAAGTGTTACCGGAGGTAATTTACTAAAATCAATATTTCTTGGGTCTGATTTATTATCCCTAAAATACCTATCTGATTTACCTGAAACATAATCATCAAACTTTTCTTTTCTATCATCCCAAAATTCCTCTTCCATTTGAATTTCCTCAGGATTAACAACAATAGGTCCTTCTAACACCCATTCCCTAATATCGTGAATCTTCCGTCTCCATTCAGCAAAGGGATAACCCATTTCATCATTATAATGATATCTAATTATCTCTTCTTTATCGGGAAACATTTTAAGAAGTAATTCATATATTTCATCTGATTTTTCTTGGGTTACCACTTTGTTTGTCCTATCCCAATCGAAATCCTCGCTTATAATCCCCATCATTTGTTTTATCCTATGTATGTTTTCGTGTAAGTTCATACTAATAAATATAAAAAAAGGGAGAATGTTACTTCCCCCTCTTTATTATTTTCTTATAAACAAATTATCTCTTCTTACTTTCTTCATAGTAGATAGTGAATCTCCTTCTGTATCTCTATATCCTAATGTAAGAACAACTGTGGACTTTAATCCTAATTCTCTTAATCCTAATACCTCATCTACTTTATTAGGTAAGAATCCCTCCATTGGAGTAGAGTCTACTTCTTCGAGTGCTGAAGCAACTAATGAGAAACCTAATCCTATATATGCTTGTTTCTGAGCCCATATTGTTTTTTGTTCTTCATCCATATTTGATAGTGTTCCTAACATCATTCCTTTGAAGTCCTCTAATCCTGATACCGGGATGTTTCTTTGGTTTGCAATGTTATTAATATAATCCTCCACCCCATTTTCTGTCATTATTGCATCCCACACAGCGAATACCAATACAGCTGATGAATCCTTTAATTGAGTTTGTCCATAACAAGCCCCCACCAATCTCTCCTTTAATTCTTGGTCCTCCACCACGATTACCTGATACGGTGTTAATCCATATGAACTCGGAGCCAATCTTGTTGCCTCTAAGATTCTTTCTAATTTATCCTGTGGGATTTTCTCCCCATTCATTTTCTTTGTGGCATATCTCCACTGTAACGATTCTATTAATTCCATAGTATTTGATTTTATCTAATTATAATGAATCTCCCCCGGTTAATCAATAAAATGTTTTATCTTTGTTAGATATTTATTTGATATGAAAGTAGTAATAACTGAAGATAAATTATATAATGTGTTTTCCAAATTTATGGATTCTGATTATGATTTATCATATTATATACGTAGTCGTGAGTTTATTGATAAGAATAACCACCCATTTGGATGGTTAAATGGAACCGTATTTATGTATGGTGAAATGTCCGACCAATTAAATTTAGAAGGGTATTTTGGTGATAAAACAAGTAAATTATTGTTAACATATTTAAGAGATAGATTCCCGGACGCACCTATTAACTTTATCGAATAATCCCCACGCTTTATGAAAATAATAATCACAGAGAACAAACGAATCCGTCTCGCCATTAATTGGTTAGAAGAGGAATATCCCGACTTAAAAAAGATAATATTCCCCTCACACGAAGGAGTATTCATATCCGACAAAGGAATGTTCAAAATGCTTTATAACAGTAGAGTAAAAAGATTCTATGTTTTAAATGAAATATGGGATTTTATCCGTAGTATGTTCGGATTTGATAATGATGAAGTTAGTGAGTTGTTATTAGATTGGGGTAATAAAAAGTTTGGGTTTAGAGCCAAGAAATGTCATAGAGTAGAACAAATATGAAAGTAATAATCACAGAGAACAAAAGATATAGAGCCGTAACCAAATGGTTGGACAATAATTATAGTAACTTAGAGAAGTATGCCGCTCACGGTAGTCATAAATTCATCCACTATAAAGATGAAAATCGTGAGACTGTCTTTATGTTTAATCGTAGCACCGGTGTGGTTACCATAAATGATAAGACGTTACACCAAGATTTAAAACATATGTTTGGTCTTGACACATATGAGTTAAATGATATCTTAATACCTTGGCTTGAAGAGAAATATAATTTACACGTAGAAAGAGTTGTATATAGTGGTTTACATTAATTCCCACGCTTTATAAGGTTTAGGACTTATATTAGTGGTTTATAAGGTTTAGGACTTATATTATGAGTATTCGTAGAAGTTGTCCCCCTCTGTGGTGAATCTGAAAGTAACCTTATATTTTCTTGGAATAAAACTGAAAACACTAAGACATTCATCTACAATCTCTTCCTCTATTTCTTGGTCGGTTCCATCCATCCAAAATGTAATCTCAATAATATTATTATCAAGACGAGGCGTTATGTGATATTCGTATATATCATCATATTGAGGTAATATAAATTTTTCTATTAATTTATTTAGTATTTTTAACGTTGATTCCATAATCTTAAAATGTATACTATAATATACATTATCCTCGTTTTTATTGTGTTTTGTATAGTATAATATACATTAATAACTTTTCCCCGTTCCTTTATGTAATAATCTAAGACAGTCCGGTGATATGTTCTCAAATGTTACTATATGATGTTTATAATCACCATCATCAAAATGTTTATCTTTATACCAAGTAACCCCGGCACATTCCGTATTGATAATCCAAATGTCATCATCATATGTGGAATCAAACATATCTTTTTTATCTAATGAATCTGTTGCAAATATGGATTCCTTACAATCAACATCACCACCGACGTGTGATTGGTAACAATCCCCCACCGATGTTTGAAGTCCGGTAAGTTCTATGTTCTCCCTCCACGCAGGATTTGACTTATGAACAATGTATTCTCCCGGAGTATATTCATCACTCGCCGGAGAATAGGTTTCTTCCCTTAATATTCTTCTTATTATATTTTTTAAACTCATATCTTAATGGTTTAATAATATCTCAACCAACTCCTCAATTATTTGTACCGGTAAACCTTCATACTTAACATAATAGTCAGATAAATGACTATTAAACTCAGTTTCATATATACTAATGTCTACACTTGTTGGACCTAACCATTCTATTTGATGTTCCTCCCCATCTTCATCACTATAATGAAGTGGGTCTTCATTTATCTCGTGTAAACCAACACCACTACCATCACTTAATTCTCTAACTTTCTCTTTGATAAAATTAACCTTATCAATAACTTTTAAGTATGGCTCAATTTTATAGTAATTCCCAAAATACTTAATGGCGTCAGAAACACCCAAAGTTTTAATCATATCAGAAATACTATTATCTTTATCCTCTTTTATAATATCATCACAACTCTTTACGTGTTTGGTAAACATCTCTAATTTCTGTCCGGTGTAGTTATATACTAAATCCCACGCTTCATTCATTAAATCATCAAACATACGTCTTACTGATTGTGTTGCCGGCCAATTATCACTCCCATATCCACCAATTAAATAAAAATCAACCCTGTAGTTATTGTAGGGATATTCCTGATGCGGTAGTTTGGTTCTATTGTCAGGATGTTTAACCTCAACCTTACAAACAACATCTTTGTGGTCTTTAACAAACCCATCTAATAATGTTTGAATTACTGAAGTTAAATCTTTATTTGTTTCTTCCCTTAATATTCTTTTTATGTCGTGTCTTAAGTTCATTATTTATCCTCAGGTAATTTTGTATCTTTTATAAATTTGTTATGTGAATCTTTATATGATTTTTGAGTTTCATCATTAACATTTTTTGTATATTGCCAATTCCAATACAAGTCATTGTTTGGTTTGAATCCATAAAATTTATGAACTTCTTTTTGTATTTCAGTTACGTTCTCACCATTCCAATTCTGACCAACACAAATAAATCCGGTCTCAATATCTTTAACAAGATTCGATTCCCCCAATGTATTATGTCTGTTCTCAATCCAAGTTAATCTCTCAATTAAATTTTGATAGAACATATTGGTTTGTCCCCATCTAATTGAACTAAAGAATATAACCGCGTCTGACTCAAATAACTCTTTGGATATCTTCCATAACTCATCCTTTGGATTGTTATAACTTGCCCAACATCTATGGTCCCCGGATGGATTCTTTTTCTTATCTTTGAGCATTGCTTTAAGTAATCCACAACTGTTCCCGTCTTTTCTTGATACATTCCCCTCACAAGGAACAATGTTAAGTTCAGAGACATCAATTAACACTGAATCTTTTAACTCATCGTTAAGATACATTGCAATCATTTTTGATTTTGGTATGTCAAGGTTTTTTTCATCCCAATTATATCTATTGGAACAACTTAAAATTAATACTTTCTTTTTTTCCTTAAGAATATCTAATGTTTTCTTGATTGATTTCCACGCATCTGATTGGACCATCTCTTCGGAAATCATCATTTGTCTTATTCTTTGTATGTTTTCTTGTAAGTTCATTATAAATCACCTTTTGTTAATACTTTAATCTTAATAGGTTTGTTTGCCGCAACTGATGCGTATAATCTCGTTCTACCACCAATCACATAATATTTTTGGTTATGTTTTAACACAACAGGTGATTCATAATCATCATTAACAATCCTATCATAATTCTTTACAGGTTTATATCCCCGATTTCTATTTTCACCCGAATCTCTTTTTTCCATATAAACATTATAACCTTCTCTTGGGTCATCTGTTTTTGAGATTTCGTGCATCTTTGATAATAAACCTTTATCACCGGATTTATTCTCTAAATTATGAAATGTTTTTATAGTTGAATAATCCACCTCTTCAGTTGGTAATGAGTCAATAATTGGTATTAATTTTTCCACAGATTCTTCATCATTATTATACCCGGCATTCTTAACTATTGATTTAATTACCTTATTGTCTTGACCAACCAATTCCCAAGCCTCCTCATCTGACGATTCTTTTATAATTCCCATCATCTGTCTTATTCTTTGTATATCTTCGTGTAAGTTCATAACTATAAATATAAAAAAAAGGGAAAAATTACTTTCCCTTGTTTAATTTTATCTACCTTCGTATTGCCATAGAACGGCATTACAATAACTATGGACCGCACCTTCAGTCATATTAGTCTTATGACAATGTTGGAGATGGATTGGGTGTTGTAAGAAACCCTCCGGGAATAACCTCCAATTGATTGGTTTGTCCGTTATTCTCGTTGGAGCAACCTCATCTAATGTCTCACCACAATACATACACAGATTATTCTGTTCCTTGATATATTGTAGTCTAACTTCCCTCCGTTGTGGTTGGGTTAGTTTTGTGTAGTCAGCAGGTAATATCATTATTGTATTTCTATCCATGCCGCTGCGGTTTGTGTTCCTGATTCCACCTCGGTCATACCTTTATCTGTTTGAATGTAACAATCGTTCTGCGATGTTAATTCCTCAAACTTCTTATCCGACACCTTCAGTACTATAATATCACTATCAACCGGTGTTATACCCAAATTCTTAACTGCGTGAGCTATCTGTGCCGCCACTTTACCCTCACTCATCTTTAAGTTTTTCTTATATATCGCTTTAATTCTCATACAACAATAATAATCATTGAAAGTTATTTTGTCAAATAAAAATATAATTGTATCTTTGTAATCTAAATGATATTATTATGAACACTACCGAACTATACATCAGCCCTAACTTCGATAAAAACGAAAGATTACAAAAAGATGGACACACCGAAAGATGTGTTTGTTGTAACAAACCTATGAAACCGGAGCAAGTAAAGTTTATGGTTCATATGACTACTGACTGGCTTGCCGTTGACTGCGAAGATGTTCCTAATAGTCAAGGTATGTTCCCAATCGGAACTGAATGTAAAAAGAATATGTCTAAAGAATTTATCTTTAAAGTGTAATGTTAAACCAACTTAAAATAATAGACAAATACATTAGTGTATTCTATCCTAAAATTAACGAGATAACCTCATTGGAAGAAGTATTGGTTGTCAGTATGAATGGTTATTTTTTATTTTCTTATGGGAAACAATCAATTATTGGAATTAAACGACGTAAGAAAAAAATATTTGGGACCGGTCAGAAGGTAACATATATAAATAACGGTTATACTGTCAAAGGAATTCAAGGGTTCACAAACCTACTTGCACCTATGTTGTCTTTACCATCTGACCAATTTAATATCGTTATGATGGAATGGATTAAAAATAAACACCCCGAGATTGATAGTGTTATAAAACTATATGATTTTTGTATGGCTAACTATAAAAATTATAACGATGTTAAACATTTATTGGAAAATAATTAGTATCTTTGAAATATGAAAACAATAAAACTCACCAAGAAAGATTATAAGAAATTAGTTAAATCTATATCGGAGAAAACCGCTCAAGACATTCTTGCTATAGTTGGAGAATCCACCACCATTATCTATAAAGATAAACCGTTGGAAGTTGTTAAAAAACCAATCAACGTTCCTAACTCTCCTCTTAAACCTATGGATAAAAAACAAGAGATGGTCGAGTCTTTGGAATATCTTAAAGCAAAGTCTGTAAAATCCAAACAGGATAAGATATCTATCGATATGTTGGAGGCTGTGTTGAAGAATATGAAGTAATTACCTTTTGTGGTAGGATAGACCTCATAAATTGGGGTTTATCTTGCGGTGATTGGTAACATATTTTATTTACGATTTACTACACAATGTGTAGTGTTATGCAAATGAAATATATTTGTTGATTACACTTTTTGGTACGAATAAATGTTATTGATAACACTTTTACGTAGGAATAAATGTAAATGCCCGTTATTACGGACATTATTGTTGTTTTTGTTTAGAATAAAAGACATTTAATTATAATAACCAATTAAAGTAATATCCTCAGGGTCTATTCTTAATCTATTTTTAATCCACCAATGAATAACACTCTCAAGTTCTTCATTACTGAATGAGAACACTCTTAGTGGTTCCCACATACTTGGATTAATTTCTAATATATCGTGTTTTTCTGACCACCAAATTACTATCTCACTATTATTATTAAAAAAAGTTACCTGATGGTCACTAAATACAGAATCTTTACCTCTATTTAAATCAGTATCCTCACGAATTAATCCTTCCAAAATTTTATCTAATACTTTGTAGGCTAATTGGTATCTTTTATTTTCTGTTATTAATATCTTCATAACTCATTATCTACCCATATCTCAGAATACCTAACTATTTTATCTGTTAATTCCTCATAACATATCTCTATCATTTCCGCAAATTCTTTTTCAGTTGAAGCAAACATTCTTAAACTCATAAAGTAATCCGGATATATAATTAATTGACGATTACTTGGTCTGTATACCAATCCTGTAACCGCATCATCCTCATATACCTCATCAAAGTAGATGTAAATAATGTTCTCGGTGTGTCCGGCCCTTGTTGGTGTTAATTTATTAAACAGGTTTTTAAACTCTGCTCTAAATAACATATCTCTTTTATTTTCTGTAATTACTATTTTCATAAATCTTTATATTCAGTTGAGTTATATATTTTATAATCAATCCCCCAATGTGAACCTGGTTGCTCAATACCTAAACCAAACATACGATTAACATCTCTTGCAATATCTTTCATAGTCCAACTTGGGCTGTGTGTCATCTGACCACTAATAAGCCCAATATTAATGATGTTTCTTTGAATTGTTCTTCTCTCACTTTTATTACCACTAGCCAAATAAACATCCTTTGTTGTAAATGTCACACTTTTAACTACAGGAAAACCATCAAGAATATAGTCCTCGATTAATTTATTATACTTACTTTCTGTTATTAATACTTTCATTATATGAAATTTGTTGTTAATTGAGTAACCTGTAACCCTGTATTATCTTCAAACCATTTCTTGAATATTGGTTTCCATATGTCCCCAAAAGCAGAATCCAATCTTTGAGACATATAAGGATATATTGATAGTAAAGGACATTCATAATTGTGTAAATGACCATAACCCGCAAAGAACTCATCTTCCGGACCAGCGTTTGCATTACAACCATAATAAATATAAGATTCTTGGTCATCAACAAAGAAAAGAACATCACCCCACTTATCAACCTCATCTTGATAACCAATATCTGATTTACTATTACCTTTCCACCCATAATCAGGGTAAAATAAATCATCCAAATAATCGGTAACAAGTTTCTCTAATCTATTTTCTGTTATAACTACTTTCATTCTTTATTAGTTTCCAATATTATTTAATCGTGAGTTATAAACACTTCTGTAGGTACTTTTTAACTTATCACTTGGAAATCCTTCTATTTCATTTCTTCTATATGCGGTTTCCTTATCTAAATAATCAATCATTTTTTCTCTACTTATATTATCAACGTCAATCATCTGATAACATTTACGAGGACTGTCTGTTTCAATTGTCTCATCAATCTCAAACTCCGGATGACCGGTTTCTTGACCAAATTTGGTTGCGTATTTATCATCATACCATTCGGTAATTACATTTAATACATACGATTTTCTAACCTGTAATATTTTTGATAAGAAATTAATCTCATTTTCATCAACAAATAAACTACCTGAATTGAATTTTTCTTCCTCATCACTATCTTCACTAAACATATAATATCTAACCTCTATAACAGCCACACCACCTTTACACCATTCTTCACCATAGTTTCCGTAATTATCTTCAGGTGGTGGAATGATTTGTGTTGTTTCAGAAAGTACACTCTCCATATGTTTGATAATAATACGTTCAAAGTTCGGATTAGATTTTGTAAATCTCTTCTGAACTTCCTCTCGTAATATTTTTTTAATTAACTCTTTCATATTAGTTTAACACTGATTTATTTACGTGATGAATATATTGAACAGGTAATTCAAAAAACTCTGAGAACCATTCACCAATAACATCTTTAAGTTGTTTTGGTGTGTAACTAAGTAGGTTAAGTGGACGAGTGACATCTTCACAGATATATAAAATATTATCAGTATTACCGTAAATCATTATGATTCCTTCACCATTACGGTATTCGATTGTTTTGTGTTCCCCCCGTGAATCTGTCATATAATTAACATCTTCATACATTCCGGAGAATTCCTCAGTTAATAACCGTTTGGCAATTCTATCTCTTTTATCTTCTTTAATCAATATCTTCATTATTCTATGATTCTAAAACGTAACAATGGTTTACCGTTTATTGTGATATCCCCCTTTTCATTCTTGTCGATTGTCTTTACAACAACCTTCTTGTTCTTAAATTTTCCACCCATAATGGTATCACCTACCTTAATGTTAAGTTTAATCATCTCGTTGATGGTTTCATATTGTGACTCTGTTATAATTAACTTCATAACAATAAATATCATATAAATTAAAAACCCCCATTTAATGTGGGGGTTTATTAAATTAATAATTATATTCTTTAACTTGTTTCACAACAAAGAAGTTA
>Ga0209230_10000505_pt1 | contig 15295 bp, 16 predicted proteins | sample LakOntMetagenome_FD_187467 | JGI IMG/M metagenome (GOLD analysis project Ga0209230, IMG submission 187467) | Freshwater and sediment microbial communities from Lake Ontario - Sta 18 epilimnion Metagenome (SPAdes) (version 2) | ecosystem: Environmental > Aquatic > Freshwater > Lentic | place... | reverse complement strand
TATAATTACCTAAAAAACTTTTTAAAATAAATTTGCATTAACAATTGAATCTAAGTATTTATTAGCAATTCTATAGGACACTTTGATATTTATTGAATTTTGGCCATTTCATCCTAAAAATTGATGGTGTCAAATAAGGCAAATTAGTTATATCTTTACCCGAATAAAAGTTAAAATTAACCCTTAAAACAACAGCATGGCAAAAAGTCAAGACGCGAAGAAAACCGTTAAAAAGGAACCTTTAAAAACGGCTAAAGAGAAGAAGGAAGAAAAAAGAGAAAAGAAAAATAGTCCTAAAAGAGATTAATTATAACAAACCCTTTCAGCGCTTACCGTTTTGAAAGGGTTCTTTTTTTGATAAAAAACCAATCTCAGCAATAGGAATTAAAAAAATATCCCGAGATCAACTCCCGATTTTAAAAGACAAAAACTAATTTTGTAAAATACTGTTGCTGCTAATTATTCATTTGAACATCAACCAATGCCCAACCTTATTACCTATTCCGATTTTTTTAATACCGTAAAAACGAGTATCGACGAGGGTACTTTTGCCAAGTTAACTTTAGCAAAAACCATTGGAAAACCAGAATTGCAAAATATTTATGTTCGCACTACCATAGAAGACGCCGTTTTGAAATTATCGGTGACCTTTAAAATCTATAAAGAAGGATTGCAAGAAATAGAAAAAACCATTGCACTTAACGACATGGAAGCAGAATTAATCCCGTACATTAACAATCCATTTATGTCGGTTTTATTGTTTACTACAGATGCTGACGTTACCATGAAACTCAATAAAAAACGCATCGCTACCATTACCGAGCAACCGCCCACCTTCAAAAATGCTGATGCCGTATTGCTTGATTTTTTGAAAAAGAAATAGATGGCACAAAAAAACTCCGAATTCGGAGTTTTTTTGTGCATTAATCGAAAGAATCAAATTCCACTACAAATTATCAGGAAAAATTTTTCCTGGATTTAGAATGTTATTCGGATCAAAAAGTTGTTTGATGCCTTTCATTAATTGTAATTGCGTTGGGTTGAATGCAATGTCCATGTAGTTTTTTTGAACATATCCAATACCGTGTTCGCCTGACAGAGTTCCGTTGAGCGCCACAGTCAATTCGAAAATCTCTCGAATGCCTTTGGTTACCTCGGTATTCCAATGGTGATCGCTCATCGTGCCTTTGATGATATTTACATGTAAATTCCCATCGCCCGCATGACCATAACACACCGATTGAAAGCCGTATTTATTGCCGATGGCTTTGATACCTTCTAACAATTTAGGCAATTCATAACGAGGTACTACGGTATCTTCTTCTTTGTATATGGAATTGGCTTTTACGGCTTCAGCCACACTGCGGCGCATTTTCCAAAGGGCATTTTTTTGGTCTACCGTATCGGCAAAAAGCACTTCGTCTATTTGAAACTGCTCTACCACGGTCATGATTTTTTCAGCTTCTTGAAACAAAACCTCTGGATAGTTTCCATCGACTTCAATTAATAGGTGCGCTTGGATTTCTGGTTTGACTTCAAAATTCAAATTAGCTACAAATTTCAAAGTCCAATCGATGGCGTCACGTTCCATAAACTCGAGTGCACTGGGCGTGATACCCGCTCTAAAAATAGCAGAAACGGCTTCGCAGGCTTGTTTGGCATCATAAAAAGGAACGAGCATCAATACATTATGGGTGTTTTGAGGCAAGAGCTTCATGACTATTTTAGTGATAATCCCTAAAGTTCCTTCGCTTCCCACCATCAGTTGGGTTAAATTATATCCAGTAGAATTTTTTAAGGTATTGGCTCCCGTCCAAATAATTTCGCCGTTGGCTAAAACTACTTCTAAATTCAATACATAATCCTTGGTTACGCCATACTTTACGGCACGGGCTCCACCGGCATTCTCGGCTACGTTACCGCCAATCCAACAACTCCCCTGACTACTCGGGTCCGGCGGATAAAACAAGCCTTTCTCGGCTACGGCTTCACGCAATACTTGTGTAATTACGGCCGGTTCCACCGTTACTTGTAAATTCTGCTCATCGATTGCGATGATTTTATTGAAGCGTTCCATTGCTAATCCAATGCCTTGATGAATCGACAACGCCCCGCCGCTCAAGCCCGTTTGTCCTCCGATAGCGGTAACTGGAATTTGGTGCTGATTGGCAATTTTTAATATTGCCGAAATTTCTTGAGCCGAAGCCGGTTTGACTACAACACTTGGTGGAAAAACATAGTTCTCAGTTTCGTCATGACCGTATTGATTTCGGGTTTCCTGATCAGTAAAAACAAAGGCGTCTCCTGTAATATCTTGTAATTGCTGTAGTATTTGGGGTGTAATTTGAGTGTTCATGGGGGTGCTTTTGAAATGTGAAAGTAGTATTTTTTAAATATAAATACAAATGAAAATAGACGGCCCTAGCCCTGATGGAAGTGGCATCCTTTGGGCTCGCTTTTTTGGCGAGACCAAAGATAGAGCGTACAGCAGGAAATGGCTCCTGAAAAAATTATTTCTTTTTTAAATTAGGCAGAAAGAAAGCGATGATTCCGATTAAAGGCAAATAAGCGCAGAGTTGATACACGTAAGTAATACTGGTATGATCAGCTAAATTCCCTAACAAGGCCGACCCTAATCCGCCCATTCCAAAGGCGAAACCATAGAAAAGGCCTGAGACCATTCCGAGTTTCTTAGGCAATAACTCCTGCGCATAAACTAAAATTGCGGGAAAAGCGGAGGAAATAATGGTTCCTATTATAAAAGAAACCACTCCGGTCCAAAATAAATTGACATGGGGCAAGAGCATGGTGAAAGGCGCGGCACCAAAGACCGAAAACCAAATGACATATTTGCGTCCGAATCTATCGCCCAAAGGACCTCCAATTAACGTTCCAACAGCACAAGCAGACAAGAACAACACCAAATGCAGTTGTGCGTCTTGTACCGAAATATGAAATTTTTCGATGAGATAAAACGTGAAATAACTCGACATACTGGCAGTATAGAAGAATTTTGAAAATAGAATGACCAATAAAATACCGACCGCTGCTTTTACTTTTATAGCCGATAAATCGTGCAAATCGAGTACTGCTTTTTTGGTAGCACTCGTCATCAGATGGTCGCGGTACCAAAAAGCAATTCTGCTCAAAACAATCAAAGCGATGAACGCAAAAATGGCAAACCAAATAATCTGTCGTTGTGAATTTGGCACTACAATTAACGCTACTAATAAAGGTCCGATGGCGGTTCCTGCATTGCCTCCCAATTGAAAAATGGATTGTGCCAAACCTCTTTTACCTCCCGAGGCTAAAAAAGAAATTCGGGAAGCTTCGGGATGAAAAACAGAAGAACCAATCCCGATGAGAATTACCGAAGGAATAATCACTTCATAACTTGGCGCATAGGAGAGTAAAACAATGCCCGACAAGGTGAAACACATGCCGAAGATCTGAGAAAAAGGTTTCGGATTCTTATCCGTATACCAACCCACAAGTGGTTGAAGAATCGAAGCCGCGAGTTGATAGGATAAAGTAATGAGTCCAATTTGAGTATAGCTCAAATGAAAATTTTGCTTCAATATGGGATAAGAAGCGGGAATTACCGCCTGTAACAAATCGTTTAATAAATGAGCAAATGCTATGGAAAACAGAATCGAATAGACTGTTTTTATTTCTTTTGGAGTTGCTGTGCCGGTAGCCGTTGAAGAAGTCATTTTAGATCATTTAAAAAGTGGATAATACCCAATACCAGAAAGCGAGTGTCAGAAATGACAACGGAATTCCGAAGCAAACCATCATGCTGCTCAATTTTGGTTTTAAGCCATAAGTAGTAGCTAAAATGGAAGCGGTTATCATCGGCGCCATTGCTGATTCGATAATTGACACATTAATCATCGTGCTATTTTGACCCAAAAGTAACACATACAAACCATAAAAAAAGGCGGGCATCAATACTAGTTTAAAGAATAACCCCAACCCTAGAAACGGCCAATGTTTACTGTATTTATCGAACTTTAACTGCAATCCAACCGAAACCAATGCAATAGGAGAAACAGTGCTACCTATTTTTTGGAAAACAAGTTGGAGTTCACTACTAAAATCGAAGTTAAAAACATTCATCAAACAGGCAATCAGAAACGCAATAAAGGGTGGGAAAAAAAATATTTTCTTAGTAATCATTGAAAAAGACGCTTCTCGTCTGGAAAAAATCGAAGCAACCAATAGGCCTAAAGTTGCCAAAACAACAAAAGAACCAGGCTGATCAACAATGATAGCGGTCTTCAATCCTTCCTTACCAAACAAAGCTTCAACGACAGGAAATCCGACAAAAGAAGTATTCCCTAAACCCGCGGTGATGATTAAACAGCCTGTCAATTTTTTAGACCAACCGAAATGCTTTCCGAGTGCACTAAAAAACAGGTACGACATAAAAAAGGTAATCCAGGCAATGCCTATTGGATATAATAAATCCGTACTCAGCTGTATTTTTGGAATATAAAACAATGCCAATGCTGGCAATGATAGATACAACACAAATTGGTTGAGGGTTTTGAAGCTATTGGGCGGAAAATCTTTGACCCTTTGCAAGAAAAAGCCAGTAACCAAACAAAGAAAAAGGAGAATGATATTTTCCATAACTTAAAATGAGCTGCAAAAATACTACTTAAAATACATTTTGAATCAACCTTGTTTAAAAATCCATTTGCTATTTAACTGCAAGGATAATAAAACGAATTTTGATACTAAACCATTTTTTGAAAACAAAATAGTTACCGCTAATTAGTGAAATTCGGGTTAAAATAGTATTTTTACTCAAAGCATTTACGTTTTGGAAAGACCTAAAAAAAGACCTTCTGCCCTACATGAAAAAGCGGGTATTGCACCTCCTGAAATAATCAGCATTACTGCTGTGGAGCACATCCAGCAGTTTAGAAAAATTCAGCCTTCATCGCAAGAATTGGTCAATGGCATTTTGTCGGGAAACATCACTGCTTTAAGCCGTGCCATAACCTTAGTGGAAAGCACTAATATTTCACATCTGGAGAAAGCAACCCAAGTCATCAATGCGTGTTTGCCTCATGCGAATCAATCCGTCCGAATAGGTATTACGGGGGTTCCAGGGGTAGGGAAAAGTACTTTTATAGAGGCTTTTGGAAAACACCTCACTGGGTTAGGAAAAAAAGTCGCCGTATTAGCAGTTGATCCAAGCAGCACGATTTCGCACGGAAGTATTTTAGGCGATAAAACACGGATGGAAGAATTGGTCAAAGACGACAAAGCCTATATCCGTCCATCGGCCTCTGGTGAAACTTTAGGTGGAGTAGCTCGAAAAACAAGAGAAACCATCACCCTTTGTGAAGCCGCGGGCTTTGACATTATTATTATAGAAACTGTGGGTGTCGGGCAAAGTGAAACTGCCGTTCATAGTATGGTTGACTTTTTTCTGCTACTTAAAATTTCAGGAGCAGGCGATGAATTACAAGGGATTAAACGCGGTATTATGGAAATGGCCGATGCGATTGTCATCAATAAAGCCGATGGGGATATGATTCAAAAAGCCAATTTAGCGAAAGTAGAATTCAACCGTGCTTTACATCTTTTTCCTGCCAAAAAATCAGGATGGACACCCACAACTGCCACTTGCAGTTCCATAACTCAAGAAGGTATTGCTGCAGTTTGGAAAACCATTTCCAAATTTGTTGCACTCACAAAAAGTAATCACTATTTCTTTGAAAAACGAAAAGAACAAAATCAATATTGGATGTTGGAAACCATCAATGAACAATTGAAATCTCATTTTTACAACCATCAAGAAATTCAAACCCTGCTAGAAGCAAATAAAAAAGCGGTGCAAAAAGATGAAATTTCACCTTTTGCAGCCGCTCAATTATTATTAGAAAAGTATTTTAAAAAATAACCTTATTCTTTTTCGTACCGTTCCATTTCACGGTCATAGAAAGCATTGGCAAGCACAATCAACCCTTCCATTTCAGCATTTAATTCTGCTTCGTCTAGATCTTCGGCTTCTTCCATAAACTCCACCTCATCGTCTTTTAGATTGATGATGAATCGAGGATAATCCAAGTGAATGATAAAAATATCTTCTGGAAAATCAGTATTGTCGCCTAGTAAAAATTTTGGTAATTCCATTTGTTTAAATTTTAAGATGATAGACCAATAGATAATCGACAAAAAAGCTTACTTCAAAATCTATTCGTCTTTTTTCTGTTAATCTTTTTTATTATTTATCAGAAAGCATAATTGAAGCGTTCCCTTTTCCGTTCATAAAAATGATTTTAGTATTGGGAGAAGCAGCCAGTTCTTTTTGTGCTTTTATTTGTTCGTATTGCAATTGTTTATCGGTTAGTCCCATGGAGATAATGCGCTGGTAATCGGCAATTCCTTGTGCCTCTACCCTTTTTCGTTCGGCCTCTTGCTTTTCTTTTTGAAGGACAAAGGTCATTTTTTGAGCATCTTGTTCGGCATTAATTTTACTTTCGATAGTTAATTTTACAGAAGCAGGAAGGTTAATATTTCTGATTAACAATTGCTCCAAAATCAAACCCCTACTTTTAAAATCAGCTTCAATGGTTTTAAAAATGCGTTGTTGGAATTCATTTCTTTTAGTAGAATACAAAGCCACGGCATCATAATAAACTGCGTTGTCCCGAATACGCGTTCTGGTTACCGGTCTCACAATTTTATCTGTATAATTAACGCCGATTTGTTTGAAAATCTTAGGGGCATCGGTAGGGGTGATTCGGTACAAAACCGTCAAATCAATGACCACTTCCAATCCATCATTAGACAAAACGCGAATGGCATCATCTCCTTCTTGCGCGCCTTCACTATGAATGGCTGACATTGTATAGTTTTGGGTTTGTATGTCAAAATTAACAACATCCAACAATGGATTTACTATGTGCAAACCACTTTCTAATACATCCGATTGCACACTTCCGTACAAGGATTTAACCCCTACATTTCCTGCGTCAATTTGCTTAAACATAGAAGAAAACAAACCCAATAGCACAATAACCACCGAAGCCATTTTAAAGAAACCAGTGTACTGAGACAAAGGCGAATTCGTATTATTCTTAAAAGCCAAACTGATAATAAATAGAATAATTCCGATAATAATAAAAAGTACCATCATAACATTTAAATATTTAATTAATGATTCAACTTAACGAGTCTATTCGTTAAGTTTTGAAAGCGAATATACAAAAACAAAGCAGCAGCAGTTAATCCTGCCAATAATCCAAGCCAAACGCCGACCGATTTTAATTCGGTGTATTTGCCTAGATAAAATGAAATTGGAAACCCGATAATCCAATAGGCCACAAAGGTAATGTACATGGGAATTTTCACATCTTGCAATCCTCTCAAAGCGCCAAGTACAACCACTTGAATTCCATCCGATATTTGAAAAATAGCCGCTACCAGCAATAATTTTGAGGCGATTATAACCACTTCGGTATTGTCTATGGCTTGCGAAGGATCATCCATATTGAGGAATAAAGGAGGGAGCATTTTGTAAAAAACAATAAAAAATAACGCAAAAACAATTTCGACAATAATAGCCAATAAAAATATCGATTTTGCAATAACAATCAAGTTCTTGTAATCATTCAATCCCTTCTGGTTACTCACTCTAATCATCGCCGTAACACTCAACCCCATGGCAAACATAAAGGTAATTGTAGCAATACTTAAGGCAATTTCGTTGGCTGCCTGACTGGTTTTTCCAATATTCCCACAAAGCCAAACCGAGGCGGTAAATAAAGCCACTTCAAAAAGCATTTGCATGGCTGAGGGCAATCCCAAATTGATGATTTTGTGAAGCATTTTTTTTTTGATTTGATCAAAACTAAAATGCTTAAAGTATTTTTTCATTTGATTATTTCTAGACAAAATAATATGCATAAAAACCACCATCATCATTCTGGAAATAACTGTTCCAATAGCGGCACCTATAATACCCATTTTGGGGAAAATCCAAATCCCATAAATCAGCACATAATTTATGGCTATATGCACGATATTTGACAACACAATGGCATACATCGAGTATTTGGTAAGCGAAAGGCCGTCAGCAAATTGTTTGTATCCTTGATAAACCACTACTGGAACGAGTGAAAAAGCAACCCAATCCAAATAGGGAACAGCCAAATCGATTACTTCCTGCGGTTGCCCCATAAGGTTCATCAGCGGTTTTGATACAAACACCAAAGCGAAAAGAAAAAATCCCAATACTGTACATAAAAACAAGCCGTGGTGGAAAGCGGAACGTACTTTTGAAGTATTTTTTTCAGCATCGGCTTCCGCTACCATAGGGGTTATTACTGTAGAAAAACCAATCCCTATTGACATGGCAATAAAAATAAAGCTATTCCCCAAAGAAACGGCAGCTAATTCTGCAGATCCCAATCTTCCTACCATTAATTTATCTACAATTCCAATTAAGGTATGACCAAGCATTCCCAAAATAACAGGATAAGCCAGCCTTAAATTATACGAAAACTCTTTAGTATATTTGGAAAAATTCACTTTAAAAAAATTACAAGCACAAAGGTAAGTGAATTCGGCACGATGGGAATAGAATAGTTTGGAAAATATTTTTAGCAATTTGAAAACAATATCAAATCTAAGTCCTTAAAAATTCTTGATTCCCATCCCCCCTTATATGAAATATTTTATATCCATGAAATTCATTATTTTTGATGACGATTAACTAAGTAAGTCGAAAGTTTAAAAGTAAAAAATCTAAAAAGTAAATTTGTTTAAAAATTAAACCATGCCTAAATTCACTTTAGAATTACTTTTTCAAATTATCGGAATTGGCTCTGCTTCAGGACTTGTTTACAAAGACGATTCCTTATTTATCATTGGTGACAATAGTAGCTTTCTTTATGAATACAATCTCGAAACGAAGCTTTTAAAAAGACACCCCTTAATCGAAAACCCTTCAGAGAACATCCCCAAAAAAGAAAAGCCTGATTTTGAAGCCATCACTCATTATGAAAATCGTTTCTATATACTGGGTTCGGGTTCTACCGAGAATCGCAACAAAATGATTACCATCAATCCCACAGACAAATCATTTCTTCATACCACTGATTTAGGCAATTTATATAAAGTTATGCAACGCTTGGGCAAAATAAACCCTGAAGATTTTAACATTGAAGGCGTTATTTACAATGGGAATCGTTGGTATTTATTGAATCGGGGAAATGTAAGTTCCAATAAGAATAGTATTTTCACTATTGAAGGTAAAAGCCTAGCCGATGCATTTAGCATGCTAAGCAACGAATATCAATTACCTGAAATTAAGGGGGTTCGCGCGAGTTTTACTGATGCCCAATTGGTGGAAACTAAAATTTATTTTTTGGCTACAGCTGAAAACACATCTTCAACTTATCAAGACGGCGAAGTATTGGGAAGCCTTATTGGCTGTATCGATAGTAAAACCATGTCAATCGATTTTACTGAAAAAATCAGCGGCACCCATAAGTTTGAAGGATTGACTTTATTTGAAAATTCAGCAGAAAAAATTACTTTTCTGCTTTGCGAAGACAAGGACACCGATGAATTAAAATCAAATATTTATCAGTTGACTTTGACTAAGTAACAACAACGTTTATTTTTAAACAATCTCGTTTCTTAACCTTGATTCATTCATTATTTCAAAAACAACCATACCTTCTTTGCATGGATACAAAACAATTACCTTCCTCTTCTCGAAGGTGAATTTTGTTCTCTATTGGGCCGTGTTGCTGGAGTTATTGGTCGCATTGAAGGTCGATCAGGTCTGGTAATGGTTGGTGTTCGTCTAACAGATGGATTCTCTGGCAATCTTGAGGGGGTTAAAGGAGTGCTACTTTCCCTTTGGGATCTTGGTGTCGTCGGACGGATAATTGGAGGTTGTAATCTCTTGTAACTTCTTCCTTGGTAGGTTGCGTCATACCTTCCTGATGTTCTATTTTGGAGGACAGTAGGTGAACTATTTCTCCTTCTGGTATAGTTAGAATAACGAAGGGTATTTAGAACATAAGGCGCCCTGCGATAATAGTGATTCTGATAATAATGATGGTGAAAACCCCAATAATTGTAATAATAAATTGGTGTCCAAGGATACCAATAAGAAGGATAATACCCCCAATACCAAGGTGAAATATAGACTGAAAATACTGGGGAAAACAAATGAACTATGATTGGCCAATCATTAATGTACAAAAAACCATTGCCATCTAAATTGTTAATGGAATAGGTATTATTTATAATAGTCGTTTTTTCATTAGTAAAACCTGGATTTGGAGTTTCAGAAATATTGACTACTGCAGGTTCTATAATATAATCTTTACCGTACAAGGCTTCATCTCCAATAATTTGAACTTCAATTTTGCCAGCTACATTTTTTCGACCGTTATCACTGCTACATCTTGAAACTCTTTTTTATTTATAGCCACTCGAAGCACTATCGAATGGGCATTCCCATCCTTAAAACTAATTACCTGAATATAGTCTGTTTCCCGGTCATTGTTTAAATCCAAATTATTGATTTTTGTGTCTTTGTCATTAATGGCTTTTTCAAATCCTTCTAAGGAAGGGGACTTTTGAAATACCGCTAATACGGCATATAAATTCAGATTATCCCCTGGCAAACCCAATGCTGTAGCCTCATTGTCAACTTGTGAAAATAGAGGAAAACTCAACAAACTCACTATTAAAACCGCTAAGGATAAAATCACTTTTCTCATAACTTCAAATTTATACATTAACACCAAAAACAACTCTTACTAAGATACAAAAAAAAACATTTAAAATACTAGTAATCAGTATTTTAAATGCTTTTTAATTATGTCTACAAAGAACAACAATAGCCTTTAGTAATTAGGGAATGACCTTAAGTTATTATTTTTCGATTTCTCTGAGGTTCTCCATTTTTTTATGGGCTAAGAAACCCGCAATATCTTCAAAGTGCTCTTTTACCCTCTTATTTCCAAATTCAAAAACTTTGGTTGCTAATCCGTCTAAGAAATCACGGTCGTGAGAAACTAAAATTAAGGTACCATCAAAATCACGCAAGGCCTCTTTAATGATGTCTTTGGTCTTCATATCCAAGTGGTTTGAAGGTTCATCTAGAATCAATAAATTTACCGGTTCCAACAATAATTTGATCATCGCCAAACGCGTTTTTTCTCCCCCTGAAAGTACTTTTACCTTTTTAGTCACATCATCCCCATGAAACATAAAGGCGCCCAAAATATTTTTAATTTGTGTTCTGACATCTCCAACAGCAATGCCGTCTATCGTTTCAAAAATGGTCGCATTTTCATCTAACAGTGCGGCTTGGTTTTGAGCAAAATAGCCAATTTGGGCATTGTGTCCAATTTCCAAACTGCCGCCATCGATTTCAATTTGCTTCATAATCGCTTTGATCATCGTGGATTTCCCTTCTCCATTTTTTCCTACGAAAGCGACTTTCTGACCTCTTTCAATCACAATATTGGCATCTTTAAACACTACATGATCTCCGTAGGATTTAGCCAAATCTTTTGCAATTACTGGATATTGTCCTGAACGAGCTGCTGGCGGAAACTTCAATCGCAAGGCCGAAGTGTCAATTTCGTCAATTTGAACAGGTACAATTTTTTCTAACATTTTCACACGAGATTGTACCGATAATGTTTTGGAAAAAGTCCCTTTGAAACGCTCAATAAACTCCATATTGTCAGCAATCATTTTTTGCTGTTCATCATAGGCCTTTTGCTGGTGCACCCTTCGGTCTTTTCGAAGCTCCAAATAATGAGAATATTTGGCTTTATAATCATAAATACGACCCATTGTTACTTCAATGGTACGATTGGTAATATTATCCACAAAAGCCCTATCGTGGGAAATCACCACAACGGCTTTGGCAGAATTAATCAAGAAGTCCTCTAACCATTGAATACTTTCAATATCCATGTGATTGGTTGGCTCATCTAATAAAATCAAATCTGGTTTTTGTAACAGGATTTTAGCCAATTCAATTCGCATTCTCCAGCCTCCAGAAAATTCAGAAGTTTGACGGTTAAAATCTTCCCGCACAAAACCCAAACCGATAAGAATCTTCTCTACTTCGGCTTCGTAATTAATCTCTTCGATGGCATAGAATTTCTCACTCAAGTCAGAAACGCGCTCAATGAGTTTCATATAATCGTCACTTTCATAATCCGTACGAATGGTCAATTGTTCATTGATTTCGTCAATCTCGGCTTTCATGCTGAAGATTTCGCCAAAAGCCTTTGCCGTTTCTTCCATTACGGTTGCGCCATCAGTAGTTAATAAATGCTGCGGCAAATAGGCTATCACCGCCTCTTTTGGAGCCGATATATTTCCTGTAGAAGGTTTGCTTTGGCCTGCAATTATTTTTAGAAGCGTCGATTTACCCGCTCCATTTTTACCCATAAGGGCAATTTTATCATTTTCGTTTATCGCAAAAGAAACCTCGCTAAATAAAGTAGTTCCGCCAAATTGTACGGAGATATCGTTAACTGTAATCATTATTATAAATTGTTATTTCTTGATGACTTCCCTATCAGAATTTTTGAAAGGACAAAGCTAAATATTTTAAAATACGAGTCAAAAAAACTATATATTGAGTCTAAAGGTTTCGATTATTGGATTGGCTTTGCCAAAATCAGTTTCCTGAATAAAGAGTTCCACCGCTTGACCAGAAGTACCAAAACCAGCCAATCGTGCTGATTGTATGTTGTCTTTCATTACCACCTCTAAGTGAATTTGCTCTAATTTTTCTTTCAATGCAAGCGCTAAAATTTCACTGCCTGAAAATATTTTCATTAATCCCATATTGTTTTGTATGTATGTAAAAAAATTATTTATTTAATTGATTTGGATTTTGTCTTGTATCAAAAACCTGAAGTATTCTGATTTCAAATTCATTATGACCCTTGTATACAATCTTAAAATGGCTAACAATCATCCGCCTATATGGCTCACCGAGAAATTCGTCAACTTGATATTGTTCTGTAAAACGAATCTTTTTGGTTTGATTTACTAAGTTTTGTATCACCTTGCTTGCTATTTCAGGTGATTTAATTTTAAGAAAATCGAATAACAATTTCAAATCGTTTTTGGCTTGACTGTCCCAGAGTATTTTGATTGGATTTTGCATCTTACCAATTCTCCATTTCTTTTTCTAAATCCTCGATAGTCGTATAATCCCCAGAGGCAATTCTTTCATCGGCTTCATGAACCATCGCTATATATTCCTCTTTGGTAACTGGATATCCTTTAATATCATAAGCCACGACTTCCTTCTCTAAAATAGTTTTAAAAGCCAATATTTTTTTTAGTTTACTTTCTTCTGTAATGTGAAGCAACCAATTCATTAATTCTATTTTTTTTGCAGCAATATCCATAACCTTTTGATTTACAACAAATATACAATTTTACTAATCCTCAATTTCAAATTCGTTTTCTTCCTCGTCCATTTCAAATAAAAATGGCTCTACTAGCATTTTTTCAGCCAAAATTTCAATTCTTTCTGAAAGATGTTCCGAGAAAATAATCCGTTGTGTTTTAGTAATACTATTGGAAATACGCATGATTTTGGTTTCATGGCGCAGTTTCAAAATAGCATCAGTGTCATCAATTATAAACATTTTTAATCGATTAACATTATAGCCAGCCGTGGTAAACATGTCGCTCAACTTATTGGGAGTACCTATCAAAACATCAATTCCTGTAGAAATATAGTTTTTATCATATTCCATATCGCCTCTATCATGTACACCATACACCCGCAAATCAGTATAATTACCTAATTTATCGAAGAGTTCCTCCATTTCCAGTACCTTAGTTTTGTCTTCCACGATGATTAAAGCGCGCGGGGATTCCTCGCCTTCACAAACCAATTGCTGGATTACATTCAAAACTATAGTAGTTGATTTCCCACTTCCTTTTGGAGAAAGAATAATACAATCCGCACCACTTTTTAGCGTTGAAAAAGTTTCTTGTTGTAAGACATTGGCTTCTACTAAACCGTTTTCAATTAACGCTTGTTGTAAGTTCTCGTTTATTTTTTTTAATTTCATGTTTTATGATTGAACGATTAAAAGACCGAAATAGAATTTCAACTCTTTAAATCACTTTAATATTCTTATTTACTGGCAAATAGTTTAACATCATTCTCAGAAATCTCATTTCCACCAAGGATGATCAAACGTTCTACTACATTTCGGAGTTCCCGAATGTTTCCCGTCCAATCGTATTGTTTCAATAAATCGATGGCCTTTGGGGAGAATTGTTTTACAGTCGTTCCTTGTTCGGAGGCAATTTTATCGGCAAAATGGGCAATCAACAACGGAATATCCTCGCGTCTGTCATTCAATCCTGGCACCTTAATTAAAATTACTGCCAAACGGTGGTACAAATCTTCTCGGAATCGACCTTCGGCAATTTCTGTTTTCAAATCTTTATTGGTAGCCGCAACGACACGAACATCTACCTTAATGTCTTTATCGGCGCCCACTCTGGTAATCATACTTTCTTGAAGGGCCCTTAATACTTTGGCTTGTGCCGACAAACTCATGTCTCCTATTTCATCCAGGAAAATCGTGCCTTTATCAGCGGCTTCAAACTTTCCAGCACGGTCTTTTATTGCCGAGGTAAAAGCGCCTTTTACATGTCCAAACAATTCACTTTCTATCAATTCTGATGGAATGGCAGCACAATTAACCTCAATTAACGGGAAATTAGCCCTTTCACTTTTCTCATGTAATTGATGCGCTACTAACTCTTTTCCCGTTCCGTTAGGTCCCGTTATCAAAACCCGTGCTTCGGTTTTCGCGACTTTATCGACCATCATTTTGATGTGATTGATAGCCTCACTCTCACCAATCATTTCGTAGCTTTTGCTGACTTTATTCTTTAAAATTTTATTCTCAACAACCAGTTGTTTTTTGTCTAACGCATTCCGAACCGTATTGAGCAATCGGTTCAAATCGGGCGGTTTTGAGATATAATCAAAAGCACCCAGACGCATGGTTTGAATAGCTGTTTCCATATCGCCGTGACCAGAAATCATCACCATTGGAATTTCGGGTTTCATTTTTTTAACGGCTTCAAGTACTTCTACCCCATCCATTTTTGGCATTTTAATGTCACACAATACCAAGTCGTAATCGTTGTTTTTTATTTTCTCTAGTCCTACAAGACCGTCTTCAGCATCTTCTACCAGATAAGAATCGTTTTCTTCGGAAAGTATTTTGGTAAGTACTCTTCGAAT
>Ga0209230_10000503_pt1 | contig 15329 bp, 7 predicted proteins | sample LakOntMetagenome_FD_187467 | JGI IMG/M metagenome (GOLD analysis project Ga0209230, IMG submission 187467) | Freshwater and sediment microbial communities from Lake Ontario - Sta 18 epilimnion Metagenome (SPAdes) (version 2) | ecosystem: Environmental > Aquatic > Freshwater > Lentic | place... | reverse complement strand
CCATTTATTTTTAATAATATTCCTGAGGGGACGACCACCCTTTACGTAAAAGACGTTGTCTTACTTTATTGTTTCACAATACCTATACGAGATAACAACATATGTCAAACTTGTAATTTAGGATTATCTAATTATTCCGCAACAACAATAACAAGGTTATCTTGTGGATTTTTAACAGGGTCTTGCCAGAATATTACAGACTATGTTATTCATTGGTATGGTCCAGACGATATAACAACATTAGAAACAAGAACCGGATTTGGTTCCGTTTTTTCAGGAGAATATGATATTCCACACCCATTTTTGGGAATATCCGCAATACCTTTACCTGAAGGTGTTTATACACCTATTATTCAAAAAGTAATTGTAAGTGGGTTTACTTTTTCAAACACAGGTGGAACCAATAGTATATTGTTTGATGGTAATTGTCTTCCAACAACAACAATACAACCATTAACTTGTTCTAATCAAACTAATACAAGAACCGAATATTGGGCTAGCGGTTATAATCATAACATTACATTTAGTTCACAAAGTCAAGGAACACCTCAACCAGTTTCATCAACATATGCGTTGTCTCCAACCACAAAATTTATTGCTTGGAAATTTCAAGGTAAACAGATTCCGGACACAATTAAATTATCATTTAGAGGTAGTGGTTATGTTAACGATATTGGTTTGGAAAATTGGGTAATTGGGACAAGCGGAAACACCAATTCATATACCCCATCTTTAATCTCTAAATCAGCCAGAACCGCTAGTTATTTTACAAAAATAACTTGTTTAACAGGATTAACAAGAAATCCCGATGATAAAATAATTATTGATGTAATTCCCGCAGAAGCAAATACCGATTGGGACTTACTTATAACGTGTTTAGATAATTTTAATTGTGTTAGTTGTTCATATACTAACCCATACAAAATTATTGGTTCAACAATAACTGGAATTACAGGGGATTGTCAAACATACGTAAAATTTTCACTATCTGCCTGTTCTTTGAACACTTTATATAGTGAGGATTATTTTAAGTATTACGATACCACCAATATTGGTGGTAGAGTTTCGAATCAATACTTTGATAATATTTGGTCACCACAATTTGGTACACTTAACACTATTTTTGACTCAAATTCACCTCAATTACAATATGATAGTAACCCTCTTTTTTATTATAATACTTACGTGTGTACTAATACTTACAATTATACACCAGATGGTGCACCTATCTGTCAAACAGACACAAACGACATAACTTATCGTAAAACATTTTTAATTGATGGTAGTGGTAGAGGTGTGTTTGGCGTTACCGGTTCATCAACCGTAATATCAACACATTATAATTCTTGGATAAGTGCTCTCAACTTTTCAAATCTATATGGTGGAAATACTAATAATAATACAAATTTAGCATATTATAGGTTTGTTACTTTGTATTTTCCAAAACCTAATCACCCACTTGCTTGTGGTGACCAAAGTGGAGTTTCAGAAGTATACATTCACCCTACATCAATAGTGTCAACTGGAACAACATCAACCGGTAATTACTTTTTTAATATCACCGCAAACACAATTACAAAGGGTTTAAATTTTTCTACTTGCGATATTGGTTGTATATCAAATATAAATAACCCGATAATTCAAGTTAACTCATCTTCAACCGGAGCCAGCTCTTTTAATCAATACTTTTCCGCCAACACATCTTTTGGTGAGTATAGTATTTATTATTCTAACCCATTTGGTGCATTATGGTGGATGACCGCAACCACAACAACAATATCAGCACAAACAATTGGATATAGAGTCGAAACCAATCAATGGACCACAAATACATATCCATATTCAGGAACATCACCTTCAATAATACCATCATTATCAGGTTCTGTCTGTAACTTTAATAATCTTGGGTCTAAGAGTGGGGATTATTATGGGTCATCCTATAATACATCAATTCTTTGTTACTACACAATATTATACCCTAATTCCGCGGATACTCGTAGTTTTGAAATATGGGCTGCACCCATAGTTAATTATAGTGCAAATACTAATTTTAATAACGCAATTTTAGCATACAGATTTTCAGGAGGAACAGTGACAACTTCTAACCCAACATATATTATATAATTATGAGCACAGAAAAATATTACACAATAAAAATAACAGGAGGAACATCACCGGGTTCATACACAATTTATCTTAATACTATCTTTGGAACCGTTGCCACACGTTATCCTGAACTAACACCTGCAACAAATTTATCATTACCTTTATTACAAGCGGGGGTAACAATTAAAACTAATACCACACCAAACAACATTTTCCTTTATAATACGTATTGTGGAAATGATGTATCATTATCACCACCGGTGAATATTACTTATGAATCATTTTGTTTAACATTTGAATCACGTAATTTAGGTCGTCCTGTATCTAAAACTTTCGAACCAAATGGTTTAGTTGGAGGATACCCTTCTTGGGTCGATAATTCGGATTCAACTATTACAATTACTTGGGATACAACTCTGAACCCCCCTAGATTTGTAATAAATAATTATCATCCGGGTGGGAATGCTCAAAACTGCGTTAATGTTATCTCATCAATAGACCCAACTAACTCAACTTCAAACCCACCAGAAAATTGGCAAAGTATTTGCGGAATTAGCCCTGTATTCTTTAGTCAAAAATTAGGTAATTGCGGTTCTTTAGAAGGTAATTTTAAAAGAAGTGTAAACCAACCTACGTGTATATGTGATGGTAGTATAATCTTTGATGTTGATTTAGATAATCCGCCTTTCAGTTATTCAATTGATAATGGTGTTACCTATTCATCATCACCAATATTTACAAACCTTTGTAGTGGAACTTATATTTTAGCTGTACTTGATTCAATTGGTGTTGTTCATTTAAGTTCTGAAATAATAAAAACTAAAGTCCCATCAACAACGTATACAATATCTCTTTACACAACTAACACCAAACCTGTTAACAATAATGTATCGTTGGCAAACTCATATGAAACAAAAATAGTTGTAAACCCACCGTTACCTAATGGTACAACAATAACTTTTGATTTAATACATAATAATAATTTTTATTCATCACCTAATAGTGGAACATCAATATTAACCACATCAACATTATTATATAAAAATAGTGACGAAGTGTTATTAACAAGCACTTCAAATAGTGTTAATCAATCTGTTAATACCGCCGCGGGATGTCAATTAGATTATGTTTACCAATCAAATATTAGTGATGTTTGGAATTCATTAACGATAACTAATAGTGACACAATAACAATCTCTACATCATCAAGAGTTGACAAAACAACTACAGGAAAATGTGTTGTTGGGTATAGCAACGATAACTACTCAATTAGTAATCCGGTTATTAGTGGATGTGATTGTTGTTCAATAATTATTAACTAATAATAAAACACAGAATATTTATACAGTATGGCATATATAATTAAAAACACATCAGCGTTAATTAGTACAAGATTAACCGACACAGCTAGACAAAAACTATCTGAAGGTAATTTTAACATTTCATATTTCCAAGTTGGAGATAGTGAAGTATCTTATAATACACTAACCGGAACATCATATAATCAGGCTAGTAACAATATTTTGGAACCTAATTTTAATTCACAAAATTCTGCTCCGGGACAAATTAACAAACAAAATGTAAAATATCCAATTTACGTTGACCCTAATGACACTAATACGTTTGGTATTCCATTTTCAGACCCTGCGGTTTCTCCTATATACAATAGAGCAACAATAAGAGGTTTTTTTAGTGGTGATTCATCAACATCTAATTGGAGCGCATTAACCGATACTAACTATGTAATTAATTCTAACTACGTTGTTGATATTTCAACATTTACCGGAGGAACAAACATTAAAATAATATACTCAGCGTGCGGTGATTCAACCATTGTTAGATTACCTGCTAAAGGTGATTTAATAACAATTTATTTTGATGGTAATACAAGTTCTTGTGGTATTGACCCAATTTCTGTTACCCCAACATCAACTCCTACTCCCACACCAACACCAACATATGACGCTTGTATTATATACCCAACCCCAACGCCATCCTCAAGTTGTTGCGTTACAACACCAACAGGTTGTACTCCAACACCAATTATCAATAGTTTTGTAAATGTTAATAGTTGTTACAATATTTTAACATACAGAATTGTCGATATTTGTTTAAATGTTATAACATTAGATAGAGTAACACCGAACTATTCATATATTGCATCCGGATGTTCTTATGTTAGAACATTAGTGTACCCACCAAATATGACTGATTTATATGATAGTGTCACACCATCACCACATTGGAATACTGATGTAATTAATTATGAATCTGTTTGTAATACAGACGAATTTGACGTTAAGATTTGGAATATGAATATTCCTTGGAGTGAGAATCCCGCGGGATTAATTGACACTATTTCTCAAGATTATAAAACATTTAACTCTAAATCTTACATTGGCACTAAAGAATATTTAGGATATATGTCCGATAGTGGACAAACTTTTGTTAATATGGCGGGTGATGTTGAGGATTCCGTATATTACTATGATTCATTTTATAATAAAATCACAGTTGCACCTAAAGAACAAAAAGCTATTGCAATTATTCATTACACAAACCAATCTATTGATTTCTTTTATGGTGAAAAATTTGCATTAGAACAACCTATTAGTGGAACAATCCCTGAAGATATTACAGGAGATGCTAGAAACTTTAAACTACATTTACCTTGGTTAATGTGGCATAAAAACCCTGAATGTTGTTTTGGTGAAACATTTTATGTTAGCCCACCTGAAGACAAGATATTAATTAACGTTTTTGAACCTCACTACATTAAATCAACAAAAAGTAGTGAAATGAATAATCCGGGGATTAGATACTATTTTTTATGGGATACTCATCAAAATAGTAGTAGTGGATTACCAAATAGAGTTGGTAAAGTATTTCCCGACCAAAAAATAATTGTTATTGACGACGAAGAATTAATTGCCGCGTTATCATATAAATCAAACCGAAATTGGACTTTACCGGCAGCAACAACATCTTTAATTGTTCCAAATAGTTGTGGTTCAGATAAAGCATCGTTTAAAGGTGTATTAACAGGTGCTAATCAAACTATGTATGTTAGTTATTTATTAACAAACACGTCCTCAGGAGCAACTAATTCATTACATTGTAATTACTATTCAACTATATCCGGACCAAATGTAGATTGTGGAACTCCGGGTAGTCAGAACGTCGCAGTTAGATTTGGTACAGAATTTAATTGTTTAAATCAAATAAAAAATAACTCACTTTTTGCAGGTTATGTTGCTAATAAATTTCAAATTATTTGTCAAATAGTTGAGGATGGTAGTAGACCTAAGTCAAACGCTTGGAAGATAATTAATTTTACAAACCAATTAAGTGCCTCAACAGTAAATGGATATATAACTCAAAGTGGATTGACAGGGAACACATTTGTTATAACAAGCGATATACTTAATTCTACTGTTGCAACAACATATAGGTTAAACAATTATATTTCATTACCACCTAAAACACCAACAAACACAGCAACACCTACTCTTAATTTTGGTGATGAGTATTATTTCTACGGTTCATTAGAAACAGATATCCAAGCAACCATATATGAAATGAGATATAAGATAAATCTTGGTCAAGCAGAATTTCAACGTTCATCAAACCCAACTTGGTCACAAGGTGTCTCTCCATATATTTCAGAAATTGGTCTTTACGATGACAAATTCAATCTTATGATTGTATCAAAGCTACAATCACCTATTCTTAGACAGGGGATTCAACAGTTTTTAGTAAAATTTGATTTTTAACATATGAAAAAAACATTAAAGGAAAGTCCTAAAGTTTTGGGACTTGATGTTTCTACCAAAACTATTGGTTGGGCATTATTTGATATACAAAGTAGAGAATTATTAGAACTAACCCACGTATCACCAACACCGAAACCAAAAGAAGATAACAAAATAAAAGAGTTACTTCTTAAAGGTGAAATCTTTAGAACCAAACTTTTAGAATACAAAGATATGGGTATTACTAAAGTAATCATTGAAGAACCTCTATTAAACTCAAATAACGTCTATACAGTCCAAACTTTATTACGGTTTAACACATTAGTCACAAAAGAAATTTACGATGTTTTAGGGGTAGTTCCTGACTTCATATCAACATATAACTCTCGTAAGTTTGCCTTTCCCGAATTAGTTAAAGAAAATGATAAAGGTAAGTTTGTATTATTTGGTGGTCTTCCAAAAGACATTGATAAGAAACAAATTATATGGGAATTAATAGCCAAAAAAGAACCCCAAATCACTTGGCAATACACAAGAAACAACACTCTCAAAAAAGAGAACTTTGACCAAACAGACGCTTATTGTTGTGTCTTAGGTCATATGAATCAAGAAAATTTATGGTAATAAAAAACCCCCTTAATTGGGGGTTTTTTATTTATTAACAGAATGGAGATATACAACCCGCAGTGAATGTTGAGTAGTTACTATCAATAACCCCACCATTTAATAATGTTGCCGATATTTTTATTCTATAATTATGCTCCGGATTAGAAGGTGGACAAGGTCCATTCCATCCATTAGCATTATCACCTAAACCATAATCTGTTGGTTGAACATTTCCTGACAACCAGCTACCATTTGATGATATGTTTAATTGATTTGGGTCAATATCAGTTACATACCAATGAATAAAATAACCATCAGGACTACTACCTGAAGCATCTATATCTTCACAAAGTATTTCATAACCAACAACATTTGAAACATCAATTGAGTTTAAAATCCAACCCATATCAGGAGAATTGTTTGCTTGAGCACAGAATGTAGAATAATATAATGTTGATATAACACTACCTTCGGTATATGAGTTACTATATAGAGTTATAGATGGTTCTCCCTCTTTACACGTTGAGAAGATATCAATGTTGTATTGAGTAGTTGATTTTGCATCACACCTAACCGTATACACAAAACTAATTTCACTAGTACTACTTGTTTGAGAAAATAATGATGCTCCATTGTTCGTAACATTTAAAGTAACCACACTATTAGTCACATTTGGTGTTAGTATAATTTTTACAACATCACCATCATATGTACTTAAGGCGTTAATAAACACATTAGCATCAAATGTCGAAGTAAATGAATAGATTTCATCATTACCAATATAAATATACCCACTTGAATCCGAACTAGCACAATCACTCCAATTTCTTAAATTAGTAGGACATTTTGTTCTAACCGGAACACTAATAGCCTCTAACTCTTTATTACATTGTTCACAAGGTGTAGTCCCGTCACTACCTGTATATATTGTTGGTGACACATCGTCAAACCAGTTATAATAATAAGTAACCCCACCCCAATTATTCTCTAATTGAGATAAATCACTATTAATCTCCATCAATTCCCAACAAAGTTTATTTGTAAAGTCCAAAATAACACCACCAACAACGTTACCCGGAACCGCAGGAACCGGTTGGATTACTACAGTAGTTTTATCCGGTCTTTCCCCACATATTAAATATGCGAAATACATTATCTTATAAGAGGCTGTTGGAGTCATTGTCATTGTTTGAGTTGGAGTCATTGTCATTGTTGGAGTTTGTGTTGGAGTTTGAGTAGGAGTTTTAGTCATTGTTGGAGTTTGTGTTGGAGTCTGAGTAGGAGTTTTAGTCATTGTAGGAGTTTGTGTTGGAGTCTGAGTAGGAGTTTTAGTCATTGTAGGTGTAACAGGTGGTGTTGACCCAAATGTTGATGTAGGCGTAGGTGTATGAGATGTTGTTGGTGTCTGCGTAGGTGTTTTAGTAGGTGTTTGGGTCGGAGTTTTAGTCATTGTAGGTGTTTGAGTAGGTGTTCGTGTTGGTGTAGGTGTTTGAGTAGGTGTTCGTGTTGGTGTTGCATTTAAACAAACACATTCAATATCATAATTAATTTGCATTTTAATTAAAACTTTAGAATTATGTAAAGATTCCGGTTCACAATTTGTTGAAATTGTTATCTCATTTGTTAATGAGTTAATATCTACATTCCCCGGACCAATTTGAGGACACGATTCAATTAACGATGTAATTGTTGAATACCATAAACTATCTAAAGGGTAATCTTGTAGTGTAGTCCCTGTATAGAATGTTGTAGAATTTAAACAATCACCAATAAGTGTTGATGCTGAGAATATTGTTTGAGTTAAAAGACAATTATCATACCCTTGAATTAATTCAACATACCCTTCATTTAAAAATTGTCTAGGTCCTGAGTAAATTTTCATAGGTTTATTTAATTCACCTGAACAAACATTAGAATAACCTACTTGGTTTTCGTAGACTTTATCCCCTCTAATCGCCATTCTTTTCGCCTTTGAACATCCTGAACTATCTACAATTCTAACATCATACTCCCCCGCAGGTAAATCAGTTATTTCCATAACAGTAGTTCCTACCGTATCTCCATCAAAATACAATGTAAATGGTGGTGTTCCATTTGTTATATAAGAGGTTAACGAACCATTACTATTTATAGAGTCAGTCCCCAATAAATGAAAATCAATAGTATTTGAACCATCTATAGTAAATGGTGACGATTGATTACATAGTAATGCGTCTGTCACATTTGCAATATAATTACCTGAAAATAAATTAGTAAAAGTATATGACGTAAATGAAGTTGATATAGATTTACCATTAATTGTATACAAATAAGGTGGAGTTCCACCTGATGTAATTTCCAATTTAACCGACCCATCATTACCATTACAAGTTGTTCCGGTGGTAGTTACTGTTAAATCGTAAACAATCTCATTATTAATAACATAAGTCCCCATAAACACACATAAAGCGGAACCCGAGTCTGATACTGTTAATGAATATGTTCCTGACGATAGAAAATCAAAAATCCAAGTACCACTATCTGATGGTGTTTGACTGTCTGAATTACCGTCAGAATCTGTTAAAGTAAATGTATAAGGAGCGACCCCACCAAAAACTTGAATAGGACCTATTGCTCCTGATGAATCATTACACTTTGAATTTCTTGTGTTAACAGAAACTGTTGATATCCCCATAGGAACTTGTAGAGTAACTGTTGCCGTAAACGTACATAATCCGGCATCTGTAACTTGAATTGTAAATCCTCCAGCACCTAATCCACTAAAAATAACAGTTCTATCAAAAGTAATGTTTGTTACACCATTTGACCCTAAGTAATAAAATGGTGGTGTACCACCGGTTATAGTTATACTAACTTCACCATCACTACTAAAACAAGTTGGTTGAGTTAAATAAGCAACACCAAAACCAACGGGTTCTATTTTACCAACAAACCCACTTTTACTTATACTACACCCTGTATTGTCTGTAACTGTCACAGAGTATGTTCCCGTCGATAAATTAGAAATAGAATCTCCAATACTACCATCAGACCACAAATACGTATATGGTGGATTACCCGTTAATCCTGAGATAAACATTTTTCCGGAATTAACCGCACATCCCGCATCGTTTACAATGTAGAAACCATAATCAATTGTTGTTGAGTTTTTAATAATACAAGTTTCAGACTTTCCGGTACAACCACCTCCATCATTGGCAATCACATAATAAGTACCATAAGGTATTGTCGTAAATTCAAATGCGTTTGTATATGATGCCCCTGAGGATACAAACCCTGTTGTATTATTATATAAACTAAAAGTTGATATATCATACGCATTAGTTGTTGACGCAATTAGAGAACCATTATTGAACCCACATAATGTGTTGGTTGCTGATGTTATTGTAACACAGGTTCCACTAGATATAAAAATATTTACCGGTAATATTGTATTTGTTGGTGCACAACTATCAATAATGTTGAATGTATACGTTCCTGCGGATAAACTTGTTGCGTTATATGTTGTCGCACTTGGACCTAATGAGATGGTAGTTGCCGACGGTGATAACCATTGAATGATATAATCAGGTGCTTCACCAATAATATTAATGGTGAACGAACCTGAATTAGTATTAGCACAATCTCCTGTTATACTAGCGTTATATGTTAAATTACAAGGCATTTTTTATTGTGGACAAGTTATATTAAAGTTTATTCCTACATTTATACTTATAGTTGTATTTAGTGGAGAAACAGAACAACTTGTGTTCCATATCCTAACTTTTGTTGGTGGTGAACCTATTTCATCATTAACTGAACGTTCATAACGATAATCATATCCTTTTAATATTAAGGTTGATAAACTACCATTTAAAGCAGTTTCCCAAGCAGATACACAAGGCATCGCATCACTACAAAGGTAACCAACCGGGTTTGAGTATCCAACACCCACAAAGAATACATCTTGGATAATATTAGTTCCATTTATACTTATGTCAACAAACCATTCACTAATAATTGTATCTCTATAACACGACCCAATCTCTTTTCCATTATCGTCCTCCCACTGATTAATAACATCACTAAAAACACCACTAAAACTATCAAATTCCATCACATTTTCCGGATATCTATCACATAATGTATACCAAACATCACAATTAAGTTGATAAACACTACCCGTGAATTTACACGGTTTACAAATAATTGGTACCAACGCACAACCTCTTTGTCTTCTCCAAACAAATTTTTGTCTATGAAAAATAGAGTTTTCTAATTTAACACCTGTATTCCAAATTGTGGTTGCCGGAATCATTTGTTCAACTAATCTAATCCAATAATCACCCATACCTTCAACATATTCAATCATCGTTTTGTATGTAAAGTTATCGTTTTGAATACCAGCCAAAGATTCCGATTCTAAATAATTCCAATAGATAGACGATAACGTTGGATATCCACTTGTTCCACCATCTGTTGCAAATTGTCTATTTCTAACATTAATTGTGTTTTTCCAAAATGTTTGAGCAAACTCAAAAAAGGTTTCTTTCCTTGGTTGGGGATTAATAATGGTTGAGTCAACACCACCTCTATGAGGATAAGACGAAACCGGATTAGGGTCACATCTTGTCGGCGCAACATATCCTAAACCTTCATTATTAATTGGGAAGTTTTTTTCTCTTGACATATACCAAACATCATAAGATAGTCCTTGAGAAGGATTCAAATATAAATCAATATTTTTAATATTAATAACTAATCCTTCCGCACCAACATTATATAACGCATTATATCCACCATCTAAATTATTTCTATCACCAATCTCAGTATCAACCCAAGTTTTATTGTTATCTACCGCAGTTCTTATGTTATACCCTAAATCTGTAAATGGAAATGATTTGTAAACATTCAAATATTCTTGTCCATAGGTAAATGGAGCTAATTTTGTTTGATAATTAGGATTTGAACCTGTGAACACACTATTAGTTAAATCCGGTTGTTCTAGTGACCTATGTTTTGGTGTCGATTCAAACCAACCAGCACCCATCTGATAAAAATATGTTTCAGAATTACCCGGTGATTTAGGATATCCCGTATTACTAATTGGATAATCTCCTTTACTTAAATCAACTTCTTGAAGAACTGATGTTGTTGTAAAACCTGAATATGTAACGTTTTGTATACTGAATGTGTATCCACCGTCTAATGTTGGTAATGTTTTAGTATATGTTCCTCCGGATATTTTAGCATATTGAGAGTCAAACTCTGACATATTAATTTTTTGGTCCGCTAAACAAACATACTCATTAAAATCAATTAAAGCGTCCGGAGCACCAATCAGCCTCATTAAAGTTTCTATCGATTTTCTAGTCCCTTTTGATTTAAACAAATAAGCCGAATTAAGAACTAAATTCTTATAGTATTGGTAATTTAACTCATCAGGTGTTTGAGATTGTCCTACACCACTAAAAGCGGATTTATCAACATTCTTTTGACCAAATACCGAACCTAAAAAATCCTCGTTAGTAATTGGGGACATATTTGTCGCCCAACCTAATGTTTGAGATAAATTCTTTAGTAATTGAGACGGAATATCGTTTCCGGTATTATAATTCACAGAATTTATATATGCTAAACCATTAATAAATTTTTTAGTTTCATCAAAACTTCTACCGTAAATTTGTAATATTTTTTCAATTTTTTGGTCAGACGTATCAAACTCTTTAAGTGAATCTGTTGTTAAAAATCTTGACACAAGATTTGTTTGATACCCATCAAAAGATAAACTAATTTCATTTAATGTTGTTAAATATGTTGTAAAGGAATTGGTTAATATATCCAAATTCCAATTACCATATAACGGCCAAGTCACTAACTTATTTTGAATATAAAAAGTTCCATCATCGTTTTCATTTGGAACTTGGAAATTTGCCGTATAAATAGGAACGACATTTCTATTTAATAAAAATCGTTGGACTTCATCCAAATCTTCATTAAGAACTCTATTAACTTGATAATCATTTGGTCTAATAACTAAATCATCTTGTGTTTCAGTTTGACCCGGAAAAACATCACCTTTAAGGTATATTTTAAGAATACCTGTTGTTGATGAAGTTGTTGGTTCAATATAAGTAACATCAAACCCAACACCCCTATAATATAAAGAATATTTAGCAAATTGATTTGTCATATTTCTCAAAGGAGAAACTTGAATCTCTCTTAACTCTAAATTTCTAGTCGCATTAACGGTAAAATCAATATCGAAAGGATTTCTAATTCTTGAAATATCTAAATCAATACTTGTTTCGTTAACTATTGGATTATATGAAATGTTTGTTGCGGTGGCTCCGGTTAAGTAGTTTTCATCCATAAAAGTAACCTCCAACGCTGCCGGAAATTTACTAATAATCATTTCAACCGATGTTGAAATTCTTTTAACCATTGAACCGTATGATGTAAAATTAGTTACTTCAGTTAAATCAAAATTAGGGTAAACTTTAAAATTGTTTTCAAATATCACCTTTGATTGAGCAACACTATTAACGCCCATACTATCTAAGTTAATAGGGTTTGAGAAAACTCCTGTTGTAAAAGTTCTATTTGACTTTTCCTTAACTCCTTTAGTGAACTCAAAATTTCCTTGCGTCAAACCACCTCCCGCAACAAGTTGGAATCCAACTAAATTATCGGAGAATGTACCCGCACCGGATGCTGTTTGTGGTGGACACGTAAATTTTTCTATCGCCATTATTGAGTTATATTTGTAAAGTTTTTACTAAAATCTATATTATTTCCTCTGTCTTGTCTAACTTCATATAATAACTCGTTAAATTGGTCTCTAATCTCATATAAGTTGTATTGTTTGTATATGTTATTAGCATTATCGTATAATGTGTAGACACCGTCATCAATTGATTTAGTTTGATTACCATATAGAGCAATCGCCAATGTTGAGAAATCGTGTTCACCAATTTCAACATCCAAAGTTATTGGATTAAAGAAAGTATTTGTTATAATCACATTCTGATTTGGTTGACCAATATATGGTGTTGCATTTGGTTTATTTGTTGGTGCCGAAGATGGTGTTAATGTACAAAACAATAAATTAGTATTATTATCTGTATATCGATATCTAATAGCCTTTTGAGATGAATTTGTTAAGTTTTGAACAACCGGTTCACAAAAGAATGATGATGTAATAATTCTAAAGAAATTAGGTATCTTTGTCCCATCAGCATTTAGATATTCAATTCTAAAACCAACTAACCCTTGACTAACAAATTTGTTTCTATAGGTAGACGGAACAGAGTTTAAATCAAAAATTAAACCTTTAACATTAGGAAGTGCCGATAAAACACCACAATCTAATATTGTTGTTCTTATTTGAGTAGGTCTAATAAAAATCGTATAAATCCCAATTTGATTAAATTGTTCAGCAGGTAATTTTAAATTATATAAACCACCTAATATCTCAATACCATTATTTGCACCTGTAGTGTCGTTATTATAGTAAGGTCTTAAAATAGACTTCGCATCCAACTTTGTTAATACAAAGTTATCTGTTTCATCTCTTGATGGAGTATAATTTAAAATTATCTCAACATCTTCCGGACTTACATCAGCCGGTCTTATTGTTCCATATGTTCCTGTAGCCATATTATATACTATTAATCACATTAAAAAATTTATATCCGTATTTAACCAAGTCACCCACGTTATCAACTTCACCTAATCTCTCAACTCTTTCAAGAGCTGAGTTCTTCCCTCGTTCTATAAATATGTTGGATTGTACTTCTGCTTCATCAATTATATTCATTAATAAATCATTTTTTACTATTTTTTCACAAACCAACATATCAGAGGTTAAACCCGAAGATTTTACAACAAAAATTGTTGTTTTATCTGAATAATCATAGTAATCAATATCATTAATTGTATAGGCAGTATATAAACCATTTGAGCTAACACCCGAATATTTACCAATTGTACCAGTATTACCCGTCACCCATTGATTAGGTATATATTGAGTCGTCCCATATTGTTTTAAATCACTTAACGATGATATTGTATATCCCGTTATTAAAAATGGAATTGATGTTATTGGATTAAATAAATGAATATCATTTAATGTCGCATTACAACTTGAATCCCCACTGAATATATAATCATACGATAATAACGTATTTGACCAATTACCACCCGCAGGTTTAAAATAAGCAACCCCTTTAGGATTTGTTATTGTTACACCCGTGAATGGTGTATTAACCGTTTTTTTTATTACATTTGTTCCCCAAGGGCTCATACCTGACATAGTAATCGTATACGCCGTATTATTAGCATAATTGTGAACTATTGAGGTTGATGTCATTGCACTAACTTGTCCATCACCCCAATCTACCATATATGTCGAAAACTCTAAATACTTTTTAAACTCAATATCCGATGTATTGTGAATATAACACCTTTTTGAGTTTGAACTATTACCCGAAAAGATAAAATTCGTCATAGTTTCTTGTTGTAACACCATACCATCAAAGACAGAATAATATCCTATATCTGTCACAGTTTCTGTTAATAAAATTGGTACCGTTAATCCGGTTAATAAAGAAGTACCTGATTTGGTTGTCGCCGATGAAATATTAGTAGTGTTTGTTCCTCCTGACAAAACTTCTGTCATTGATGAATATATGTAAGATGTCCCCGTTAAATCAATTTTAAAAGTTTTTGCGGGAATAATACAACACTTATTAACAATCCCTGACCCCGTTATAGTTCCAGCGTTATAATTAACTTTAAAAATGTCTCCACTAATAAATTCCGGTGATATTTTAATATGATAATCTCTTTCTGTCATATTATGGATTTATATATTCATACCATTTT
>Ga0209230_10000501_pt1 | contig 15361 bp, 22 predicted proteins | sample LakOntMetagenome_FD_187467 | JGI IMG/M metagenome (GOLD analysis project Ga0209230, IMG submission 187467) | Freshwater and sediment microbial communities from Lake Ontario - Sta 18 epilimnion Metagenome (SPAdes) (version 2) | ecosystem: Environmental > Aquatic > Freshwater > Lentic | place... | reverse complement strand
GCGTTCATCGTCTTTGCCATCTTAGCGTTCGCGTATTACATTCGAGAGCGCAAGGTCCCGCACGACGTCAGGATCCCTGAACGGTTCCGGGAAATTTCGCCGGAGCACTACGACAAGGCCCTGGACGCCGCGGAGCGATTCGAGACCGAGTACTCCAGGAAAAAGAAAGCCTACATCAGCGCGATGACCGGCGAGTACCTGAACTTCGAGAAACATTCCCGAGAACTCGTCTTCCGCTTGCCGCAGGATCCCCAGGCCGGGGCGGATCTCGAGGCGTGCATCGCGGCATCGCTGGCGGCCATGCGGGTCCGGACGGACGCGATCCGACGACTCCAGGACCACCCGCTGCAGTACCCGCAGCAGCTGGATCACTGAAACGTGATTCCCAGGAGTTTCTCGAACGAATTCTGCTGCTTGCTGGCGACGGGCCTGTTCGGGATATTCCTCGTCCGCATCGCGTCGCTGGTCTCGGGGGTCTGCGCGACCGTCGTCAATTTCACGCGTTCCGTGAGATCATGCGCCACGGCCATCTTTCTCGCGTCGCGCATGGCCTCGTGCGCCACGATCTGTTGCCTGAGAATCATCTTCGGCGGGATGAGCTCGTACTGGTGATCGTCCTCGGACCGCGCGCGGAATTCCTCGATGCTCATGGTTCCCCCGAAAGCCGCGAGCATCATCCTGGGCGGCGCTGACCGGATGCATTTGCTCATGACGCCGCCGCACCGCTTGTTGAAGAGCGTGAGAATTGTCGATGTCTCGCCGCCGTGTGCCGTGCTGCAGGAATGGCGCAGGTACGTCTTCACACACGCCAACGAGCAGCACGCGCCCGTGACCAGGAACGTGTCCAGTCTGTCGTCGTACTTGTAAGGAATCGGGTACGGGCGCCCCGGGATCGGGTGACAGCAGTGCCAGCACAGCATCGACGAAGATTCCGGCCACTCTTTTGCCCAATCGATGCCGCTGGGACTGGCCGATGCCATGAACCCCCCGTGCGGCAACTTGCTGTGCACGTGGTAGTAGGCGGCCTTCTCGATGAACATCGTATGCAATAGGAGAGTCTCGGTATCTTAAGATACCGTGACTCTGAGAAAGGCAGGAACATGGAAACTCTCGACGATCTGGTCCTCGAGAGCGCGCGTTTATCTGTTCGTCTCCGCAACAAGATCAAGGAAGTCGCCCGGGACCCCCAGGCCAGGGAGTACACGTACGTCCTCCTCCTCCAGAACGGCAATTTCTACGTGGGATCCACGGGAAATATCTACATCCGGATGGTCGACCATTTCTTCGATACGGAGCGGTCCAGTTTATGGGTTCGCGAGCACGGTCCGCCGATCCGCATCGTGGAAATCTGCCGGAATTCCGGTCCGGACGACGAGGAACGCAAGACGCTGGAGTACATGGACATGTTCGGCTGGGAGAAGGTCCGTGGATCGCACTGGTGCAAAGTCGAACCCCGCTGCCAGCCGGTCAAATCCCGCGAATTCGTCCGTGGATCATCTACGGGACAAGAGTACGTGCCGCGCCAGGAAATCAACGAGATCATGAAAGTGGCCGTGGAATTGTGGTCTTCGATGATGTGAACTTGATATAATAGACGGCCTGTAAGAACGCATCCGCGACGTCGTCCTTCTTCTTGAGCGCGAGGTATTTGTCGTTCATGGGTTGCCCGGCGAGGAGTTCTGTCGCGAGTGTCACGCTCGCCTTCTTTCTCCCGCGGTACGTCCCGGTATCGAACCGCTCGGGATCCGCGAACAGACTGGCGTTTTTCAGGCGCGCCGCGACCCCGACCATCCGCTTGCCCCGGACCGCGAAATACATCTCCAGCCACGCGCTCGCCCGCCGCATTCCCGGGTTTTTCGGGACTTGTTTCTCGCAGATGACGGCGTCGTACTCGAGACCGTCGAAGACCGCGTCGCATCCCGCCTTGAAGACCATTGCGTTCGCACAATCCATCGCGCCCAGATCGAACGATTCCAGGATCGGGGTCGGGTCCTCGGTTACACTGTCGGAAACGATACACGACGCGAAATTCACTTTTCCAGGATCGATCGAGAGGATCCGCATACGTTCATACTGAATTTAAATCGAGGGGAAAAACGGCCAGTCCAGTTCCATGCATATCTTCTTCCATATCTCGTCTTGCTGAAACAGTTTTTGCGTGGATTTCAAGAGGTGGAAGTATTTCAGGTACTGCGTTTCCCCGAGAATCTGGCAGAATTTATACAAAACGTACGAGTATTTCAGGTAATTCTTCCGGGTCGCCGGCTTGTGCTTGTTGAAGGGCGCCTGGGTGAGCATGAACATCTGCTTCAGTTTTTCCTCGAGGACCGCGGGAATCACCGGGGGCGGCACGCCGTTCAGCTGGCTGAGGATGTGGTACGCGTGATCGTAGTACCGCGACAACCGCATCTTTTTCAAAAAGGTCTTCACCCGCGCACACGTGATATCCGCGCGCGTCGTGTACCCGTGCTTCTTGAACTCCAATTTCAGGGCGTCGATGACCTCGTCCGGGATTTCCGTGAGTTCCTTGGCCTGCAGCGAGTTCAGGTGCTCGACGAAATGGTTGATCCGCAGGTACGTGAACGAATTGCCGTTGGATCTCGCGGTGATTTCCTCGTCATAGGTCAGGTTTCGCGTGGATCCTTCGATGATGTACTCCGAGACGCCGCACGATTCACAGAGCAACGTCGACTCGGCTTCCATGAAGACCCGGATCGATCTGCAGGTCGGGCACTCGTAGCAATCGTAGTTTGTCCCGGTGAGGTGTGCGGTATCGTCCGGCACGCCCTCGATCTCGTGGAGGAACGTGTCGAAGACTTTCTTCCGGTTCGACGTATCCCCGAGAATTATCGCGCTATCGATCGTCCCAGGCTGCCCCGGCAAAGTCGCGGACACCGAGGGCTGATCCGTATCGTAGTCGCGAATGTACGGCATACACTGGAGCATGTACTCGATGCTGGCCTCGCTGCCGTCTTTGGCGCCCAGATCAACGAGTTTGTCCTCGATAAAGGTCTCGAGCGTCGTCATACTACACCAGTAGGTATTTCCTTCCTTAAGACGACGACACATTCATCATTCGAATTATGTTTTTCACGTACCTCGCTCTAGTCCTCGCATACCTTCGCGCATGGATCGCTTCGAAGATCGCTTCGAGGTTCGCTTCGCAACAAGCACCCGCGGAAGAGCTCAAGATCAAGCGCGTCCTGCTGTTCGACGAGACCACGGGCGACTTCGAGGACGTCACGTGGATGCACAATCGCGAGGACTCCGCCGAGTCCACCGGGTCCGCCGGGTCCGCCGGGCCGCCCGATTCCGATAGGATGGAGATCCGGTACACGTGGCGGGGCAAGAAGTACAGGGCCGTCGTGCGGGAGGGCGAGTCCGGGGAGATCGGCGCGGGAAAGTGTACGCGGGTATCCGAGATCGTATCCGCGAAACTCTTGCCGTCCGTCGAGGCCGCGGCGGAGGGTGCCAAGACCATCGACGTGACCACGCGGATCCGGAAGTATTTCGGCGCGAACAAGGATTTCGGCGGACGGGTCCTCAAGTGCCACGATATCTTCCCTTTCGATGACCCCGAGTACATGGCCGACCGGTTCGATACCCTGCGCGTGGCCAAGGTGGGGTCCACGGACGGGTTCTCGGTGCGCGACTTCAATTTCAAGGCGAACGACGCGATCAATCCGTGAAATTAATTTGCCGTGGTAGTGTAATGTCGTACACCGTCAGCATCGCAACAGTCGTCTTCGTGCTCGTGCTCCTGATCTCGTCCAGCTGCATGATGCTCCCCAAAAAGGAATCCTTCCAGGGGCTGCCCGCCATATCGTGTTTCTGGGCCGATCCCCCGGCTCCCATGGCGGTGGCCACGCGCGCGGACCCGGTGCAAATCCAACAGAGAGACGGCCCGGAAGTCGTCAACCTGCCCCTGGCCTACCCCATGGGAGATCGGCCGGTCCAGGCGACCACGCTGACTCCGGTGACTCCCGCGACCACGGTGACCACGGCATACCCTACAGTGATTCCCGTCGTGACCACAGTGACCACGCTGACTCCCGGAGCTCCGGCGGCGTCGGTCCTCGCGATGACGCCCGTGCCCGCGACTCTGGTGACCCTCGCCCCGGTGACCCTCGCGCCCCCGGATCTCATGGCCACGTCGGAGCTCCCGACATCGTACGTGCCCGCGACGACGCTCGCCCCCGTCACGCAAATAACGCAAGTGCCGGTCGGTCTGGTCACGTCGGGACTCGAGACGTCGCTCGTGCCCGTCGTGCCCGTCAAGGAATCGTTCCAGGCCCGGGTCCATCCTGGTCAGAAAACGAGGAAACGGCGAATTGTCCGCTATGTCATACCATATGAAACACGATAGTTCGTTCCAGCAAGCTGTAGGGTGCTGCGTCTCGAATGGTATAACTTGGGTGGTTTCGACGCCCTGCGAGCGACTCAACCCTGAGAAATCTGTCGGCGATCACTCGCCTACCGCAATCCACCGCGGACTCGGCGACCTTATCCAATGATCCAGTCGCTTCATCGTCGCCCCGGCGTCGGTTGTCATTCCCAGGATCGTCTCGGACGTCGAAAGTCCCCTATAGGCTCTAGCGTTGGAGCCCTTCACCCCGGGCGAACTCGGGGTGTTCTTTGGCGTGCATCGCGCCACGAGAATTCTATGTTCACTTCGACCGATGAATGTCGCAGTGGATCGGTGCGAGCATGGGGTCGGAGGTCTTGGTTTTCGACCTCGTCACCGATCTCGCAACCCAACATACCGGCTCACGATACCGGGACTTACACGTGTGTGCATCGTACAACTCGCCAAGATAAAAAATCTGAAACTGAGACGCACCACAAGGCCTCCTGGGGCTTCGGTGGGCGGATATCATATTCCCTGGAAACATCAATCGGGCGAGACGCACCATGTGCATTCATAGCATCCTGGAAGAAACTATGACACTTTCTTCAACTGTTGTTAGCCCCGGCGTCCTCGCTGGCGTACCGAGTCTTCCGTTCGCGCCGCCGATGCTCGCAGACACAATCATTTGATACATGGACGACCTGATCGATATCGCGAAGTATACGCTCCCGTTGACTTCGAAACAAGATTACTCCGCAGAGTACCTCGGGACGCTGTTCCCCGGAGGCGATGTCAGGAACCCAGAGTACACCATCGGCGAATCCATCGCGCGATTGGAATCCGTTTTCGATATCGGCGATATCGTGTACGAGAAGGATCCGTGTGCCCCCTTTCCCGCGCAACTCATGCCCGTCCGGGTGGTCTACCACGATGGGCGGCACGATCCGGAAGTCCGCGGAATAATGGCGGACGACGGGTTCACGCGTGAATCGTTCGTCGAGATACTCGGGACGCAGCTGGATCTCCGGGACGATGAAATGGTGGTCATCGGCCTCGGGTTCTCGGGAATGGGAAGGGTCGTCGGGTTCATGCAGCCAGGGGACGAGGCGTGGACGCTCCGTGGACCGCGCTTCCCCACGGCCTTTGTCACCCCGAAAGACAGGGAAGAGTACGCGCTCGTCCGGTTCTCCACCGACGACCATGGAACGTCGACGGACGCTCTCGTTCCCGTGACGAACACCGCGTGGCGAGGGTACATGAACGTGGCCGACGACACCGATCGCAAGACGTTCCTTCGCGCCCTGTCCCCGTACCTCGATGACGACACGAACCGCGACACGATCGCCTTCATGGGCATGGTCCGCGATATCCCGGAGAACTGGAGGATCGCGGATATCAGCGTCGTGGACGTCACGCTGGCCTCGTCGAGCTATAGGGAGTTTGATCTCCCGGTGGACGGCAGAGTCTCCAAGTACCACGAATCGATGTCCGTGGAACGCCGTGTCGAGAACGAGTACGCGGTCTCCCTGGCCAAGGTCTCAAATTTTCGCGCCAGGTCTGCGACGTGGGCGTACGTGCGTTCGGAGCTCATCGTCGACATTCCCACAATGACCCACGACCTCCGGGTATCGCCCGATTTTAAGGAACTCGTGATAACGCACAAATCGTGCCGGTTCAGGTCCATCATGTTGGCGCCGGCGTGCCTGATGGAACTCGAGGACCTGCTCGTCATGGAGATGTCGCCAAATATCCTCCGGTGCCACGGGAGCGTGTTCGATCGCCTGGCCCACACGAGCAACCTCCTGGCGCATCGGACGCACCGGGATCCGCACCCGGAATTCAAGAGGGAATTGTACGCGGAGCAGCGGGACAGTCTCGCGAGAATGGCGGCGCTCGAGAACCTGCCCGGTGGGATCAGGGACCTGACGTCTGCGCGGATCCCGGGTATCGCCGAGCATCTCCGGTACAATGGGAGGTACGTCCGCTGGAACAACGACGGGCAACGGACGCCGGCAGGGGGAATTCTCGCGGATGACCCAGAGTACGGGAAAACCACGACGATTGCCGCGCTGATCGCCACGCGGGAGCCCGGGGTCGATACGACGGCGGTCATCGTCCCGGCGAATCTCGTGCACCAATGGGAAACCGAGCTCGCGGCGTGCCTCCCGAATCAGTATAAAGTTCACATCGGGTGCCCCCCCGGAAATCCACGGGAGCACGACGTCATCGTCACGACCTTCCCGGCCTTCTCGAGGGCCTACCCCGATACCGAGTGGACCAGGGTGGTGATTGACGAATCGCACTCGATGACCCCGGACGCCACGCGGTTCAGTTGGAAGACCGGGAAACTGTGGATGGTGACGCGGCATCCCCTGGAAAACGTCGCCGGGCAGTTCAGGGCGTTCGGGCTGCCGTCACCGTACTCGAACTGGACGCGGAGCAAATCTCTTCTCGAGAACGCAGATATCTTCGGGGCGCTCTCGAGATGCGTGATTCATCACCACGGACGCCAGGATCCCAAACCGGTCGGGTACACGCCCGTCTTCGCCACGCTGACCGACACGGAGATCGAGAGCGTCCGCGGTTTGCAAGCGCGCCGGGCCCAGGTCACGGATCGGGCGATGCTCCGCAAGATCGACGCGGCAATCTCTAAGATCCAGGCGGGCGGGATGGTCTCGCGGGACGTCCTCGACGCCGGGCTCCTTCTCGCGGACCGTACACGGATCCTCCCTGGAACCGAGGAATCGTGCGTCATCTGTTACGAGCCGCACGTCAACCCGTCAGTGACACCGTGCGGGCACTGGTTCTGCAGGGAGTGTATTTCGACCGCTCTGCGCCGCCGGAGCACGTGCCCGATGTGCCGGAGAGCCGTGACCATGGGCGGGATCACGCTGGGCATCACGGAATCCGATTCGAAAACCGGGCAGGAGAACGGCGACGGGCATGTGGCTCGTGACGGCGACGGTGGCGGGAAACTGGCGTGCCGGTCCAAGGTCAACGAGGTCCTGCGGGTCGTCCGGGGTCTCCCGGAGGGCGAGAGGGCCGTGATCGTCTCCCAGAGCGCCGACGCATTGAAGTTGGTGGCCGCGGAGCTCGAGGGATGCTCGGGCGTCGGCGGGTCCCAGAAACAACGGTCCAGGGCGTTCAGGGAGTTTGACCGGGCTTTGGTCATCAACACCCGGTCGATGTGCACCGGTCTCGATCTCTCGCGCGCCAACCATCTCGTGATCATGGGATCCGTCCCGGATATCGATATGGTCGTCGATACGCTCGTGCGGCCGGGGCAAACGAAATACGTACGAACATACCATATTTTGCTGCGTGCTCCAGTGTAATTTCGAAAACAATTGAAATGATTCGAAATCAAAAGTGTGCGCGAGACGTGTGATCCGATCAGGACAGCAGGTCGGACTGGAACTGGACGGGGCTGGCATCCTCGCCAAACTCGTCGAAATCCTCTTCGACCTGCGCATCGTCGTCCTCGGCGTACTCGTCAAAGTCCTCGACATCGTCCCAGTTGGCGTAGCCCTCCTTGCGCGGGGGAACGGTATCGGGGTACTCGTCGGTCCCATCATCTCCGGGGTCGCCGCCGATCTGGGCCTTGACGTACTCGCCGGACGGCATGGGCATCACGGTCGCGATGAACTTCTTCCCGTGGTGTTTCTTGGAGCGCATCGACCACCAGACGGCAACGATGACGGCGAGGGCGATGGCGATCTTGATCAGGGTCGGGCGAGACAGGCTGCGAACGGACTTGAGGTTCAGCATGATACAGTACCGAATATTTTATTTCAGGCGGCTGTCGCGGTCGGCGAGAATGTGACGTGCTTCTTGTGGGGCCCAACGTGTCGCGAACGACTCGGACAATTAGGACTCTTCGGGCTCCTCGGGCTCCTCAAACTCGGACGACTCGAACGACTCGAACGACTCGGACGACTCGAACGCTTCCTTGGGGAGCGGGGCGTGCTCGGATTTCTCGTGGACGAAGTACCACCACGCAGCGACGGCCACGGCCACGGCGATACCAATCTTTGCGTTCTGGGAGATCTTCATTTGTACCGTCAGCCAACATTTTTTTTGATGATCTTGGGGTTGATCCCCTTTTCCGCACAATACGCCTTGAACTGGTCCTCGGTCAGCGCAGCCCCCATCTCGTATCCGATGTCGCTGGCCTTGATCTTCCCGACGTCGACGGAAGACCAATCGTGCGTTTTCCCGGCCTCGTCTCGCGCGTCTTGGGTAGCCTTCCATGCGAGGTATGCGTTCAATTGATTCTGTTGATTCTGTTGACTCTGTTGGCTTTTCGCGGGATCCATACTCGACGCAGGATATTTGTCCTGGATCTCAGACGAAGTTGATGGCCAGGTCGTTGTTCTTGAGGACCGTTTTCGCGATGCCATAGTCCTGGAACCTGTTCTCGGACTCGAGCTTGTTCCGTGCGCCGCGCGAGTGATTGCCAGCCGCCGCCCGGTTCTCGTACATCTGCGACGACTGGCCATGGGTCAACATGCGGCTCAGGTTGTCGTCGCTCTTGAGGGCCATGCTTCCATGACACTTGGAGAAGTGGAGGGTTTCCTTGCCTTGGGCCAGGCGGAGGGCGTCGTTGTTCTGCGGGCCGGCGACGTACGAGTTCATCGCGTAGTCGCCGCGCTTGGAAGCTTTCAGGAGCTGCTTGTCGGTGCACTGGATCCTGGGGGCCTTGACGGCAGACCCCAAGATGCCCGTGTTCCGGTCGAACGCTTCGCCATGGGATTCGCGGATCGTCTCGCGCACCCGGTCGTCGCGACTGGTCCCGACGGGCACGCGCGACCCGATGATGCCGGTGTAATCCGTCCGCGAGTCGCGCTTTCCGTCAAACTTGCTGGTATCGAATGAATCGGGGGCTGTCGGCGCGCGGGGACCCTTGGGGTTCAGCATCCCGGGCACTTGGATATCGTCCGGGCGATCGCGCGTCCACTGGCTCGACTGCACGACCCCTCCATCGCCCCGCGCCGGGCCGTACCGTTCCTCGCGCGAGTCGTACTTGTTGCCCTTGATCGTGTGTTCGGGCCGGATCGCTTGCCCCGTGGTCGACGCGCGAGATTTTTCCATGGGGCGGCGGTCCATGTCGTAGAACCTCGGGACGCCCTTGGAGTAGTGCTCGGGATCCGTGGACCGTTGCGCGACCATGCTGGCACCGTGATTTGTCGGCGCGATCAAGGCGTTGTGCTTGTACCCGTGCGCGTCGATCGGCATGACCCGGAACTGGCTGTGGAATCCATCGGTCGCCGTGACGGACGATGAGACGCCGATGCCCGGGCCCACGCGTTTCTGCGCAAACGGCAGGGTATTGTTCTGGATCCCCGAGACGTCGGCGTGACGGCTGCCGGTGTACTGATCGGGGTTGCCCTGCGTGCCCCCGGACGTGACATGCTGCCGGGGGTTGAACGTGCCTTCCGTCTCGCGTTTGGGTTTCCAGGTCTGGGTCGCGCTGGTCGCCAGGTCGTTGTTGCCGGTGTACATCTCCATCCGCCGCTGCGAGACGGCCTCGTTGGTGTTCTGTTTCCCGTAACTCTTGAAATAAGGCTGGACGTACCTGGGAATGACGCCCGTGGTTTTCGGCGACAAGGCCTCATTGAACCTGGCCTCGCTCTTGGCCTCGTACTCCTTCTTGAGCGCGACGGAATCGCCTGCGCTGTTCTGGAACGGGAACGATTCCGGGCGTTCACCCAGGTTGATCGTGCCCGTCGTGTCTTTCGCGGGATACTTCTTGGACAATATCCAGCCGAGTGCGGCGGTCGAAGCGGCGATCAGAGCTTCCATTACACTCTCGAGCATTTTAATCCGGGTGACATCATGCGGACGCTCGTCCTTCTCGTGATACTTCTCGCCGCGTGCATCGTCCTGGCGCTGGATACCTCGAGCGAGTATGTCGGAAAGTACAGGGTCCTCAAGAAGTACGGAGACGGTCCCGCGGCCGCGGCAGTTCTCGGGTCGGTGGTCGCGCGAACGAAGAGTCTGCTCGAGTCCTCGCGCGGCGACGCCAGGATCGAGCGGATCGCGGCGCGGTGGTCGGGGAGCGTTTCCGAACTGGATTTGGGCGGGGATACGATCGCGCACTCTGTCGGCAAACGGGACATCTCCCTGTGCATTCGAGATACCGGTACGGGGTTATCCGGCGTGAACACGTGCATGTTTGTGATGATCCACGAGCTCGCACACGTCGCTACAATTTCAGTGGGTCACACCGACGAGTTCTGGGCGAATTATAAGTTCCTCTTGGAGCGGGCCGAGAAATGTGGCGCGTACCAGCACCAGGAACATCCCGCGCGTCTGTGTGGCAAGAACCTCGGCGCGAGCCCGGCAGAATGCTCGGTGGTCAAACGGTCGTGCGCGGCCGAAAAGTTCCAGGCGGTGTAATTTTTATTCTATAGACCGTATGAGTTCTCTGGCATCGTTCTTTTCCGCGCGATCCCGTAGGTCCACCGGGTCCGCAGGGTCGACCGGGTCCACCGGGTCCGCCGGGTCCACCGGGTCGTTCAAGACCGCGCGTTCCGGCATCACGAACTCTCTGGCATCCTTCAAGACCGCGCGTTCCGGCAACACGAACTCTCTGGCATCGTACAAGACGGCCAGGAGCACCGGGTCCGCCGGGTCCGCCGGGTCAGCCGGGTCCGCCGGGTCTACATTTGCGTACATCAAGAAAGCCATCGGGGGCCTCGGCCGGTCCAGTTCAAGGATTTCCGCGCGAACGTCGGTGTCCGTGCCCGGGATCCGGTGGAACCCCAGGAACAGGAACAGGTACTCGGCACCTCCTATGGCACACGTCCGGGTCCGTTTCCCTCTCGCCCCGTCCGAATCCGCGCGCATCAAGACGTTGTTCGGTGAGGCGGTGGCGATGATCGAGCAGGCCCACCAGAGGGTCGGTATCGTGCACGCGCGACTCGCTCACCTGAAAGTCGCGACGCCCATGGACCGGATGAACGCGTACCGGTACCTGGATTCCACAAAGCAACTGCTCGCCGACGTCACCAAGCAGGCGCGCGTATGGGAGTCCGCAATGGCACTGTCGAGGAAACGCACGATCGAGGTCCCGAACTGGCCCATCATGCCGGTGACCCCGATGACTCCTGTCGCGGGACTGCGATACACGACAAATAGGGTGAAACGGTACTTCTCGGCAGACACGCAACACTTTATGAACGCGCTGGGGTCCCGGTACGCCAACCTGATTCGTATTCAATAGAATATTCAATAGAACGATTTCCAAAACATTTTTCGAAATCACGCCGAGTTCAGCAGTTCAGCAATTGGACATGTACTGGAGCCCGCTGCGAGTATCGATGCCGCCGCGCTTGTCGATCTCGACCTCGGCCTGGTTCTGGATGTCGATGCACGCCCAGGTATCGTAAGTGACCTCGGACAGACGTTTCGCGCACTTTTTCCGGAAGCACCCGTTGGGGGTCAGGGCGTTGGACAAGGCGTCGGGGTTGTACAGGGCTCCGTCGCCACGGGCCTTGAACGGACCCCCGACCAGCTCGGTATTACTGGATTTCGCGCGAGTCTCGGTGGCGCGCAGCTGGTTACTGGTCCCGACGACCGACGCGGTAATGTTGAACCCCTTGCACCCGGCAGCGTACGGAGAGCACTTCCCGGCAAACCCGTTCCGATCAAGATCGTTCGGCGGGAGACCGGTGCGGTACTGGAACGATTTCCGGGCGTTGGCGTTCTGCGTCTCGATGGAGTCGTTGAATCGCATTATGGAGTCAGCTATCATTTTTTTTCGCGGTGATCCTCGTGGACTCGCCGAATACTTGTGCGGTGGACCTCGGGTCGTTCACGGGCGCGGGCAATGGGTACGTTTCCGACGAGAACTTGCTATCGAGGACCGTCTGACCTAGGGTATCGAACGGTTGGACCGCGCGTTTCCCGACCCGCGTGAATTCTCCCTGTGCTTGCATCGTTACACTATGCGAGATTTTTGTTATACTCCTGGACCGCGAGCTCGAACATACGGTCAGTCGCGGTCTCGGGATACGAAGAGACGGCCAAGACGGGTTTCGTGGGACAGAGTATCCTCGCAATCGCCAGGCTCTCGATCCATTCCGGCGAGAACGCGCGCATTATAGTGTCTCGCGAACTGATCCACATCCCGGGAGAACGGGTATACACCAACCAAGTGCCGTCGACTTCGACCCGGATATTGAGACTGCCAGGGGCTAACAACAGGGTAGTCCAGTTGTGCTCGAGGGACATCGCGTTGTTGGCGATCGTCGCAGTCCACAATTGCGAGTCGATCGTGGGTCTCAGGCGCTCCAGATACACGAGGAACGCGGCTTTGCTGGGTGTCCGCGTGGCCTTCAGGTCCCGGACCATCCCGCCGAGTTCGCCGCGGAGACGTTCGGCGTCTTGCAGGTACCACGTCAGCGACGGCTGGGCGCGTAATTTATCGCGGCCATTTTCGATGCCCGCGCGGATGATCTCGAGTTCCTCGGGCGTCGCAGGCACGTCCTCGGGTGGCCTCAGTGAGCCGCGCCGGTCGATATCTACTCCGAGACGGGTATGCGCGGACGCGAGATTGTGCACGTCCAGGGCGTCGAGTCCCACTGCGTCGAAATCTGCCAGGTCCGTGAAGACTTCGAGAAGCCGAAGACCTTTCAGGGACCGGGTCTGCGAACGGGTCTGCGAACGGGCATGCATTATATTTATAAACACACTGCCATCCGAGACCCGTGGCCCGCCGACGACCCGCTGCCGTATATCACGAGCGTCGGGATCCAGGTGAGAAGAATGTGAAGTGTGCACAGCATCCTCGCGCTCTTGGACTTGGGCGTGATGTCCCCGAAACCCACGGTGGAAGCGACGGTCGCGGCAAAATACATGCAATCCGTCCAGTTGTCACGGACGTCTTCCGGCGTCTTGAAATTCGCGGTGATCCCGTACATCCGGTACACTGCCGTAAACGCCGCGAGGAGCACGAATTGGTACGCTATGATCAACCGTGTCGCATTCGGTTCGATGTCCACGCCGAGAACCCGCATTGCAGTCACGCGGATAATAATCTCGCGTCTAGTATGACGACTCCGGCGCGCGTAACCCCAGTAAAACACACGGCCAAGAAGAAGAAACCGCACGTCGTTATCCAGCGAATTCCCAAGAGGCTGTTCGGTCCCAATCCCCGGTGCGTCTCGAACGGCAGCGCCTCGTCCAGGCTGAAGAAAACGCCGCACGAGGACCCGGAAAAGTGCCTGGGCAGCGTGCGACTCGGCGGCGACGGCAAGTACCTGTACATCGCCCGGCGACTCAAGAAGAAGAACCCGCACATCAAGTACTCGTCGGTGCCCACGGGAATCGGCTACCACATCGGGTTCAAGTGGGAGAAAATATACGACGCGCGCACCGGCAAGGCCTTCAAGGCGTCCGATCTGCCCAAGATGCTCGCGGTATTATCGTAAAGAATGCATGTGTTCGAGGACGGTCTTCGCGGAAAGCACTTCGGGAATTGTCGCGGAGAGCACGCACCGGTGTTGTGCAGAACGAAATCTTCTCGAAGTTTTTCTCCGAGACGCCAATCGACACGGGGTGCGACATTACGCCATCGTCCGATGGATCCGGAGAAAATCCGGGGGATCCATCGATATACGGCGGTATCGGAGCGATCGGACAGAGGGGTGCTCGTTGCCGTGCCTCTTGTGTCGGCGGGAGCTGGTACGATTTGATTTCTGGATCGAGTGCGTTTCGGATCACAGCGGGCACGAGTACTCGGGGCGCGCGGACACGGCACCTGAATCCAGCTTGACGCGGATCCAGAAAAAACATATGGTCTTAAGAGACCCCGAACCTCCTAGAAACAAGAATGTCGTCGTTCGTGGAGCTCCATAAGACAGCGCTCAAGCTCTCCCAGGAAGCCCCCCCGTTCGTCGAGACCCCGGAGAAGACCGCCCGCCAGACCGTCGAAGATATCCAGGTCGTTCAGAAGGAATTGCTGGACACGTTGCTAGACGGGATCGAGGCCAAGATCATCGAGTCGGCGAAACTGGGCAAGCAGTACGTGGATCTCCTGGTGTTTTCGGGATCGGAGAAGTTTCAGGATCACAGCTACCTTTTTCTCCTCAAGGGCGCCCGCGAGGAATCCCAGCGCGTCGAGCTCGACCAGTACGGATTCGCCCCGCTCCTCCACACGCTCCAGGACGTCCTCCGACCCTTCACTGTACAGCACACCTGGATCAACGGCCTGAACAAGAATAAGGTGTCCGTGTGGTGGTGATGATTTTTTATATACGAGAATGTAAGGAATGATTTTCACGATCGGTGTACTCGGATTCCTCCTCGCGGCGCTCATGGTCACGGTATCGTGCGCTCTCAGTATGCTGGCACACAGGAATATGCCGGTGCACACGCAAGTTTTCACGACGTCGACGCAAAAACAAGAGGATATCACGCTCGCGGGATACCCTCGCGCGATCGTCCCGGATTTCCAGGGCGTCGACAGTCCTCTCGATTCCCGCCTCTAATTTCATTTTCGAAACGATTCATTATTTCGAAAAAATGTGCGGTACGGAGTTCAGTGCGCGGTCGTTCCCATATTGAAATCGGCCGTCATGATCTGGTCGGGGCGCGTCGCCAGCCACCCCACGCCAGCAGTCGCCAGAAGCCCGGCCGCGACGATCTTGAAGAAGATCTTCTTGTTATTCTGCGGATCCTTGTCCACGGTGTACTGCAGCGCAAACACCATGACGGCCGCGAGAACGGATACCAGAACACCGAAGAGGTACAGGTTCATTGTACACTAGAGAATCATTTTTTATCGGCGGGTTTAACGAAACATGGAGTCGCCGTCGTGCGCGTCGCTGATCACGGGGCGCGGCGCGTGCGGTCCGGCGGGTCCGGCGGGTCCGGCGGGTCCACCGGGTCCGGCGGGTCCGGCGGGTCCACCGGGTCCACCGGGCGTCGACGGATTCGGCTCGAACGATTGCATCAACGGCTGCTGAGGCTGAGGCTGAAGTTGAGGCTGGGCGACGGTGAAGAACTGCT
>Ga0209230_10000500_pt1 | contig 15393 bp, 15 predicted proteins | sample LakOntMetagenome_FD_187467 | JGI IMG/M metagenome (GOLD analysis project Ga0209230, IMG submission 187467) | Freshwater and sediment microbial communities from Lake Ontario - Sta 18 epilimnion Metagenome (SPAdes) (version 2) | ecosystem: Environmental > Aquatic > Freshwater > Lentic | place... | reverse complement strand
TTCGCGACGAAGGTCTCATAGCGATCCTCCAACGCGGCCCGCAGGCCTTCGCGGATGTTCTTCTCGTCGTCGACGATGAGGACCGTGGGTTTCATGAATTAAGCTTCCGGAGAAGTCTGGTGGTTAGCCGCGCCCCAGGCGCGGGCGGCCCTCTCGGCCAAGGCGATGCGCGCGCGGTCGACTTCGGCCAGACGAGCCTTGAGGTTCGCGTTAGAAACGCGGGCGAGGTCGTCCAAATCGCAGAGATACGTGCCGTCGAGGCCGTGGACGCCAGCGGCGAAATTACGCGGCACGCCGAGGTCGACGAGCAACAGCGGGCGTCCGGAACGACGGCTGGCCATCTCGCGGAGTGCGACAGCGTCGATCAGTGCCCGTTCCACCGTGGCGCAGCCCACAATGACATCGTGCGTGTGGGCCTGACGCAACGCGTCGGCGAGCGTGAGCGAAGCTCCGGAGAATTCTTCGGCCAGCGCGCGGGCGTTCTCGAACGCGCGCGAGGCGACCGAAACCTGGGAGGCGCCGCGAGAGACCAGCGCCTGGACGACCTGACGACCGACATCGCCCGTGCCGAGCACGAGGACGCGGGTTTCAGCGAGCGAACCGAATACGCGCATCGCCAGTTCGACGGCGATATTGCCGAGGCTCACCTGGCCTTGGGAGATTCCCGTGTTGGTGCGCGCCCACGCTCCCGCCTGGAAGGCACGTTGGAAGACACGGTTAAGCACCGGACCCGTCATACCGCGCGCGAGCGCGTCGGCGTAAGCATCCTTCACCTGCCCGGCGATCTCAACTTCTCCGACCATCTGGGACTCCAGACCAGAGACGACGGAGAAAAGGTGTTCGACGGCCTGCAGTCCAGGCACTGGACGAAGATGCTGGTCGAGCGCGGCCGCAGGCGCGCCCGTGGCCTTGAGCAGGGCGCTCCGCACATGAAGGGCGGCCGCTTCATCGCCGACAGCGTAAGCCTCCAGACGATTACAGGTCGCGAGCAGGACCGCTTCGGCGAGACCCGCTTCGCGGGCGGCCGCGTAGAAGACCTCGGCTCCGCCCGCAGGCACCGTGAACGCCGCGCGTTCATCGAGGCCAGCGGTACGATGCGTGGCGCTCAGCGCCACCAGATTGCGGGGGCGCTCGCTCATCGGGAGGTGGGGAGCGAAAGATAAAGCGCAATGATGGCTGGAATCGCGACGAGCAGGGAGGCCCGCGCGAAAGAGGCGCCCTGGAGGCGCTGGCGGCGGCGTTGCACGACAATCCAGAAACAAGCGAGCCAGGTGATGAGCGCCGCGATGAGCTTCGGGGCGGCGACGGCGGCTAGATCACGTTGCCCCCAGTCGGTCGCGCCAATCACCAGAGAAAGTCCGAGGAGCCAGACCGCCGCGCCCATCAGCTGCGAGCCGATACGATCGAGCGGAACGAGCGCGGGCAGTAGGGCGTAGATGCCCCCAAACTGATGACGCGCCAAGGCGCGATCCTGGAGGAGATAGGCGGTGGAGTTGAGCGCCTGCGCGCCGAGCACGCAGTAGGCCAGGATCGCGGCGCCTACATGGATGGCGATGAGCGGCTTACCGGTCTTGTCCAAGCCCGGATGTTCGACGACTCCGAGAAAAGCGGCCGCCACGATACACAGCGCGGTCGTGCCCGCGATCGCCCAAGTCGGCAGACGGTGGTTGAACGTCAGGTCGAGAAAGAGGGCTAAGCCCGACACACCCCAGGCAATTGAGAGCAGCACTTCCGCCGCACTGGCGATGGGAAGGGAATGCGTGCGCAGCCCTTGGTAGGCCAGCATCGTAGTGAGCAGAACCCATCCGCCGCGGAGCAACCAGACTCCAGAAATCTGCAATTTCCCAGAGGCGTCCCTCGGGGACAGACCATCCAGCACGGCCGCGGTCAAAAAGACCGAGGCACAACCCAACAAGCAGTCCCGGATCAAGGGATGGGCGGCAAGTTCGGCGACCAAGGGGAACATAGGATGAGATAAGGGGAGGTGTGACATTTTGGCAAACCCTCAAGCCGTCCTGTTTTCTTGCGGAGGGGGGCAGGGGGGCTAGGTTGGCTACTCTTATGGCCCACGACCTCTACGACCTTACCCAACACCCGCCCCGCAGCCCCCGCGTCCGCCTCGGCGGCTTCGTCATCCTCCCCCGGATGATCGATAAAGCCCGCGCCACCCAGATTGGTAAAAATGGCGATTATAACTACGCCTGCTCCCTCGATCGTAATGTCCTCGATTTTTTAGGCATCGAGGCAGATGCACTTAAGTCGCAGATTGAGAATGGCTTAGGAGACGGAGAAATCTTGGCTTGGCTGATGGCCAACGCCAAGAAACCCCGCTTGAGCCAAGAAATCGCGGCCTTCAGCGCCTTTCACGAACAAAGAGCCCCCAGCGCGCCGGCTGGGCGGGCTAAACTAACCGAATACCAGTCCGCCACCCCAGCGGGGGCCAAGCGCGAAGACATCGTCACCTGGTTCGACGTGCTCGACCTCGACGATCACCAGAGCTTTGGCGGCAAGGTCTGAGCCGGCTTCGCCGCTGGTTAAATAAATAGGTATTATTGGGATTATCGATACCGGGTGAGGTGAGAACTATGCTATAATTATCCCATGAAATCATTCCTAGCCACCGTCAGCCTTCTGCTCTGCGCCGCCCTTGCCGCCGCCGCCGACTTTGATTGGAAAACACGCTTCCCGGAAGGCCTCGTCGATGCAAACGGTAAGGCCGTCGACCTCGCGACCCTGAAGAACAAGACCGTGGCCGTCTACTGCTCCGCCCACTGGTGCCCGCCCTGCCGCGCTTTCACGCCGGAGCTCGTCAAGTTCGCCAACGCTAATAAGACCAAACTCGCAGTCGTCTTTATCAGCAGCGACAAGGGCGCGGACGAGATGTTCGCATACATGAAGGAAACTAAAATGCCTTGGCCCGCCGTACCCTTTAAGTCGGCAGGCGGCAGCGCCATCAAGAAGGAACAGGACGTGTCCGGCATCCCAACGCTCCTCGTGTACGGCAAAAATGGCGAGCTTCTCACCAAGAACGGCCGGGATTTAGACGGCCTCAAGAAGCTACTCGGTAAGTAAGTGCCCAACCGACCGAGACGGATCCTCCTCGCCTGCATGGGCAACATCTGCCGGTCTCCGACGATGGAGGCCGTGCTGCGGGCCAAGGCGAGGCTGGCTGGCCTCGCCATTGAGTTCGATTCCGCCGGAACTGAAAATTATCATATCGGCGACCCGCCCGATCCCCGATCCATCCGGCATGCGAAGGAGCGTGGCTACGACCTTTCGGGACTCCGCGCGCGCCAAGTGCATGCCGATGATTTCCAGTCGTTCGACCTCATCCTAGCCGCGGACGAGCTTAACTTAAACGAGCTTCGACGGCGCTGTCCGCCTGAATATAAGGCCCGTCTCCGATTGTTCCTGGACGACGTCGCCTTACCTGATCCCTATTACGGCGAAAGCGACGGTTTTGAAAAAGTGTTGGACCTGGTCGAAAAACAAGCGGTTTTACTGCTATCACGCTGGTCTCGGCCGAACTGAGTGATTGCCGAACCCGTGCGAGCGGCGTTGGATGATGGCATCCATGTATCAAGTGAACTTCAGCGACCAAGCGATGCGCGAGCTCGCGAAGCTGCCCACTCTGGGGCAGATGGATGTCGTCGAGGCGTTCACGGCGGTCACGCCGGAAGACCTGCTACGCGGAAGCTCCGATCTTGGCACCGTCCGTCGCGGCGGACACACCTATCACCGGCTGCGCGTCGGTGAATTCCGGATCTACTTCGAAGCGACCGAAGGCTCCCTGATGGCCAACTACGTGCTGCATAAGCACACGTTCGCCGATTTCGCTTTCCGCTCCCATCTGCCTTTTCCGGAGGACGAAGCGCGCATCGAGCAAGAAGGCGGGTTCTGGAAATACCTCGACGAATCCCCCAAGTCCTAATCGTGACCACTCCCCCCGTAAAACCCCAGTATTCCTCACCTGAAGAGGCTGCACGGATTTACCTGCTGCCCAACCTCTTCACGGCGGGCAACATGCTCTGCGGCTTCCTTGCCATCAAGAACTGCATCGAGGCACGCTTCACCGAACTGAGCGCCGCCGGACGGGCTGATCACTACAATATGGCAGTCTGGTTCATCCTTTTTGCCTGCCTCTGTGACCTTTTCGACGGCCGGGTCGCCCGCGCGACCAAACGCGAATCGCTTTTCGGAGCCGAATTCGACTCGATCGCAGACACGGTTTCGTTCGGTGTGGCCCCCGCACTGATGGCCTGCTTCCTCGTCATTAAGCCGGAGGCCACAGCTAACGTCCAGCTGATCACCTGGCTCCTAGCTTTCATTTATCTCCTCTGCGCGGGCGTACGGCTGGCACGTTTCAACGTCCTCACCAACCCGCTCGTCCCAGGTAACGAAAAACGTGTGGCCGGGGGTGATTTCGTAGGTCTACCTTCACCGGCCGCGGCCGGCATGATCGCTTCTCTGGTCCTTGTCTTATCGAAAATCATGGAAGGTGAGGGACCCCTTGATGTGGCCGTCCAGGCTTGGTCCTGGAGCCTCCTTCCCCTGATGTTAATCATCTCCTTCCTGATGATCAGCAATGTCCGCTTCCCGAGCTTCAAGAAGCTAGATTGGACTGCCCGGGCTGGGGCCCGTGTTTTCATCCTAATCATCATCGTCGGTGCTGTGGTGTTGTGGCGCCCCCAGTATTCCTTCCCGGCCATCTTCCTCGGATATATTAGCTTCAGCATCTTCCGACATATCTTCCTGCTTAAGAAGAGTGAAATGGACCCTGCTCCAGACGACGATGATGAGCCGGTGTCTAAGGTGTGAATAGGAGGTGAAGGATTGGTGGGTCTGACCTTGTGTGAACAACCGAGGACTTATTCACCCCTCACAAACAAGAGGTTTGGTCGCCGATAAGACCGCTCACCAGTGGCTTGCGGAACTGTACACGGGATTCCGACACCTACTACTGCTACTGGTATTTATATATGAAGAGTAACTAGATACAGAGAGTCTGGGTATGTGGGCAATGAGGGGTTGCCTCTCCCCCTGCCTGTCCTCAATTCTTTAGTCACCATGAAGTTCAAGGTTAACCGGAATCATTTTTTTAACGGCCTCTCCAGCGTTACCAACGTCGTGGGCAGCCGCGCCACGATGCCGATTCTCCAAAACGTGCTCATCGAAGCCGAAGGGGATACCATCACCCTGACCACCACCAACCTGGATCTCGGTATCTGCTGTCGCATTAAAGCTTCAATTTCCTCCCCAGGCCGCATCACCCTCCCAGTCAAGAAACTTGTCCCCATCATCCGTGCGCTTTCGAGCAGCGAGACGATTGTCGAACTGACGGGTAAAGACCGCGTGAAGATTACCTCGGGTAGTTCCGTCTTCCAAATCGCCGGGCTACCAGCCGACCAATTCCCACCCATTTCCAATTTCACCGGACAGCCGACGATTTCCATCAACCAAGACGATCTAGGAGACATGTTGCGTAAAGTCAGCTATGCGCAATCGTCCGACGAAAACCGTTACATCCTCAACGGCGTCTTCTTTGAATTTGCGGAAGGCAAACTCACCGTCGTCGCCACTGATGGCCGTCGTCTCGCTAAATGCGAACGCAAGATTGCCGGCTCCGACAAGACGCTCGCCCTCATTTTACCTGCTCGCACCATCATTGAATTAATGCGCCTGCTCAAGGCCGGCGGCGAGGCCCACGTTTCACATAACGAACGCCAAGTCGGCTTCACCATCGACATCCCGAAGAACGAAGAAGGCCTCGTGGACCGTATCCAACTCGTCTCCAAGGTCGTTGAAGGCAACTACCCGAACTACCGCCAAGTCATCCCGAAGGAAGTGGGCTCCAAGGTCCGTCTTGAACGTGAAAAACTTCTCGAGAGCGTCAACCGCGCCGCCCTCATGACCGACGATCGCAATAACACGATTCGCATGACGGTCTCGAAGAAATCCCAGAATCTCGAAATCTCTGCAAAGTCCGAAAGTGGCGACGCGCATGAACCCATCGCCGTGAAGTACGACGGACCGGACGTGAATATTGCGTTCAACCCTCAGTACATCACCGACCCACTCAAGGCCTTATCTGAGGATGAGATTGATTTCGAATTCAAGGATGAGATGTCCCCTGGCGTCATTCGCGGACTCAAGGATGACTTCCTTTGTGTCGTGATGCCTCAGCGCATCTCGTAAACCTCGACCCGGTCAGAGTCCGGGGTCGTCGCAATCTGGAAGCGATTTGATTCGCTCAAGGATTCGGCGGGACGCTTCGATCGATCGGTCGGCGTGTTCGGTGCCGGGATCATATTCCGACGGCTGCATCGCTTTCCCGAAACGAACGCGGATGCGGGCCGAGCCGAGCGGAAAGTTAGCTCCGCGGGGAAGCATATCGCGGGCACCGCGGATATGAATGGGCACCACTGGGACGCCGGAGCGGCAGGCCAGAAGCCCAGCACCTGCCTTCGGGGCGGTGATAACCCCATCCTGGCTCCGCGTCCCCTCTGGGAAAATCAGGAGACCTTCGCCGGCCTTCAGGGCGGCCAAGGCAGATCGAATGGCACCGATATCAGCTTCCCCTCGGTCGACCGGAATGGAATGGCAGGCTTGAATCACGAACCCGAAGAGCGGATTATCGAAGAGCGTGCGACGGGCGATGAACGAAATCTCCCGCGGTAGACTCGATCCGATCAAGGGTGGATCGAGCATGCTCTGGTGATTAGAGGCGAAAAGGCAGGCGCCCGACGGCACGTTTTCCCAGCCTTCGACCTCTAGGGTGGAAAAGACTTCCATGAATGAGCGCGCCCCGTGGTAGACGGCCTTGTAGATCAAGTTCTTCGAATCGAGGATCATCGGGGCAGGGCGGCGACCTTAATGAACTCACCAATCTCGGCCACGACTTCCTCGAGCGACTTATGCGTGTTGTCGAGACGATGGGCCCCGGTCGGGCAGACCAATGGCGCGGTCTTCCGGGTGGCGTCGAGATGGTCGCGCTGGGTGACTTGGTCAGACTGGCCTTCAGCGGCGCGCCTCTGCGCTCGCGCTTCGGGATCAGCTTCCAGGAAGATGCGGACCTCGGCGTCCGGCAGGACCACGGAACCGATATCCCGGCCTTCCATGACTACACCCGCGAAGCCCTGATCGCTGGCGAGTTTCACCTGTGAGCGTTGGTACTCGAGGAGGAAGGTCCGAACGGCAGGGAGGGCGGCAATCTTCGACACGGAGGCGTTGACCTCCGGTGTGCGCAGGTCGGCGTCATCCGGCAGAATGCCGTCGAGGGTGAGCGCGGAGCTGCGGGCGCCCTGTCGGGCGATGAGGCGCGAGCCGACGCGGAGCTTGCTGAGGGCGGCTTTCACGGAGGCTAGGTCGTCGGCGGAGGCGCCGGCCAGTAGGAGTGCCCGCGTGAGGCTACGATAATGCGCGCCGGTGTCGACGTGCAGCAGGCCGTGGCGCTGTGCGAGGCGGCGGCTGGTGCTCGATTTACCGGAGGCGGCGCCTCCATCGACCGAGACACGGACAAAATTGGTGCGCAGGGCTTCAAGCGCCTGGAAGAAATGCGGGAAGGTCTTGGCGGTGCAGGCCGGATCTTCGATGGCAATCCACGGACGTCCGTCGCCGAAGAGGTCAAAACTACCGAGGATGCCAAAGCTCATCGCCATCCGATGGTCCTCATAAGTGCGGATGGTGATGGGGCCGTCGGCCGCGACGCGCCGGAGTGAGGCCTTGCTCGGGAAGATGGTCAGGGAAGAGAGAGTGTCGTCTGCGCGCAGCTCAGCCGCGGTCGGCGCGACCTTGATTCCCAGGCGTTCGAGTTCCGTGGCCATCGCGAGCACGCGATCGGTCTCCTGCTTGCGGGTATGGGCAATGCCGCTGATTTTGACCGGGCCGTCCGCCAGCGTGGCGACGGTTGCAAGGGTGAGGAACGTGTCGGAGAAGGCGTTGAAATTGAAGTCCCCGCCGCGGATGCCGGACCAGGATTCGGTGACGAGAGTGCCGTTCGCTGGCTTGAGCGTGGCACCGCAGGCGGCGGCGACCTTGGCGAAAGCGGTGTCTCCCTGGAGGCCGCCGGCGGCGTAACCCTCGAGGCGGATGGAAGCGCGGAAACCTGTCACGGCGGGCAAGGCGATGAAATAGCTCGCGGCGGTGGCGTCGGGTTCGATCGCATACGACGACTGTGCGTTATAGGCACCGGGAGCCGGGCAGAACCAGCTGCCATCAGCGTGTCGTTCGAGCGGGCGGCCGAACTGCTCGCACATGCGGGCGGTCATCTCGACAAACGGTTCGGAGACCGTGGAGCCTTTCATGCTGACCGCCGCTCCGGCGGAGAGCGGCAGTACCATCAGCAGGGCGGAGAGGAGTTGTGAAGAAGCCGAGGCGTCGACTTCGAGGCGTCCCAGCTTGCCGGTCGTGTGCAGGGTAAAGGGGAACCCGCTGGCGGGTGAGCCATCAGGCTTTAGCACACGGCAACCGCCGGCGGTCAGCGCATCGAGCAGGCCACTCATTGGGCGCGCACGCATGGCTTCATCGCCATCCATTTCATAGCAGCCACCTGGGGCGAGCGCCAGGAAGGCGGTGAGGAAGCGGGCGGCCGTGCCGGCGTTGCCGACATGGATCTTGGCGCGGGAGTTCGGGATGCGACCGCCGAGGCCATTGATACGGATCGTGCACGCGGCTTCGTCTGCGGAGACCTCGAAGCCGAGCGATTGGAGTGCGGCGATGAGGATGCGGGTGTCGCGGCTGAACAGCGCTCCAGTGAAAAGCGTGACGCCATCGGCGAGCGCGGCCAGGATGAGGGCGCGGTTGGTGATGCTCTTCGATCCTGGGACTTGGGCGACACCCCGTGCGGGCGTCTGGAACGGGCGGATGAGGAGGGTCGGGCTCATTCGGACCAGTCGAGGCTCTGACGGGCAATGCGGGCCTCAGCGAGGAGGCGTCGCAGGGTGGGGACATCGTTCGCTTCGATGGCAGTGCGAAGTTCCGCGGCGCGACGTTCGACGGCGAGCAGGCCGGCGACCGTATGGCTGGGGTTGGCGAGCATGATACCCACCCAGAGGTTCTCTTCGCCGGCGGCGACCCGGGTCGAGTCGCGCAGGCCAGCGCCAGCGGCGAAACGACGGAACCCCGGCTGATCCATCACGGCGAGCATGAGTGCCGAGGCTGCCGCATGGGGGACGTGGCTGATGGCGGCGACAATCTCGTCGTGCTGGGCGGCATCGGTCTCGTGCAGGACGGAGCCGAGTTCTTGCCAGAAGAGGCGGACGACGGCCAAGGCCTTCGGGTTCTCATCCCCGGTCGGCGTGAGGAAGCAGACGCGGCCTTCGAAAAGGTTGGCCGCGGCGTGGGCGGCACCGGCTTTTTCGCCCCCGGCCATCGGGTGGGAGCCGATGAAGGGATTGGCGGCGGGGAGAAGGCGGGCGGCGAGGAGGATGGCGGCCTTAACGCTGCCGGCATCGGTCACGATGGCACCGGGGCTCAGGCCGGGGGTGATCGCCAGGAAGGTCTCGGCCGCGGTGTCGACTGGGGTCGTCACAATCACCAGGTCAGCCCCCCGGACGCAGGCGGCCGCGTCGTCGAAGACTTCGGCGACACCGAAGTCGCGGAGGGTGGCACGGGACTTTTCAGAGCGCGACCAGCAGGCGAGCGACCCGGCTAAGCCCTTCCGTGCCGCCGCGAGGAGGATTGAGCCGCCGATGAGGCCGGCGCCGACTACGGCGATACGCTTGAATTGAGCCATTTCCAATATTGAAGGTATAACTTTGATGAACCAAAGTGACGAACTATTAAAGCAAACAAACCGCCGGCGGAGAAGCTGGCGGCCATGACATGACCCAAGGCCCCCCCAACCCTAAGAACGACTTTGTCGCCGCTCCCGCCCCGCAGGCCAGACGGAGCAAGGTTTCACTTGGCCAGGTCTGGCTCAAGATTAGGGCACCTTTCCTCATCGGCGTCCTGCTGGCGCTCGGGGTCGCAAGTCTGATGCTGTATACTTCCGAGCGCCGGAGTACGCGCCAAGCGGAGTTGATCATCTCGCCAGAGGCGGCGGAGGCTCTTCGATTGCGTTCGCTCCAGCTTGAAATCGACTTCGAGAAGATTCGGCAGGAACGCTTCGAATTAAAGGAGGCGGACATCGCCCTGCTAGAAGAAGCCCTGCGCCTGCAGGAGGAATACATCTCCGCCCGTCAGTCCGTGGGCACCGATAATGTAAGGCAGCAGTCCCTGCGCCGCCGGCTTCATCTTATCCGCGGCGAGCGGCTCAGGCACGATTCTGATGAGGCCGAAGCCAAGGCGCTTACGTTGGCCAAGACCGACGAACCAGCTGCCATCCCGTTACTCCGCCAGGCCATCGCGTGGGAGCAGGAGATTGCGAACAAGTGGGAATTCTCAGGACTGGCCGACTCCGGTCGGCGGGCGCGGCTGGACACCCGCCTCCGCCGGCTCGAATCTGCTCCGCTCTGGCAGAAGGGGCGCGACGTCGAAGCGGAAGGAGAGAAACTCTTCGCCGCAGGCAAATTCGCCGAGGCGGCCGCGAAGTTCAACCAAGCCATCGCTTGCGAGACGGATTTCCTCGCCCGCTACCGCGACGTGCGGAACACCGAGTTCGGACGATCGGATAAACTCGCCGAACGCCGCGAGACCGCCTTTTCCGGCGAAGTTTGGAACGCCATCCTGGCGCATTGCGCCAAGGCCGAAGCTTTCGAAAAGAAAGGCGAGTGGCCGTCCGCGACCCAGGCGTGGCAGGCCGCTGTTGATGCGTTCGCCAAGCTGCTTACAGATTACCCACAGAGCAGCTTCGCCGACCGGACGAAGGAGGCGGCCATCGCGACGAGGCTTAACTTCGCCCGCTTCCACGATGAGATCGGCGCTTTGCGCGCCCGCTGTGAACAGTTGCGGTCCGCTTTGCGCTCCCGTCGCGCCGATGATGCCCTCCAGCTGGTCGATGAACTCATCACCGAAGCTCGCCGGATCGGCTCGGCCAATACCGGGACCTTCCGGCCCGAAGATGAGGAGCGCAAGGAGCTCGAGTATCTTGCAATCAATGGCGCCGTTGTCCGCAGCGTGCTAGGCATCATCGATCAGAATCTTCGCCCATTGCCGGCATCGTCCACCCGAATCTACCGGACCGAGATTCCCCAAGGCCTTTATGCTTCTGTCATGGGCTCCAACCCTAGCTCCAGCCGTCGCGAAGCGAATCCAGTCGAGTCTGTGACCTATACCGAGGCGGAGGCTTTCGCTAACCGTTGCGGCTGGATTTTGGGAGCCAAGGTCCGCCTTCCGACATCTGCTGAATTTTCGGCAGCCGCCGGCGATTTGAGCAAACCTTCCAACCTGGGGCAGGCTTGGACTGCCGAGAACACGGAAGGTGCGACGGTGCATCCCGTCGGTACCGCCGCGGCCAACGCCTCCGGGATTCACGACCTGATCGGCAACGTCGAAGAGTGGGTGATGGCCGTCCCCGGCGATACCCGCGCCCCGGTACTGGGGGGCAGCATCCTGACCCCGCTGGGCAAGGTGTTGGCTGCCAAGACGGTCTTCAAGCGGGAGAAGAACCGCACCCTGGGCTTTCGTATCGTCATTGAATAAACGTCTGAGGTCCTGATTATAAAGCGACCCCATGGCTACCCCAGTCCATCGTTACCAGCGTGCCGCGTTCTTCTTCGCGACCTATGGAGCCTTGGCGGCGCTGTCCCTCTGGTTCGCGTATGAGCTTCGCTTCGTCGGGCCTGAAGTGCTATCCGGCGTCGAGGGTCAGGCTGCCGAGGCCTATCTCTATGTTCAGCGGCCGTTGGTACTGCTCTGGCTGATTCCACTTAAGGTCCTGCTGCTCTGGGCCTGGGGCCAGTTCCGCGGCGTATTTTATTACTTCCGCCTCCCCGATGCGCTGCGCATGGGCTTTGCGCTCGCCGCCGCAACGGCTATCGCCGTCGTGCTCCCCTCGATCATCGGTAGTGGCAACCCAGCGCAGGCGTTTAGCCTGCCCCGCGGCGTCACGCTGATAGACTTTAATCTGTCACTGGTCCTATTCGTCGGCTTCCGGGTCTCGATTCGCGCCATGCGCGAACGCTTCTGGAGCAAGGATCAGTCGACCCAAGGCGTCGTCGAACGCATCGCGATTGTCGGCGCTGGTCGGGCCGGGGCGCAACTCGTCGCGGAGCTCATGAGCCGTCGCGGTCATGGCCTCGAGCCCGTCTGTTTCCTGGATGACGACGTCGCCAAGCACACCCTTCAAATTCACGGCGTGCCGGTGATTGGCGCCCCTGAGCGTATGCCCGAGTTAGCGGAGAAATATGGCATCACCGAAATCATCCTCGCCTTACCCGCCTCGGCCGTGCGCCGCATTCGGGAAGTGAGCACCCTCGCCGCAGCCAGCAACTTGCGCGTGCTCGTCGTCCCATCCATGTCCGAGCTCGCCGGCGGCCGCGTACGCGCGAGCGATATCCGGCCCATCTCCGTCGAGGATATCCTGGGACGCGAACCCGCCAAGCTCGATGACGAGGCCATCGACATGATGGTCAAGGGACGCACCGTGCTCATCACGGGCGCCGGCGGGAGCATCGGCTCCGAGCTTTGTCGTCAGGTCGCGGCGCGTTCGCCCGCCCGCCTTATCATGCTCGATCAGTGCGAGGTACTTCTCTACCAGGCAGAACAGGAGCTCATCTCCGCCGGCGCGGGCGCGCTCATTACGCCCATCGTCGGCGATGTCACCGATGTCGACCGCATGCGCGACGTCTTCATCCGCTTCAAGCCCGAGCTCGTCCTGCATGCTGCCGCGCACAAGCACGTACCGATGATGGAGTCGCAGCCATCCGAAGCCCTCAAGAATAACGTCCTCGGCACCGAGATCGTCGCCCGCTTCGCAGCGGAATACGGAGCGACTAAGTTCGTCCTCATCTCTTCCGATAAGGCGGTCAACCCGACCAACGTCATGGGCGCCAGTAAGCGACTCGCTGAACGCGTCGTCCGCACGATGCAGGCTCAGGCCAGTGCCAGGACGGCTTTCCTCGCAGTACGCTTTGGCAACGTCCTCGGATCTTCGGGGTCGGTGATCCCGATTTTCCGCCGCCAGATCGCCGCGGGCGGACCTGTCACGGTGACTCATCCGGATGTGAAGCGTTACTTCATGACTATCCCCGAGGCCGTCGGGCTCGTGCTGCAGAGCGCCACCCTCGGACATGGTGGCGACATCCTCATCCTCGAGATGGGCCAGCCCTTGAAAATCATCGACGTCGCCCGCCAGCTCATTGAGCTCAGCGGCCTCCGACCCGACATCGACATCGAGATCCGCATCATCGGCCTGCGTCCGGGCGAAAAGCTCGTCGAGGAACTTCAGTACGAAGGGGAGCAGTATCGCCCGACCGAACACCCGCGCGTCTTCCGCTTCGTGGCGGACCTCGTCCCGCAGGATACTACGGAAACCTTGGTGAGTCGCGTCCGCGCCCTACTTCCCTTGGAACGCCAGGCCTGCAAGCAGGGCATGCGGGACTTAGTCCCAGAATACGTGCCCTACGCGGAGTAGTTTTTACGCTTCGGGCTTCACAGGCGGGCATGGCTGCGACACGCTTCGGGCATGGCTCGCGCGCTTTCCTCCGCACCTCTGGTCGGTATCATCATGGGTTCCCAGTCCGACTGGGAGACGATGGTCAACGCCGCCGACACGCTCAAGAAGCTCGGCGTCCCCTTCGAGGCCGAGGTCGTGAGCGCTCACCGTACGCCGCTGAAGCTTAAGGACTACGCCTTGGCCGCCCGTCGCCGGGGGCTAAAGGTCATCATCGCGGGCGCCGGCGGCGCCGCCCATCTCCCTGGTATGGTCGCCGCGATGACTTCGCTTCCCGTCATGGGAGTGCCCGTGCAGTCCAAGTCGCTCGACGGCATCGACTCCTTACTGGCAATCGTTCAGATGCCCGCCGGCATCCCCGTCCATACTTTCGCCATCGGTCGGGCTGGTGCGATCAACGCCGCCCTCGGCGCCGCGGCGGTGCTTGCGCTTTCCGACGCCAAGCTGGCTAAGAAGCTCGATGCCTATCGTGCCCAGCAGACTAAGGCCGTGCTCGATAACCCGATTCCAGGCCGCAAGGGCAAGAAGCGCTAAGCCATGGAGCTACCCCTGCAGCCCGGCGGCACCATCGGTATCCTCGGCGGCGGCCAGCTGGGTCGCATGTCGGCCATCGCCGCGCGCCGTCTCGGTTATAAGGTGCGCACCTTTGACCCCTCCGCTGGTGCCTGTGCTGCGGGTATTGCCGACGAGCATGTGACCGCTGACTGGAGCGACACCGCCGCACTCACGCGCTTCGCCCAAGGATGCGGTCGTATCACGCTCGAATTCGAGAACATCCCGCCCGCCACCGTCGAGTTCGTCGCGAAGTCTGTCCCGTGCCATCCTTCCGCCCACGTCCTCGCGACCTGTCAGAATCGTCGCCGCGAGAAGGAATTCCTCCGCGCTGCCGGCATCCCGTGCGCAAACTTCGCTGTGCTGTCGTCGCTTGTCGAGCTGCAGGCGGCCGTGAAGACCGTCGGCTTTCCGTGCGTGCTGAAGACGGCGGATTTCGGTTATGATGGCAAAGGTCAGGTTAAGCTGCCGACCGCTGAGGCGGACCTCGCCGCAGCGTGGGAGAAGATCGGTGGCGCTATGGGGGTCCTTGAGGCCTGGGTACCTTTCCAGCTGGAGATTTCGGTGCTCGTCGCCCGTACGGTCGACGGACGTACGGCGGTCTACGACCCGGCGGAGAATATCCACCGGAACCATATTCTACACCTTTCGATTTCGCCGGCCCGCATCTCCGATGCCACGGCCGCCGAAGCCCGCGCCTTGGCCCTGAGCATCGCCGATAAGATCGGCCTCATCGGCCTCCTCGCCGTCGAGATGTTCGTGAAGGACGGCCGTATCGTCGTCAACGAGCTCGCGCCCCGTCCGCACAATAGTGGGCACCAAACCTTTGATGCCAACGAGACCAGCCAGTTCGAACAGCATATACGCGCCGTGTGTGGTCTGCCGCTCGGCGGGACGAAGCCCCTGACTCCCTCCGCGATGGTGAACCTGCTCGGCGACGTCTGGCGTAACGGCCAAGAGCCCGACTGGACCAAGGTCCTCGCGGATCCTTCCGCCAAGCTGCACCTCTACGATAAGGGTAAAGCGGCGCCGGGCCGCAAGATGGGCCATATCACTGTCACCGCGCCGACGGTCGAAGAAGCCATCCGCCGCGCCGAAGCGTTGCACGCCGCACTCTGATCAGTCGAGCAGCTCGGGCTTACGACTGAACAGCTCAATCGGAATCTGACCGAGGCTGAGGAAGAGCAAGACCGCTTGGAAGACCGGGATCTTCGCCTTTAGACCAGCGTTCTGCGCGATGTAGTTCTTGGCCATCACTTCGCAGATCATCGCCATCGCGAAGACGACGG
>Ga0209230_10000495_pt1 | contig 15504 bp, 18 predicted proteins | sample LakOntMetagenome_FD_187467 | JGI IMG/M metagenome (GOLD analysis project Ga0209230, IMG submission 187467) | Freshwater and sediment microbial communities from Lake Ontario - Sta 18 epilimnion Metagenome (SPAdes) (version 2) | ecosystem: Environmental > Aquatic > Freshwater > Lentic | place... | reverse complement strand
GGGTGCCCGTGAAGACGACCAGGGTGCCCGTGAAGACGACCAGGGTGCCCGTGAAGACGACCAGGGTGCCCGTGAAGACGACCAGGGTGCCCGTGAAGACGACCAGGGTGCCCGTGAAGACGACCAGGGTGCCCGTGAAGACGACCATACCGCCCGGAACCACAAGAATTCCAGCACAAACTGTCGTCTACTCCGTCGAAGGCGCGTCGAAGGACCGGTATATCCCCAAGGCGTACGATATGGGAGGCGCCAAAACTTTCGGGACCGATATTGCGTGCATGGACTACTGTAACGCGACGCAGGGGTGTGCGGGGTGGTCGATATCATCGAGAGGAACGTGCCAGCTGAAATCAAAGTTCGTCCCACAGTACCAGAAGGGATTCTACTCCGGGGCGGGCGCGGCCAATGTCACAAAGTCTCCGTATGTCGTCGAGACCACCCCTTACGTCGAGGAAACCGAGTACCCCGAGGAAACCGAGTACCCCGAGGAAACCGAGTACCCCGAGGACCCTCAGTATCCTCAGTATCCTCAGGAAACCGAGTACCCCGAGGAAACCGAGTACGTCGAGGAAACCGAGTACCCCGAGGAGTACGTCGAGGAAACCGAGTACCCTGAGGAGTACGTCGAGGAAACCGAGTACCCCGAGGAGTACGTCGAGGAAACCGAGTACCCTGAAGAGTACGTCGAGGAAACCGAGTACCCTGAAGAGTACCCCGAAGAGTACCCCGCCGAGGAAACCGAGTACCAGGAGGAACCAGCGGACCAGGAGGAATCGTTCGCGGCCCTAGATTATGCGTACGCCGGGAAAATGTTCTACTGATATTTATGGATCTCCAACTGATTCGCGAGCTGGGGACTGGTGCTTCGGGATCCGTCAACCTCGCGATCGACGTCCACACGAAACGCAGGTACGCCGTGAAAACATTGTCGAAGGCAACGACTGGGCGCGCGAAGATCGATCGAGAGATCAGGATCCTCGAGCGCGTATCCGATCGCGTGGGCATCGTTTCGCTCGTGGACGTCATCAACGACTTTCGCGACGTGCACCTGGTCTCCGAGTTCGTTCCTGGAGGCGACCTGGAATCCCAAGGACCCATCGACGTCCGCGATGTCTTCTCCAGCGTCGCGTTGTCCATCGCGTACCTGCATTCCATCGGCGTCATCCATCGCGACGTCAAGAACTCCAATATCATGAGGGGCAGCGGGGGCGTCCTGGTCGATTTCGGGAGCGCCGTCGAGTTCACCCGACTTCCCTTCCTGGACCCCAGCTGCGAGGGAACCCTGGGATTCGCTGCCCCAGAACGGCTCCGCGGCGAGGACTACCCGGCATCGGACGTCTGGTCACTTGGCGTCACGGTGTTCAAGCTGTTGTACGACAAAATGCCGTTTGGCGGGGGGCGGGGAATCGTCAAGAACGTGATGGCCTCGATCCTGGACGACGTCCCGTGCGCGATCCCACCGGGCCAGTCCGCGGCGGCCACAGATTTCGTCGCGAGACTCCTGGACAAGAACCACAGGCGGCGGATGACCATCGGCGAAGCCCTCGATCACGAATACCTCAGAAACCAAGAGTCGTGACACGCGTCGTGTAATTATTGTATTATGTTTGTGCTTTCAGGAATGATCGTCGACGGCGCGAAGATCCCCGACGTCCGCGAAGTAAAACTCACGGATCTTTTAAGCGAGTACATACAAAAATCGCTCCACGAAGCGCAGCGGCTGAGTGATTACAAAACAGTGCACGTCTGTTCTTCGTCCTGCGGGTCCTACGGGTCCTACTGCAGCAGCTCGGACGACGACGACACCTGGAATTCGCCTCTGGAGTTTGACGCGGTGAAGCACGTCGAGACCGGCGTGGACGTCACTATCGAGTTCAAGCGCATGTGGTACTATGAAAACATCGCCGAGGCGATCGACGACGCCGAGGCCAAGATCCTGGATTCCATCGACGGCGCCGGGCGGGTCGAGGAGCGCCGTCGACTCGCGGATATTCGGGTTGCTCGGGAGCGCGCGCGCGTGGAGAGGGAGCGGGCCGAGGCGCACGACCGGAATAACTTCGAGTATGAGGCGGCCGCCAAAGAGATGCGTCACGAGTCCGCCAAGATTATCGAAGCTCTTGAGCGGGAACGAGAACTGACGCTGCGCGAGACGCCCGAAGAGACTGCCGCACGCCACGCACGGGAGTGAACCTTGTTTGTTCGACTTCTTCAAATTTACACCGCGACAAATATATCATGTATCGTATGAGGATCTGTAAATCCAAGCGCCAAGGCAAAAAGTACGTCGCGGTCTTCTCCGACGGCGTCAAAACTCATTTCGGCGGCGCGGGGTGCGGCGATTTCACGGTGTACTCCGCGCGGGACCCTCGCATCGCACGCCAGAAACGTCGAGCCTACATCGCCAGGCACGGCGCGACGGAATCGTGGAAGGATCCAAGGACTCCGGCAACGCTGAGCCGGTATATTCTCTGGGAGAAACCGACGATCGCCGAGGCCCTCTTGGCGTACCGTCGCAAGTTTAATGGACGGGTCTAGTGTGTTCAGCTAAAAAAATTACACACGTCCAATACGTCGTTCCACGGGATATCCTTGTACCTGGGTTCCGGGAGGATATCGCGCATCCGGACCCGCGCGTCTCGTTTCCCGGTGCTGCAGAACGCCGCGAACCCTTTGCCGTCGCCGGAGAACTCATGACTGCCCACGAGACTCTTCGCCGTGTCGACCGCGTTGTTTCTGCGTGCCGCACGGGCCTCTCTGTCCGACTCGTAATGCACGACGAAGACTCCGCGCAAGTCTTCGATGTACCTGGCGCACCGCACCCCGCCGTGATGCACGTGGTAGACCATGGGGACACCGTCCGAGACGACGTGTATGCCGTGACGCCACCATTTTCGCCTCATATGGTCTTCTTGGACGATATGATCCCCGGAGATCAACTCGAAATTGGCCGGAAGAGCGTACACGCGCTTTCCTTCGGGAACTCGAAACCCCGGATTCTCGAAGTCTACCATTTTAACTCGTTTATTTTTCTGCATATTAAGGACAGACCCCGTTAGGTGACGATGGTGGTCTGTTTGTTTAAGGACAGACCCCGTTAGGTGACTTTATTTCGAATTTAGTTTAGGGACAGTCTCGGGTGTCGCGTAACGAAATCCCAGGTCCGAAAACGAAACCCCTTGTTTAGTGTATGCCGGGGCTCGTTTAGAGTCGTCTAACTGCAGTTTGTTGACTCTAGGGGCCTTGTTTAGGGACAGGGTGTGGTAGCCGGGGTATCCCAGGGGCATCAGACACGCATTTCGGGGTATTTCGGGGCCCAGTGGGTCCACAGACCGCATAGGCGGGCACGCTTAGCTATCGGGGTGTCGGCGAAGTAGACGCTGAAGCCTTCTGAGACGATCTTGGACGCCGGAGTACCGGTAGACGTCGTGAAACTCTGCTTGAACGCCATACACTCCATGATGACGGGTTCCTTAAGACCATGGCGCTTAACGTTTCCTGTGCGAAATGCCCGCGTACGATATACGGAGCGGCGGCGACCGGGACCGTCGTGCTCTTTGGCGACCACATTACGCATTACATCAGTCACTCGCACAGATCAGCGCCGTGACGCCGTCCAGGTCCACGGCGTTGACGTTGATGCCGGCGTGGGCCAGGAGCATCTTGACGATCTCGTAGTGGCCATTCCTTGCAGCACAGATCAGCGCCGTGTTGCCATTGACGTTCACAGCGTTGGCGTTGATGTCGGCGTGGGCCAGGAGCACCTTGACGATCTCGTCGTGGCCTTCGGATGCAGCATGGATCAGCGCCGTGTTGCCAATCTCATTCGCGGCGTTGGCGTCGATGCCGGCGTGGGCCAGGAGCATCTTGACGATCTCGTCGTGGCCCAGGACTGCAGCCAAGATCAGCGCCGTGTTACCATACCCACTCGCGGCGTTGACGTTGATGCCGGCGTGGGCCAGGAGCATCTTGACGATCTCGCCGTGGTCCCCGAATGCAGCCAAGATCAGCGCCGTGTTGCCGTCCTGGTTCGCGGCGTTGGCGTTGATGTCGGCGTGGGCCAGGAGCCTCTTGACGATCTCGTCGTGGCCGTCGGATGCAGCCAAGATCAGCGCCGTGTCGCCATTCCCATCCGCGGCGTTGGCGTTGATGCCGGCGTGGGCCAGGAGCACCTTGACGATCTCGTCGTGGCCTTCGGATGCAGCATGGATCAGCGCCGTGTTGCCAATCTCATTCGCGGCGTTGGCGTTGATGCCGGCGTGGGTCAGGAGCACCTTGACGATCACGGTGTGGCCCTCGCCTGCAGCCAAGATCAGCGCCGTCTCGCCGTCCCCATTCGCAGTCTCGTCCATATCGCCAGAAGAGCGGAAAGGCGCGGCCAATTTTGGCAGGTTCACGCGGGCTGCATCGCAGAGGACGGAGGACGGAGGGCGGAGGTTAGCATGTATAACGCGGGTCTGAAACATGTGCATCAAGTACAATACAAGAACGCGTTGCGAGAAAATGTGTGGATGGAGATAAAAATGCACGCGGTTGTCCCCCCGCCTCACCGTGTCACCTCCCCGCGCACTGATAAAACATTAAAATGTATGATTGAACCAAACAAATGTAATATGAGTGGAAGGAGCGCAAAAGAAGCCATCAGCGTGACCTTATCCGCCTGCCCGAATCTTCTGAGAGCATCTTCTAGAAGGTCTCAGGAAATGTCTTTCAAGGAAGGCTCTTCCTATGCGAAATACCAGCGCGCGATCTGATTATAATTAATCCAATTATATCAGAGCAGGCCTAGTCTCAAGGTCGATTCATAACAGCCGATAATTGTATTTTCCTGCCCGCCGCTCCTGCTCCTGCGGCGGTCAAAAGCAATCTGAATCGCCGCGTGCCGGAATTACCAAGGCCGGAGGAGTTCTCGGGGAAAACGTGCAGCATGCCGTCCCTTGTGGGCCAACGGGTCTTGGTGCCCGCGGATGTTTGGCCAAAGGAGAGACCTCCCGCTGGCCGGCTGGGCTGGGAAGGTAACTCACAGCTCTTCAGCTATCGCCCGGGCAGTCGTCGATGTTTGCAGCTAACATTTCATTGCTGGGCTGTGTGTAGGACGTATCACCAAAGTCAAATCTAAATCCCCCGAAACCTATTTCGTCGAGTTTGAGGGTGCGTGTGCGCAGCTTCCTTGCCATGCCATCAATCTCGCCTTCCGCCCCATACTGGCTTGACCGCACACCCGCCCGCCCTGCAGGCGACGACCAGGCCTATTTCTTTGTTGCAGACAACCTTCGCTCGTGGCTGCAGCCTGATGTCGGCACCGTCAAAGACGTCGCCGACCCCTCGAGCGCCGTTAAATCTGCCAAGACCGTCAGGGGACGCCCCTCCGGCCTGTCCAAAGCGCTGCCGCCGCGCAAGCCCAGCGCCACCGAGAAGAAGGCGCTCCTGGAAGAGCTGCAAGGGCTCGCGGCAGAGCTGACCGTGGCCAACATCAAGGTGCTCGTGCATCAAGCAGGCGTCCTCGAGCGGGCGAGCGCGCGCTTCTGACCCCAAAATCAAACCGCGCGATCTGATTATTATAATTTAAAGTGTATGCTGCTCGGGAAATACAGGGAACCGCCAAAGTTATCGCGGCCGATGTACGCCTACGTGAACGAGGCGCAAACACACAGGCTCCGCAAGAAATACGGATTTCCTATGAGATCGTCGCCGGATAACCAGGTGGACGCCGGGCCGGTGATCCAGCGATTGTTCGGGAAGACGCTCCGCTCCACCGACGTCTCCGGGGCGTACAGCGCGACCTTCATCGCGACGCCCCCGTTCCGGGTCAGGGACGTCCTGGCGAAAATAGACCGCGTGGACTTTGCCGTGAAAACCGTGCGATCCGGCCGACTCTACGAACCCATGCTCGTGAAAGTGACGACGATCGCGGAAGGCAGACGGGAAGCCAAGCTGATGCGGTACGTGATGGACTCCAGAGCGGTCGAGGTGCCGTGCCTGCGTGCAAAGTTCACAGCGAAATCGCACGTGCCCCAGCTCTTTTTCGCCGGAAGGGTCGGGAACGCGTACGTCCAGTGCATGCGGGTCGTCGCCGGGGCAGTGCCGTGGGTGCGAGTATCCGCGGCACGGAAACTCGCGTTATCGGGGCAATACGAGCGAGCGATTCTTGGATTGTGGGCTCTCGGCATCGTGCATTCGGACGCGCACGATAACAACGTCCTGGTCGATAATCGCGGGCGGGTCTTCGTCATCGATTTCGGGTTTGCGACCGTGCTGCCTCGCGTGCTCCGTGCGAAACTTCTCGCGGGCATGTGTCACCCAAATACCGCGCTAGATCACGAGAATATCAGGAATTACATCGCGGCGGTCCAGATGCGGTTCGGGAGATCCACGATGCATTCGAACGTCGCGGGGATCCGGCGCGCAGTACACTCGAACGCTATCCGCCGGCCGACTCCCAGGACATCGCCCACGGCCGTTCTCGCGTCCCGGGTATTCAGGTCGCCGCCCGAGTCGAGACGATCACCTTTTAATTCATCCTAGGAACCAGGATGGGGAAATGCCCGGTGTGCTCGAAGAAGATCGGGTTGGCGACGAGCTTCGAATGCAAGTGCGGATCGACCTTGTGCGCGCGGTGCAGGATGCCGGAAGATCACGCGTGCCCCGTGAATTACAGAGATCTAGGAAAACGCGTGCTCGAGAAAGAGAATCCTGTCGTTGTAGCCGCGAAAATTGTAAAGTTCTAGCATATTAATTATTGCGAATGTTTCAGACATCTCTCGAAGTCGTCGATAGTCACCGGGGAATCGAGTTGTATCGCGTGCATGGCGAAGACTCCGCATTGCTCACCAATAAACTTCGGGAACTCGCGTCGCCTCACCTTCCCGAAGTCGTCTTCCCGGGTCCCATGCCGGTTTCCGTGGACACCGCCGATTTCCCGAAATTGGCCGAGCAGCCGTATAGGGTGGCCGAGAAGACGGACGGCGTGCGGTTTGTGCTGATGGTCGCTGTCGTCAAGGGCGTCGGCGTCGCTGTGCTGTTCGATAGGAAGTTGTGCCCGTACGTGTTCGAGCTCGATAAATGTCCCAAGGCCTTGTACCAGGGCACCGTATTCGACGGCGAGCTCGTGCGGAATACCGAGACGGGCGGCCTGCATTATGCGATATTCGACGCCGTCATCGTCAGCGGGTTCCCGATATCCAGGTCGAATTTCGTGGAGCGAACTATGGCCGCAGCGACGTCCCTGGAATTCTACGCGCCGACACCCTCGGATACAGCCGTTCTGGGAGTCAAAACATTCCACGCGACGCCCGATTTCCCGCCCGATCCGCGATTCGTCTCTGATGGGTACATTTTCATGCCGATGGTCCAGGGAATCGTATTCGGCAAGCACGATAGGTTGTTTAAGCTGAAGACGCATCACACCGTCGATTTCACGACCAAGGGCGGGAAATTGTGGATTTTCGATGAGAAAACGCGGCGCAGCAGGCTCGCGGGCGTCCCGGTCGACCCCTATACCGTCGACGGCGATATCGTGGAGTGCGAGCTGGCGAGAGATGCCGAGAAAATGGCCGCGATGAAGTGGCGAGTTCTCGCGAAACGCACGGATAAAACGACATCCAACTCGAACTTCGTCCTCCAGAAAACTCTATTGAACATTCGCGAGAATTTGACGTATACCGACGTTGTCCGGCGCGTCACGATGTAACTTTACACACGCACCGCCGACAATTCGCATGAAATTTCGAGTCGGGTTTGTGAGAGTGAAGGTAGCCGGGCATGCCGCGGAAAACGATCTCGTCGAGCGTGGGCGAGGTCTTTGTCGTACCGGGAGCACCGGCAGCGGTATCGGACGCCTCGATATACATCCGTACAGTGGTCGCGTACGCCCTCGCGATCTCCCTGAACGACCGGCTGGTCACGACGAATTTCCCCGTCGAGTATACGAGGCACGTGGTCGTCGGCTCGCTGCTCGATCGGACGACGCATACTGGCGGTGAATCCGGGCGGTTTACGCGGTGACCACGGGCCCGCGCGAGCTTGGCGAACTCTGATAACCGGGCGCGTCTGGGACTCAGCTGGCCGAAATCCACGCTCAGGTTGACCAGGGTGATCGAGCACGCGACGACGCCGACTCCCGGTCCCAGGAGCCGCACGAGGCGCTCGATGGCGTCGACGAACGTCTCGGGGGTCTTGCATCCCGCGACCTGAACCTTGGCGTTTCTGTATAATTTCAAGCTGCATGTACCAGTTTTCAATTTCACCGTAGAATTCGAAAACCCGGAAACGCTTATTTCCTTGAAGAGTTTGGCGCCGGGGTCCGCGGCCTTCAATCCATTGGCCGTGAACCAGGCCGCGGGGTACCCGTCCGGCAATCTGAGGACGCAATTGAACGTCATGGTGGGAAACGATTGAAACGCGTGAATTCCTACAGAAGCGTCAGTCTTGTTCAAGTCTTCGAACAAATCGCGGATATTCTCGCGAAGACTTTTATGGAACTCGCGTAAAGGATTCAGCAACAAATCCATTTGCGCGGTCCGGCGGCGGGCGTCCCCAATTTCAACATGCCGCGCGCGGCCCCGACCAGGGCATCGATCATATCCGCGACCACGCCGCTGTTCAGGAGGAACTCGATGGCCGCGATGACGTCGGGTTTGATAAGATCGTCAGCGGTCCCGGCCTGGCCGTCGGCGCCGACAGCGATCGCTTTCAGGGTCTCGATCACCAGAGATTTCTTATCCAGATCTGGGAACCCTTCAGCGAGTTCCATGGCTTTGACGACGATCGATACGGCAGACGACGCGTCGATTTTCTTGGAATGAATCGATATCAGGAGATCGCTCGTGATTTGAGCCATACAATACGAGAGATTATAATGTCGGGGGTAACTGGAGCCATCGCAGGTAGGTACCGAACGACCCGGATATCAAGGCGTGCTTGATTCCCGTCCATACGCGGAGTCGTTGCTGGCCACGAACCGTATACATTGCCTTGAGAACGGCCAGCGGCGCGGATTCCGGCATGGGTTTCCGGGCGCGCGAGAATAAACTCTGGAACATCTCGACGGTCTCGCGAACCGGCGCAGATCGGAAGGCCGCGAATATCGCTGTTTGGTCGGGCGCCGGGAGGTTCTTGACCGCTCGATGTAGGAGTGCGGCGCCCACGGGCATTTTCCGCGCCGATTGTTGCCTGGGCGCCGGGGCGGTGGCAGGCCTGGGAGCGGATCGAGAAACCGGAGCGGTCGCAGGACTGGTTACAGGTCGGGGCGCCGGGGCGTTTGCTGGCCTGGGAACCGGGTCGAGTTTGTTCAAGAGGGCTTCGTAGTGATTGCCGTCGCGATGGAATATGTAGATGGCTTTTTTCGCGGGCGTCCCTGAAATGACGATCCTGTACACTTTTTGCGCGTTGAACAACGACGGCGTGCTCGAGTACCTTTTAGCGCGAAGTGGGGTATTCTGGCTGCGGTTGACGCTTCTCTTCATGGAAATCACGATAATCCGGCGATTCATGATGCGCGAGAGGACCTCTAATTCCAGCTGACCGCCCCATTCGCCAGACCGCCGCATTTTCGCAATGTACGTATCCGTTTGCCTCTGTTTTCTGAAGGCGCGTGGAGACGTCAGAAGGCTCGGGAAACCGTCGATCGCGTACACGGTCCCATCCCGGAATTTCGGCGCCCAGAAGTCTAGTCGGGCGGCCGGGGACGACATGTAGGCAGTGACGCGTCTCCGCAGATTGACAGCGATGGTTTTCTGGTCTTTTGCCGAGTACGCCTTCCCGAAATAGGCCATACCCGCCGCGGCAAACATGCAATCGCCATCGTCGATGGTTTTCACCAGGACGAACCCCATGCTGTTCGCCGGTCTCGTCATACCGTACCCGATATATAATTACGAGGGCGGAGGACCGTTGGGACGGGTCGCGGGAGTCGCGCGGCGATTCACGATCCATTCGGGGATTTTGCCGGCGACGCGTTCGACTATAGCGTCCCCGGCGTCCTCGATGACCACGAACGATCGGATCATGGCTTTCAGGACGGCTTTTTCGTTGCCGCGGGATGCGTCGCAGGTCCCGCGGATCGTCTCGAGGTACGGGCATTTCGGGACCAGGAGCCAGGTATGGTTCTGCGCGACGACGTTGAACTCGTACCGGTCCGGCTCGACGACGACGCGGTACCCGAAAGACCCGCGCGAACTGACGGCGGTATCCACGATATAATTGATTGTCGACGCTTCGCCGAGTTTCCCGATCATCACTTATATTACGCTCAGATTAAAATCGCACGTACGATAATGCAAGCTTCAGGGTACGTCTTGATCGGCGTCATCTCCGTTCTAGTCACAGCGATCGTCCTCGTTATCGTGAACATGAAACTCCACCAGAAATACGACGATTTCCCAGGCGCATTGATGCCTCCGCTCGCGACCACGCCGCCCCCGCCCAAGACGACGATCGCGCCGTACGCCGATGCCCAGGACGTGATTGTCGTGCCCCGGCCGGCCGTTTTCCCCGGTCAACCGATGAACGTTGTCGTTTCGAGGAGAACGCCGGTTTTCCGGGATATCGGGTTCTTGTCGAGGAAGCAGGCCCCGGGCAAACCTCCGCTGATTCTTGCACTGTGGGGCCGGCCGAACGTGTTTCGGCGCGAACGTTACGAATACTACGCCACCCGCGACCGTGATTCGTCTGTCGTGCGGTTCCCCGTCCAGTACAGCGGCAATACGTGTGCGTCCGACCCGGCATGCAAGGAGCTTCACGGTGGCGACGCGGTCATGGTCCCTGGCTTTCCCGGCGGGACTTTCAGGGTCACTTTATACTAAATGAAAAAACATTACGATTCGGTAGTGACGACATCGACTTCGCAACGCGCGCGCGGAGACCTCTTCGAACTCAAGAAATTCCATAACGCGGAAAAACGGCGGGTCATCGACAAGTACGCAAAACTCAGCGATGCGACGAGTTTACTCGACCTTGCGTGCGGCCGCGGTGGCGATCTCCAGAAATGGGTCGCTTCGGGCCTTGAGTTTGTCCGCGGACTCGACCAGAGCTGCGTCGAAATTCAAGAAGCAAAACGCCGCGCGAGATCCTTGCGCGATACCGGTAATCTCGAGGTCTATTTCGAGGTCTTCGATCTCCTGAAAGAAGTTTATGCCGATCCGGATGGGTGCGCGTACGATATGGTCAGTATGAATTTCGCATTGAATTATTTCTGGGAAACCGAGGAAACGGCATCGCGAATCCTCGAATCCGTTTCCCAGAATTTGCGTCCCGGCGGGTTTTTTATTGCGTGTTTGACTGACGGGGCAGCGGTCGACGCGTACGATGGTAGATCCATGTATCTCCAGCTCCGGAAAATGTACGATTCTCCAGAAGAGTTTGGGTCATCGTATACGTTCTCACTGCGGGATACGGTGACTTCCGGGGACTCGGTCGACACGGCGAATGGAATCGTCGAATATCTCGTGACGCTCCCGAGTCTCGCGCGTCTCGCAGACAGGTTCGGGTTGGAACTCGTTGAATCGTGGATGTTTGAGCCGCGGCGGAATTTTGAAGGTCACGAAGCTTCGAGGTTGTTTCGATATGCGATATTTACAAAAAGAGTGTAAATTCAAACATATTCCCAGAAAGAATGCTTATATAATTTATTATCGCGGATCGCCTTGCCCATTCTCGACTGATTGCCACCGACCGATTCGTAAGCTGCTTTTTGACTCTCGAATTCTCTCATGGAAATCCGATTGCTGTCGAGTTGCCGTACGCGTTTTCTCCCGGTCGTCTCCGGATTGTCGTGCCGCGCCACCTGGTTCTCTGGCGAGGTCCCGCGCGCGAGGTTATCGGGCGTGAAATCGTGTTTCTCGTTGTTCAGATGCATGACGACGATACCTGTGCCAGCCGCGTCGTAGTACTCGGATTTCGATATTTTACCGTAAACGTACGCGACGGCACGGTGGACTCTGGCATTTTTTCTCCGGATTTTTATTAAGGGGTACCCATGCTCATTCAAACGGAAATCGCCCATGCGCCGAAGTCTCCGATACGGCCCGACCACCGCGAACTTGCCGTCAACCTCCCCGAAATACCGGTCAGTATCCTCGAACCGGTTCAACAAGTTTAACTTCCCGCGATATTTGGGGAATTTCTGCTGAGGATTCGGTGGCGTGAACTTGTAATTCATGTTCTCGGACGGGGATGCCCAGCGAAGGTTATCGGGTGAATTATTCTCGTGGTTTCCGTCGATATGGTCTACGTGCGTCTGGTCGGACCGGCGTTTCTCTCCGTGAACTGACCACATGTACATCACGTGCACGTAGACTTTCGTAGAATTGCCCAAGTCGTCGATCAACGTGATTTGGCCGTTCTTCGTGACGCTCATAGGTTTCTTGGTAATCTCGTCACGGACAATTCCCGTTTTAATGACCACTTCGTACCGAGAATACGGTTTCTCATTTTTGTACTTTGCAACGACGACCTCTGTGCCGTCCAGTTTCTCGAGTTCGCGCCGGAGCTCGTTTTTGAGTGCCGTGCGATCCGCGAGAGTCTCGTAGGCGTACCGGAAAGCGTCGGTTTTGGGTAAATTGTAGTTGATCACCCGGATCCCGCTGGAGATCTCGATTTTCGGTTCGAGCGGCTTCGATGTCGATAAGTATAAACGTAACGGAGATATCGAAATCCTGTTACCGGCGCGGTGGAGTTGAAGCTGTCCTTCGTAAACCGTGACCCGTTTGTTGTTCTTGAACACTCGAAGTGATCGATCGACTTCGAACCCGCAATCCAGGAAATCGTACGATTTACCGAGATAATTGAATTTCGTGACGGTGATCCGGGCGTCGAGAGGTATCTGGTCCACGTCCATCTCTTGTCATCATGAGGTGACAGGGTCCCTTAACATACCGGCGCTTACATAGTTCAAGCACTGCACATAACACAAGACTCAGATTCGTCGTCGGGTTCAACCGGTTTCGCATGTACCACGGTGATTTTTTTGGCGTGACTGGCCGGCTTGGATCGCAGGTAATATTGGCCGGTTTTCAAACCTTTCTGCCACGAGTAAAAATGCATCGCATTCAGGGTAGCGGCAGTCGGCTCGGAAACGAAAAGGTTCATCGATTGCGATTGGCAGACGAAAGGTCCACGGCAAGAGGCGAGATCGATCACGTTTTTTTGCTTGATCTCCCAAACGGTCTTGTAAATAGCCCGGACATCCTCGGGAATTTCGTCGAGCTTCGCGATGCTCCCGTTATTCGCAATAATCCGGTTCTTCATCTCGGAGCACCACATCCCAAGTTCCAGTAATTTCTTGACGAGGTGTGTGTTGACGACCGTGAATTCCCCGGCGAGCGTCCGACGAACGTATATCATGCTCGTGAACGCCTCGCACGCCTCGTTGTTGCCGAGAATTTGCGCCGTGCTCGCCGTCGGCATCAAGGCGACCGAAAGCGAGTTCCGAAGGCCGTGTCTCTTCAAACGACGCTTGAGCCCAGTCCAATCGTGCGCGTCGCTGGGCGTGTGATCCCACAAATCAAACTGGAGAAGCCCATTGGACGCCGGCGACCATTCGTAGGATTCGTATACCCCGAGTTCAGCGGCCAGGTCGATGGATGTCTCGATCGCCGCAAAATACAAAGCCTCGAAAATCTGCGAATTCAGTCGAGACGCCTCGGGAGAATCGAACGCGTACCCGAGCCTGGCGAAAACGTCGGCGAGGCCCTGGACCCCGATCCCAATTGGCCGATGACGTAGGTTGCTCGTCTCGGCTTCGGGGACGGGGTACGTCGTGACGTCAATTACGCGATCCAGGTTCCTTGCGACGATTTTGGTTGTCCGCATGAGATCCGCGAAATCGTACGTGCCCGCTGGCGTGACGAACGCGTTCAGGTTGACCGACGCCAAAGTGCACACGGCCGTCTCAGAAGGGCTCGTGTACTCGATGATCTCCGCACAATTGCCCGCGAGAACACCGTTGAACATCCCCATCCCTCGGAGCGGCTCGGTGAAACAGAACGTATCGCCATATTCATTTTCGTCGATTACCGCGGTCACGTGGACGCCGGAAATCGTCTCGCCAGATACCAAATCCCAGTCGATCAGCACGTCGCCCACGCAAAGCTGGTTGGCGGGCACGGGCTCTTTGCGATCGACGAGGTAGAACTTGTGGTACGGAGTGCAATCCAGGTCCGATCCGTTGCTGAACTGCACACGCACGAGTTTTTGGCCGGTGCCGGTTTGACGCACGATCGTCTCGCTGAACTCCCGCCCGTTCCACACGTTGACCATCTGATCACGAAGACTCTCGATGGGCAGGTGGCCGGCGTCGGTGAGGACCCGCGTATCGCCGGCCACGCAAAGATTGCTGCACCGAATCGTCCCGAGGTTCTGCTGATTGGACTTTCGGTTGGCGTGGTCCTTGTACAGAATGTACGGCTGTCCCGTCTCGATCTGACTCCTGGTGATAGCCGCCCAGACCTCGCGCGCTTTGACCACCTTGACCGCTCGTCCCTCGGCCTCGTACCGCGCGTAAAGCTTGTCGTAGGCGTCGGAGTGGACGTCGTTCAATCCAGGCGCGGCGTGCGGGTCGAAAAGACTCCACGGTTGGTCATCGCGTACGCGCCGCATGAAAAGATCCGGGATCCACATGGCCAGAAACAGGTTCCGGGTCCGTGCGTTCTCGTCGCCACCCGGGCGCCGGAGATCCAGGAAATCCATGATATCGGGATGTTCGAGGCCAATGTAGGCTGCCATCGATCCCTTGCGCCTGCCGGAGTTGTGGACGAGTCCGCAATCGGTGGTGTAATTGTGGTTCGATTCCATGTTGAAGTCGTAGACGCCGCCAGAATACCTGGACTCCCGGATGGACGTGATTCGCGTGTAAAGGATCCCGTCGAATTCGAAGAAGGCGTGCTCGGTATACGGCGTGAACGTGGCTGCTCCCGCGAGATTGACGTGCTTGGGGATGCGCAGCGCGTACGGAAGCTTCTTGGTCGTGATATTTTCCCCGGGACGAATCTCGTCAGAGTGAGTCAGCACGCCGAGACGCAGGCACAGGTACCGCATGGACATGAGGAGGTCGATCGACGTTGTGTGGAAGTAGATCTCGCCGAGGACCGACCCGTCCGTCTCCAAGAGGCCGCGGACGAGGGCCACGGTCTTCGCGCGCGGAAGGTTGAGGAAACGCGGGTCCATGCGTTTCTCGCCGGCGTCGTCGTACAGGTAGTCCACGGCACCGGTCCATCGCACTGAATACGCACCTTGTCGCTCGTGGGTCCAGTAATGGATATCGCGCGATTCAAGGACGGACTTGACGAACGCGAGCGTCCCCGCCTTGGTCGTCATGTTCAGGGTCACCCCGTACTCGACGTACTTGCCGGCCCTCGTATGAGCGTGCCCATCGGCGAGCATGATGGCGTAAAACCGGCAAAACTCCTCGGAGAAATCGTAATCGACCGTGTCTTTGGGGATGGGGAAGCCCATGAAGTCGCCGACGGTGAGCTCGGATGCGGGACAGAAATCAGGGACGGAACTCCCCTT
>Ga0209230_10000494_pt1 | contig 15511 bp, 15 predicted proteins | sample LakOntMetagenome_FD_187467 | JGI IMG/M metagenome (GOLD analysis project Ga0209230, IMG submission 187467) | Freshwater and sediment microbial communities from Lake Ontario - Sta 18 epilimnion Metagenome (SPAdes) (version 2) | ecosystem: Environmental > Aquatic > Freshwater > Lentic | place... | reverse complement strand
TATTCAGTTAGTACGCACAGTTAAGAAAACCCGTAACTAATACTTTCACATATTTTATTCATCTGCACAACAATCGCGTGAGCATACGCAACTGCATGACTCTTCTTGAAACTGTAAGAGTCATCAGTTTTTAACCAAATCTCGCTTGTGATACTATCCCAACCCTTGTTCTCACAAGTGGATATTAAATGCTTCTTGCCAGGACGTAACAATGCTAAGAACATTGCTAACTGTTCAATACTGCGTGGCTTCAATCTAGCAACTAGATCATGATATCCATTTACATGAAATATCAAATCACAAAATTCTTTCTTCTCTAACAAGTCCCACAATGGCTCTACGCCAAGTAGTTGCGTTAACTTGTCTTCACTTTCAATATCTTTGTATATGTTAACATTTAAGAAGTCAATTTTAAAATAGCCTCTGTTCTCAGCATCTGTATAGTCTATGCTGGCTAACCCTGTAACAGAGTCCATAGGAACTTCTTGCAAATACACGCCTGTATTATGCTTCTTAATATCGCTATTTTCAATTCTAGATGCAGGCACGTGTTTGAAATGTTTTAGTGCTTGCTCTCTGTCAAAGAAGTCAATATCAATATCAGGCAATGCCAGTCTCCTTACAAATCTCTTTTGCCAAGGCTATTTCACTAGGATAAGTTTTAAATCTCTTCATCCAATAGGGAGGATCAATGATTTGCACAATCATATTCAATTGTTCGTCATTGAACTTACTTAATAGTTCTTTACCACTGTTACAATTTAAAACTATCCAAGGACTAATCAAACCATTAGCAATATGATGAACTGCACGATTAACATTCACATAGTTAAAGTAATGTGCAAACTCTGCTTTGTTTTCATCACCCCATTCCATCATAGTACCAAGTGATCGTTGAATGGCAGCGTCTGCAGGTTCAGTTTTAATCATTTCAGCGAGATAGGTATAGTATAACTCATCGCGGCACCAATGATCAAGTTTGACTCCGGACTTGATAACATAATCAATAAACTTATCAGGATAAAGAGGATTAACATTGTTAACAAAAGAACCAAATTTGACGAACGCATTATAGTACGGACTTTTGCAAAATTCTTCATATGTTTTATCTTTCTTGGCAGCTTGGGTTAGTTTATAAAATCTATTATAAGTCATGAACCCTGCCTGCACACGCTTCTCATTTTGTTGGAGTGCTCTACGTTTGTGCTCACACATATGCGCTACTAAGGTAGCTTCCTTAGTATAGCTTTTATTACAGTGAACGCAGGTATAGTTACTCATACTCTTTGCGTTGCTTTTTGTCGTACCCCAACTTGTCAAACAAATCTTTGATGTCATCTTTATCCATAAAACTTACTAGTAACTTAACATCAGCCATTTTCATAGCAGGATTAAGTTCTGCGATTAATTTTTCAATCTTAACTGCTTTTTCTTTCTTACCAGCTGCCATATAAGGATGATATGCTTTCTCTCCTGTGCCACAGCCAGCAAACAATTTCCAAAGCAGACCCTTGTGATTCTTACTCAACGTCCAATGATTCTTATTGACCAAGTCATTGGTCATCTCAACAAACCATTCCTGCACAGCTTGATCACCTTGTACATTACTAACATATCTCATTAGTATGTAGGGACTAAACTCTTTTTGTTCTTTTTCATCTAGATTAGAGTAGAAGTCTTTATTACGACTGTCCACTGCTCCTAGTTCTCTTTTAATATCAAGTGCCATGATCTTTACTCAAATTATATATTAGTATACATTGTTTCAGTGCATTACTCAAGGCTTCATTTGTTCGAGCTTCTCGCCTAATTTCGCCCCAAAGTTTGCTATCCATTATGTGTTCGTGTAGTGGTTTACCATCGCCAGTCCTAGGATCAAAGTTTGGATTATTCTTATCGTAATCCCAACCATGTACTTGCCTAGTACTTGGATCAGATCCAACCTCTCTAGCATATACGACATTATTATCACGCTCGTATATTAGTTGTGCGCCTGGTGTAAGTTGTCCCATAATAATTCCTTACCAACACTTAGAATAATCAACTAACTCGCTCTGACGTGAAACTTCTTTAACAAAATAAGCACACACTGGTTTCTCACCACCATGTAAAGGAGTTGCTAACAGTTGTCCTAATCTCATTTTTGGAAAATACCATTTTACATCTTGGTAAACATTAACAATGTCTACTGGGAAGAATTCTGGTTTGAAACTGCTTAGAGGATTGAATGTGTACGCACTGAAGCCACGATCATTTAAACTGGTCAATGGCAATACTTCCATGTCTCCTGTACTTTCTGGATCGCCCACCACCATACACCAATCCAATGGCATTTGTATTTGCCACGGGCCAACTTGTAATACTGCGGCAGGGCAAGTAAACGATTCTAAAAATATAAGTGGTTGAAAAAAGTAATCTGGATTTTGATTATCACTGTTATCTAGTACTGCGAATCTACAGTCCTCATCTACTTCTTCTGGGAGATCATTCAAATAGAATGTCTCATCTTTCAATGTTAAAATTTGCATTATTGATATTTCACCTTGTCTATTGTAAACGGATATTTTGCTTCTTTATAGAATTTTTTACGTTCTGTTAAATGCCTCTTGGCATATTTTGTGCTGGCAGTCATGTCCCAGATTTGGACGAAGTCTTTGTCTTCGGCTTTTCTAATACCACGTCCAATAGATTGGATAACGCGGACAAAGCTCTTTCCGGGTTCAATAAGAACCAAATTAAAGATCCTAGGAATATTAAGCCCCACAGCGGCCACACCATAAGTCGCCATAATAATTTTATTAGTACTTGTACGTACTTCATCATACTCTTCTTTCCTTGCAGTTGTTTTGACTGTGCCATTAACAAACACGCTGCCTGGAAGATTTTCTGTAAGTTGTCTACCACATTCAATTCTATCCACTAACACAAGTGTATTGCCAGTCTCAGCAATAGCCGCAATTAGTGTAGACACATGTTTGATTCTATCTTCATCAGTTACCAAATATTTTAATTCTTCTGCATAACCGCCAAACTCTTTCCATTCTTGTGTTTGTATCACATTGACATGGCAGTTAGCTAAGTGTCCTGCTTCTTGTAACTCATGTGCCGCAATACCGCCTACGACCGGGCCTAAACTAGCAACAATACCTTCTAATTCGTATTGTGCTTTTGGGACTGTTCCAGTAAGTCCCCAACGTATTGGACAATGTGCAAATGCACCTGTCAATAAATTCTTTAGTACATCTGCTTTAGCCATGTGTACTTCGTCAACAATGACGCAAACAACACCTTCAATAAATTCCATTAAGGTCATTACTGCCTCAATGTCTTTACCTTTCTTTTCAAGAATGTTGAGTGATTGCCAAGTACAAATAGTATGTGTCTTATCTAAATCTTTACGATCACCATAGTATACACCAACATCTAAGCCAACGTTAATATAATCTTCTTCTGTTTGTTCTACAAGACCTTTGTTAGGAACAATGACAATTGTACGTCCGTATTTCTCACACATATGACTCATAGTAGCAGTCATAATAGTTTTGCCGGCACCTGTTGCTAGTTCTTGTAAACTTTGTGGATTCTCTAAAAACTTATTGATTGCATCAGGTTGATAGTCACGCAACATGATTGGTTTGCCTTCATGTACGTGACCTTTGGGCCAAGTCTTGCCCAAGTCTGACCAATATGTTTCAGTTACTTTTTCAAATTGTAAGGCAATTGGCTTACGTAAGTCTATTAATTCAATTTCGTATTTGTCTTGTTCAATAATAGGCAACACACGATCTAGCATACTTAGATATGTTGTGCCGCCCAAGCCAAAGAAACTTACTGTGCCATCCCATCTTCCCAATTTGAATGCAGGCATGTGACGTGCATAAGGAAGTTCATATTTGAATTTACTTACTAATTTTTTACGTGTTTCTAAATCAAGACCCTCAATCTTTACATTGACTTCGTCTTTTAAAATAATTTTACAAGTCGACAATATCTTCCCCTGCTATTTTGTGTTCATTATATTGTAACGTAAAAATTGAATTTTTAACAGTATTAATAATACTATAATGTGAGTTTACATATCTGTTTTCAAATAAGCAAACATCAACAGTATGAGCATGTTTGAGTAAACTCTTTGGATACTTACTGCTTAAGAATACCCATTTAGGTTTACTATCTCCGTCTTTGTTCAGTCCAAGATTTTTGATAGCTGTGTTGAATTCAATTCCGCCGCTGTCATTTTTGCGTCTAAAAAATACGCCAACATCTTTTAAATCTACACCAACTGCTTCTAAATCATTGACCCACTTTTGTAATGACTCTGCTGATGTATTTTCATCTAGAAAAATAGCAGTGTCCACGTTCATATCATAAACAAGTTTTAATACATCTTGTCGTGCATATTTTGATTTGTCAATAAAAAACTTTTGATAGTCATTGTGAGTATATATTTTTGCCAAACGATTATGCTTAACATACTCAGCAACATCTTTATTAACTTCGTCATCAAATACATGAACTCCCAACTTTGCACTCTCAACTAGTGCAGTCAACAAGTCAGTTGACGTGAAGTCAGTTTTAATATTTCTAAAGAAGTATGTGTTGTCAAATTTAATTAATGTAGGAACATACTCTTCAAAGTTTTCTCTTATAGCTTGATAAGTGTTAACGTGCTGTTCCAATTCCTCACTAATTTCAAATTGATTACCTAACAAGTTGTCAATAATAAATTCTAAACTGAGTTCATTAAGATCTAGAGTCCAGTGTTTATTATCTGGATCCCAGTCTGCTTTTGTTAGTTTGTTCTTTTGATTGAGACCACGTAGGGTTGTTACCAACTGTTGGTTGTAAGGAAATTTTAAAACAAAACGCTTTTCCTTATGATCTATTAGAACAGCCTTTTGTTGATCAATAATACGCAATGTGTATTTGTATATGGGATTGGCAATGATCTCTTCGATATCATTAATGCCAAATTTTTGAAATTGTGCCCTGTACTTTTTGAGCAACCGTAAAGCAATGTCTGCTTGTTTGGGTGTGAATGCTTTACCTTCTAAACATTGGTCACCTAGACTACGAGAAATTCTGTCGTCAAAGTTACCGACTCTTATTTGTCCAGTTGCAAAATGAATGACCAAGTCTTCAATATATCTCATAGTATTATTATACTTGATAGTGAAGCTAAAGTCAAATATGTTAGATAGAGATATCTTCCATTCCAGCGGTTCGTAACTTGATAATATTACTCATTTGCCATTGTTTAATGTCCAAACCTTTAATAATACCTAACCACTTATTTCGAATCAATGCAAACTCATTGATAAGTTTTTCGAAATCGACTACGTCAGCTTCGCCATCAACATACTTCTCCACATCTCTGCTACTCAAAGCTCGTTGATAATTTTCTAAATATTTTCTAAATGTTTTACTTCTAAGCCTTCTCAATTCAATATTGAGATACTCTAGTATAGCTTCAATCTCTTGAAGTTGGTTAAATCTCTGCTCAACAATTCCAGGCAGTTGAGCAGAAATCTTTTCCACGTTGCCGTAAATCTTACATTCCTGCTGTGCTTGAGCCAACTCATTATAGTAGTACTCAAGGCAAGCAGGAAGTTCTGCAAGATCCTTACTTACCTTGTTATACCACATAATTATTCGTCGTCCTCAAAATCCAATTCGTCTTCTTCTTCATCAAAGCCTTCCTCTTCTCGGAGTAGTGCTTTGATAGCTTCATCCAAATGGTTGTCTAGACCTTGTAAGCCTTCTAGTACTGAGGTACTAACATCTTTGTCAACTAAGAAGTCAACAAAATGATTAGCCGCAATATCCATGTTCTTACCAGGAATATATTCCTTGAACAAGTCCCAAATTTCAATGATTAGATGTTCTTCCATGATTACTCAGTTTCCTCTTCAGTTACTTCAGCTGGCACAGCTTTTGCCAATGAAGTACTGTAATTAGCCATAATAATATCAAGACCGTCTTTTTCGTTGTTTTGCCAAGCCTTGCGGAACTGTTTGATAATTTCGCCTTCTGGAGTTACATAAACAAGACTATTGCCTTCTTTCTTTAGTAACCCTTTTGCTTCAAACAAATCGACTAGACCACTTGTTGGATTCATACCTGTTTCATATGGAATCTCAACTTGTAGAGTTTCAAACGGTTTAGCATAACGTGTTTTCATAATCTTACAAGCCGCACGGATACCGTTTACAGTTGTAGTCTTATTACCATCAGCGTCTGTTTTAAGTTTGAGCTTCTTCATTGCAACAACGATACTTGATGCATAAACGAAACCTTGACCGCCACTAATTTTATCATCAGGATCAAACATGTCCTGTGAAGCGTATGTGTGGTTAGTACAAACCATACCTACGTTATAACTACCAAACATGTTTACACAGTTACGAACAAGCGATGTAAGTGCTTTAGGTTTACGACCCATATCACCTTTCATCTCACCTGCTTCAAACTGATTAACGTCTGTTGGTGTTAGCAACATACCTAACGAGTCAATAACAAACAATACTTTTGGACGAGAGTCGTCTGGCATTGTCTTGTACTCTTTCATGAACTCACTGATAGTACGAGCAACGTCGTCAATCATAGCCATGTTAAGTTTTAGAAGTTTTTCTTCACTTGTGTCTACACCAAGATCAGTTAGCCACTTTTCGTCAAGTGCGTTTTCACTGTCAACTAAGACAACAAAAATTCCTTGCTCTTGTGCGTGTTTGATAATGTTGCCAGAACAAATGTAAGATTTGCCTGCTCCGCTTTCACCAGCAAATACTGTTACTTTACCAAGAGGAATGCCCTTGTTAAAGTCACTGCTGATCAGGTAGTTTAATGCGTAGTTACCTGTACTAATCCAGTCTGTAGGATCGTTAAAACCAACACCCAAGCCGTCAATAGACTTAGTGAGGGTTTTACGAAACTTCGAGACATCAAATGCCTTGCCCATTCGTAAACCCTCCTAAATTATTCTGATTTGCTTTGACGAGCGCGAATTGCCGCAAGGATATCTTGCGCACGTTCGCTACCACCACTTGCTGGTGCTGCCTGTGCTGGTGCACTGGCTTTCTCTTCCCAAGGAGCCGCTTCTGCTACCGGAGCAGTGGCTGTGACTTTAGGAGCAACATCAACTGCACCAACGTCTGCTTCTGCATCGTTAGTACGTGCGCCGCCACTACCTGTCATACCTGCTGGCTTGAAGTACTGTCCCCAACGGTCCATGTCAAATGCTTCGCCATCAACGGATGCTTCAAACATCTCTTTGATAACTTTCAATTCAACGTCACCTGGCTTCTTTGGCAAGAAGTCTTTAAGACTAAACAAGTCACGTGATGTAACTGCTGTCTGTTCGTCTGCACTCAAAGCACGTTCACGACGTCCCCACTTACTTGTGGAGTAATCAGCGTAACCGCCTTTAGTTGTTTTAACGATTTTGAAGTCTAGACCACGAACATAGTCTGTTGGCAATTCTTCAATCTCATTATCCATCAATGCACCTTTAATGATGTTAAAGATTTGTGGACCAATAATGAATCGACGAATTGGATTCTCTGGTGTACGGTCTTCTTTAAATTTACCTGGATCTACTACGAAGCCTTGGAACACATAAGACTTCTTTTTCCAATACTTACGACCCATATCTTCTAGTGACTTGTCTTTAAACCAAGGACGTACCTCAGTCAAGATTGGGCAAGTCTCGCCCCACATTTCCATACAAGGTACTTGTACAGTAACTGGACGTGAGTCAGTTTGACCTTTAACTCCAGCAAATGGAAGTTTGATCATGGCACGTTCTGCCCAGAAAAATGTGTTTTTTGGATCTGCGTCTGGAAGAAAACGTAGAGTGACTTCTTGTCCTTCTGCGATGTTCCAGTGCGGGAAAATGGCGTTGTCGCCACCTGTTTGACTACCGCCTGTTTGGCGTGTATTTTGTTCTTGTAACTTTGCTCTAATTTCTGCTAATGAAGCCATAATGATATCTCCTTTGATTTATGTGCCTTAATGTGCTGTATTATTGTAATGTGCCACTGCACAAAACAAAAAGCGCATACATGTTATTGTATACGCTTTTATTTATCATTGCAAGACTTATCTTGCATTATTTTTGATTTATTTTTTCAGACCTGCAAGTTTCATAATGTCGGAAAAATCAGCATCTAAAATTGTAGTGTGCTTGACTTTACTTTCAGAAATTATCGTAGTTGCTTTTTTCTGTCCGCTTAAAATTTGAATGTCTTCAAACATTTGATCACGTTGACCTTGTGCCGCTAACTTTTGAATTAAACGTTCTGCTAGGTCGCCTGCCTTGTCACCAAACTCTTTTGACACTTTGATTTTAACACCAGTTTCACCTAGTGGGAAATTGCCAGTCTTACGATCATAGAAGCCCATGATAAATTCTGCAATTTTCTTCATCTCACCACCTTGTGGTTTCTCAACTACACGATCTTCACTATCACGTTCTAATTCTTCTGCTTCATCAACTTCAGAACCGTAACCTGTTGTGTCTTGACCAATACTACCACTCTTGGCTTTGCTACGTAGATTTGCTAGGAAGTTTGCATCTTCATCATCACCACCTGCCTTCATACCTTTAAGTTCAGCATCAATATCTCTGTCACTCATAGTACGCTTTGCTCTAGGAGCTTCGCTATCACTACTAGTCATACGATCCCACATTGCCATAACTTTTTCATCACTAACGCCCATCATAGGCAATGTGTGGAAAAATTCTTGTTCAACGTCTTGTGGTTGTACTTCGCCACTCTTAATAGCACGGGCAACACCCATTGCATATTCGTTTGCTGCCTTGCGCTCTTCTGGAGTTTGATCTCCGTTGTTTTCTGTTGTTGGAACTTCTGCTGGTTGCTCGCCATTCTCATGTAAACTATCATATGCTAACTCGTGAAGCAAGTCACTATGCATATCACGAAGTTGCTCCAAATCTTGATCAGTCATTTCGCTACCGTCTTCAAATGATCCTGCACTAAAATAAGCATCAGCAAAATCTGGATAATCTCGTGTATCAACACCGTCTACTTCTAAACTGTTAACGTCAACTTCTTTTCCATTAATAACTATTGAACCAGTACCTTCTGCTAGAGGTTGTGCATCAGTTAAGTTCATTGCACTGTATACTTCTGGTTGATACTTGCTTAAAAATTCAATCACTAAGCCTTTTGCATCAGCATCTGGACCACTTGCTTCAGCCAACTGTGCTAACGCCATTTTTGTATCTTCTGGAACTTCAAGTCCTAATTCTTCCAATGTTGCACTGACATTTTCGCCGTTAAGTCCGACTGGGAAGTGCTCACTTAGTAATCCTTGTAGTCTAGAAATTTCATCTGGAGTCATGCGTGTTTCAATTAGTGTAGTCGCCCAAGCATGAAATTGTGTCTCTGGACTTTCTGCAACTACGCTTTCCAAATCTAAATCTTTTGTTGTGTCATCTGTTTTAGCAACTTCTTCTAAATCAAGTTCATTGTCTTCTTGCATGATGCTGTATAGCAACGGAAATACTTCAGCAATATCTTCTTTAAAACTCTTTACAGTGAATTTTTCTTTGTAATCTTCTAGTGTGAAATCGTCAATTAGATTTTGATCGCCACCAATACTACGATCACCTTCACACTTGGCTTTAAAAGCTTCGTAGTGATGTTGTAGACTTAGACGATTCATTAATTCTTTTAAATGCTGTAGTTTTTCATTTGCGCGGCCCACTATGTGGTTTGTTTCGCTGTTCATCAAATCTTCACGATAAACGTAGTGTTTGAAGTTGGCAAGTTTAGCCATATCTTCACTCATCTTAACAATACGTTGACCAATTGCGTCGTGTGGATAGCCTTCGTTTGCAACGTGACGTTGCATTGCCTTTGCACCTGCTAAATGTTTAAATGGATATTTGAATCTTTCTCCGGCAGCATTTTCAATAAACAAACTTTCTAAGTTTCTACTTCTAGCACCAGGAATGCTCTCATCTACTGGCTTGCTGTGGCGGATAATTAGTCTGCTTCTTTGTAATGCTTCCAGCGGTCTGTAACTAGTTCTACTAGTTCCCTTCATCATTGATTCACTCATAACAGGTCCTTTGTTGGCCAAATAGCCATAATCTCTTTTATCTAAATTTGATTTGCTGATATCTCTTGTATCAAAGCTCATTAATCTTTTCATGGAAAACTTTCGCATTTCTTTAAGAAAGTTAAACCATGTTTTGGAAGTTAAATCATCTGCATCTTCTAGAATGTTTCTATTAAAGTACAGTTTCAAACTACCTGGTTCGTTAATACTAATACTAACTGAACCTAAATTGGTTTCGTTAAAAATTGCGTCAAAGTCAAAGAATCTACCCTTGGCTGCTTCAAATGTAGCTTGGCCATCTTGATCTCCCATTTCCATTTTAGGGAAACGACTACGGATCTTGTAGAATAAGTCTTGTGCAATAATGTCTTGATTAATCATAATGATATTTATGCTTTTGGCTAGTTCATAAAGATGGGCATAGGCATGATGGTTTCTTCGCCCTTTCTCAGCAAATCATACACTGCTGGGTCCCAATCGCTTAGTACGGTCAACATTCTAATGCTGAGTAACATGCTCATTACCAAGTCATCATGCTCCCCCACTTTGGCAGAGAAGCTAGTTCCGGAAGCAATAAATGCTTTCAGCTGTCTAATCAGTGATTTGCTTTTGATGTCAATTGCTTTGGTTTCAATTAATTGCTTTAGTTTTGAGCAGGCTGCAATCTTACTATTGTGTGTAGTATTGAATCCTTTACGGAACTTTCGAACATGCCCTTTGCGTATTGGCTCACTGATAAACAAGCCTTGTATATTCTCTTCGCCCACTTCATTAATTGCTACTAATGCCGCTTCGCCAATTGTGTTATTTTCTACACTGTAATATACTTTTGGCGCACTATATCCGCTGCCGCACTCGTCCGAGATGTATTTGCAAATATCTCTTAGTATTCTAACCTGTGCCTGTATTGGAGTCATGTTGTGCTGCCACTCTGCTACTTGCTTCATGCCAGGTATCTCAAATACTTCAATGGCAGCGTAGTCGCCACCGGTCCCCAAACTTGGATCCATGCTGACTAGATAATTCTTATCACGTTGAATTTTACTGTACCAGCGTGTTTGTCCCATTTTGAGAATTGGTTCAGAACCTTCCATATTAGCTAACACTAGCGCACTGATCAGAGTTTCATCAAAGATAATAAATTCGCATTCATGCTCACGACGGAAACGCTCTTCACCAATACGTGATTTTTCTTCGTCAGCCCACTTTTGATCTCTGTCAGGATGTTCACTCCAGTGAGCTTTGAATGGATGGAACCCGTTCATACCAACTTCAGTTTCGTTGCCAAACTCGTCAAAGCGTTTGTTGGCTTCTTTCCAAATTTGCGCAAACTGGTCTTCGTCACTGTTTGGTGTACTAGTGATAATTGCCTTACCACCAGTACTTAATGTTGGAGAGATTGAAGTCCAAAACTCGCTAGCAATGTTTGGCGGAACGAATGCAAACTCGTCTGCATATAATAATGTAATAGACATACCACGACCAGTATTACTAGTGGTCGTTTGTGCAACAATACGTGATCCGTTATCAAACTCAATACTGCCCTTATTGTAACTAGTAACGCCTGCACGTAAAAAGTCTGGACACATTTCATATGCATAACGTACACGTTGCATAATTTCTTGTGCGCCTGTGTACTTGTGTGCCGCAATAAGGATTGTACTATCTGGATTAAACATTGCGTACCAAAGCAAATAGCCGGCCGCAGTTGTAGTCTTACCAGTTTGACGTGGCATCATGTTTACGTTAAAGCGATAGTTGTGGTAACTGTCTAACAAACGTGTTTGAAACTCAAACGGTTCAAACAACAGTTGACCTTTAACAGGATGTTGGATATAGAAATAGTTGCGTAAAAAATGTTCTGGACCAGTTACAGGATCAGAACACAGCATCATCTCTGATACTTCTTCCTCAGTCCAACGTTGTTTAACGTGGGCCTTCTTAATTAATACGCCTTCTAATATTTTTGCCATATGCTTATTTACTGAAACAAATAGGCTCCGAAGAGCCTATTTGACAATATCTTTTGATATTAAGCTGTGGTAAACGACGTTGCACCAGTTACTGTGGTGCCACTGATATCTTTATCATTTGGACCAACTGAAGTAACAGAATACGTAAATGTTGCATTGCCATCTGTGCTGGTTGCACGTGAGTCTGCACCAATTTGTCTAATACGATGCTGTAGATCGCCTGCACTTGCATTGTAGTCCATGACCAAATACACTTTACCAGTGTTGTCACCCGCTACAAAGAATGCTAATGGATTTACTTCTTTAACAATTTGTTCTACAACTTCGTCAACAGTATCATCTTCAGCACTGATATCTAGTGCTGTGCCGTTTGCAATTTTTACTGTGCAAAGAAATAGTTTACTGTTTACTGGATATATCACACCAGCTGTACAAGCTAGTCCGTTTGTTCTTACAATTCCGACTGTCATTTAGATCTCCTTATTGACCGTTTTTATATGATTGATACGCTTGAAAAAGATCAACAGTTTTTGTTTCTCTAATTTGTTCTTCTTCTTTAGGTAGTCTGTTATCGCCTGGTGCACCTGCTGGAATCTCTGCCATGTCAATGTAATTACGCATGTCAGCCATTTTGTTTGAATCAAATGCTGGCACCTTTGTTGGATCAGCTGGAGCATTTGCATACTCTTCACCTTGCTCTTCTAATTCACCTTCGAAGTCTTTGTGCTCATGATCGTGGTCATGGTGTGTCATTTCATCACCGCCAACGACTTCAATACCAGACATGTCATCCATGCCATTCATACTGTCATCATCTGCACGTGAAATGATATCTAAACTTTTTAACACTGGCATTGGCATTTGGTCTCCGCCTAACATGTTTGGAGTTACTTCTCTAACACCTGCTAGTTTCATGATACTGGCCAACATGTTAGCAACTTCTTCGCCACTGCCCGCAGTAGCATTAATGCTAATAGTTGCAGGAGTATGCGGCATGCTAGTTGGAGCAGACATCATACCACCACATTCTGCTAAGTCTTGTGACTCAGTCAATGTAGTAATAGCTTTTACTTTTACTAGTCCACTAGTGCTGTCACGTTCAGTGATTGGACGTTGTCCAGATAGTTTTAAAATATCCGCAATACTTTCTTTTGCTGGTATGTTTGCATAATCAGTATTTGTATCAGCTGGTTCTTCTTGAGCCGCAGCCTTGACTGCATCAGGATTAGTTAATGCTGAGCCGGCGGCTTGGAATGGTGCCTTAACTATTGAACGAACTCCTTGACCAATAGTATCGGCCGCTAACCCAGTGAGACTATCACCAGCTGGATTTGCTTCAGAACTAGAAGCTTGTCTATATCCGGCCTCTACGCCGCCAACAGCAAGGGCTGGGACTGTGCCCTTTCTAATGATTTGTTGACCTGATCTAAATTTATCTGGAGTAGGTATTTTATCAGGAATATTAGGAACGTCCGTGCCGCCTTTGCCTTTTCTAGCCCCAAAGTTATCAATATCTATTTGTCGTTGAGTAGATTTTAAATTGCTTATTTTTCTATCTATATCGTCAAGTTGATCTGGAGTAAATTTGTCAGATCTGACAGCATCTATTTTAGATTTTTGTAAGGCAGCAATATCAGCTTGTGTTCTAGCACTAGAACTCATGTTCTTAGCAGTAGTAGCATCTACTGGATTTGTAAATCCTTTTTTCTGAAATGGGTAGGTTGCGGCGTCTTTTGCGGCGCCAATAACTTTACCGCCTAATTTTGTTGCAATATCCCAACCTGCTTTGAGCTTATTTTCATTTGTAATATCTTGCATTTTCATAATTTTATCCTTTGGACAGTTTCTTTATTTTTTCAAGTTCAGCAGTTGAAGTATCAGCATTAGTTTCATCTAATGCATCACTGGCAGCATTTAATCCTGTAGTGGATCCTGCGCTGGCGATTCCAGTTTTCGCTCCAGTTGTCACAACGCCTGGCAAGTTTTTATTTGCTATAGCTCTAACTTCTGGATTAGTTGCAATTTCTTTAGCGCCTTTGGCAACATTCTTTGTGCCTTGATAAGCCTTGTTCAGCATATTTACTAAACGGCCACCACGTACAACTGTTGCGGCACCGGCAACTGGCGCTGCTAACCCGCCTGTGGCATAAGTGGCTAGTGCTCCTAGACCTGCAACGCCTGCATCGGTGGCAGCATCTGAATAAGAATATGGGACATCTTTGTGAATTCTATCACTCATATTCCATTCGTTCAATTCTTGAACAAGTTCAGATAATTCTTTTGAAAGTTGTTCAAGTTTTACGGACCCGTCTGGATTTTTTGGACTATTTTTTATATCTGCATCAGTCACCCCAAGATCAATAGATCCATCTGCTTTTCTTGGAACAACCATTGCTCTATCTGCATCAGTTAATCCAAGATCAACTGCTTGAACTTTCTTATTGGCAAGTGCAGGCTGTACATCACCAGGCTGTATTACGCCACTTGGTAATTTTGGTACAACAGCTGGCTCTGCTTTTACTGCGGCCGCTGATTTTTTTTCTGGATACAATCTATCGTAACGTGCTTGTTGTTCTGGATTTAATATACGTGCTTGTCTGTCAGCAACATATTTTTTACCTGCTTCAGAGCTAGAACTATCTCCTACTACACCTAATCCTGGTTCTTTTTTCCAATCACTAAATGAGTCAAAACTTGCTTGCCATTCACCTGGACTTCCCTGGATGCCTGGTTGCCAAACATGCTTAACACCACGTGCATCGTAGTCAACGTCGCCTGCTTTAAGATCAAAACGATTTTTTTGCATGTTGCCTGTTTGACGTATTTGCTGACTTCTATCTAATGTTCCGTATTTTTTACCAAAATCGTCATCTGCTACTCGTTCCTTTGCGGCATCAAGTTCTTGTTGTTGAGTTTGCGCGGCAGTAATTCTATCACGATCAGCTTTTAATTTATCTTCCGGCGATAACTCTTTAGCAGGAGCAGTATTAGACAGTGGTTTTCGTGCGTCGTCAAATTCGCTAGAGTTGTCACCTGCATTTGCAGTATTTGGTGTCTTATTGGCGGCGGCTGTAACTGCGGCCGCTAATGCAGGTGCAGTTTCTCTTCCTACAGCACCTTCACGTCCTTTAAGACCTTGTTGTGCTTGAAATTGTTTTACTGCCTCTTGTGTCTTTGGACCAAACTTTTGGTCAACATCTTCCGGAGCTAGTAAACCTAATGTTACTAGTTGTTGTTGTAATTTACCAACTTGTTCACCACTTTGTCCTCGACCTACTACACCTTTAGCCCATTCTTTTTTCTTCTTAACTTCAGCAGAATTCTCTGCATCGGCTGCTGGCTTATTTGCATCGGCTGCTGGCTTATTTGCATCGGCTGCTGGCTTATTTGCATCGGCTGCTGGCTTATTTGCATCGGCTGCTGGCTTATTTGCATCGGCTGCTGGCTTATTT
>Ga0209230_10000491_pt1 | contig 15544 bp, 4 predicted proteins | sample LakOntMetagenome_FD_187467 | JGI IMG/M metagenome (GOLD analysis project Ga0209230, IMG submission 187467) | Freshwater and sediment microbial communities from Lake Ontario - Sta 18 epilimnion Metagenome (SPAdes) (version 2) | ecosystem: Environmental > Aquatic > Freshwater > Lentic | place... | reverse complement strand
CACATGCCAGTGTTTCACCTGCCCGCAGCCGCACCGCCACACACGCGTCAGGGTCCGCCATAGCTGCGCCCGCCTGCGCGGACGCGGGGGGATCGTACTTGTCTGGGCTCGGCGGCCCTCTCACCATGCCGGCCGCGTCGACAGCGAGGAGTACGTTGCGCGTTTTCGACGAGGCGGTGTTGGGCCGGAAACGGATGCAGCATGTGGGGGACCCGCCGGTCTGGTCGGCACTGGGGAGCTCGTAGACCTTGGTTCCCTTGGTGGCGGAGAAGACGTCGATGTTTCCATTGCCTCGCGCAGCCGCGACAAACTGGCCGTCGGGCGAGTAGCGGACGCAAAAGACCTCGTGCCCAGACGACGTCTTCTGCGCAGAATTGTAGTCGACCGCGGACTTTGCCTGCTCGCCGATCACAAGCACGGGCTCGAGCAGCTTGAGCAGCGGGGCCCTGGCGACGGACGCGCCGTCGGGCGGCTGGTTCTCCTTTGCCTCGGGCGCAATCGCACCTGCACAATCGCCCAGACCAGCCGGGCGACCGCACCTCGTCACGCGCCGAGCACTGCCGCACCACCCACCGCTGCAGCCGCGCATGCGCACGCCGGGCCGTCGATCAAATCGCTCACATACCCGCCTGCAACATTGTTAAACAATGCACCCGCCAAAAGTTCGTGAGGTGGGTTTTGAGCTTGTCGTTTAAACCGAATCGTTGCGTTATAGAAATAAATGGAACTAATCCGATCTGTTGGACGGTTTGAGTTCGTTGGAGTGCGGCAACAACACGCAGCCGGGGTACGTCCCCGCCGTCTCGGCCTCGGCTGCGCGCCTCTCTTCTTCAGCCGGGCCCGCCGGCCAGGCCCGGCGTCAGCCATGTCGTACAATGGTGGGCAGCAGCGCGGCCCCGGGATCAGCAGCGGGGACATCGACATGGCGGGCATCTCCACCAAGATGGACTTCGCCGCGAGCGGAGTCTCCAGGAAGGGGTCGAATCTGATCAGCGGTGGCATCAACAGCAACCTGTTTACGTACGACAAGTCCGACGTCCGCCAGCACGACGACGACCTGGACGCGGCCCTGCGCGCGCGGGGCCACCCGGGCATGCGGCTCGGCATGTCCAAGTCGCAATCCACAGCGCGCGTAACGACCATCAAAGTAAAAGAAGGTGCGCGTGCCCTGCCCTGTCGCCCCCCGCACTGAGCACTGTGCTCTGCACCCTGCCCGCGGTTGCGTCTCGGCTGTGCTCCGTCCTGACGCTGCGGATCGCGACGGTGCTGCAGAGGAACAAAGCATGGATGATGTGCCGCTCGAGGAGCGGCTGCCGAGGACGGGCGACGAGGCTGTCGAGTTTTTTGGGCGCACAGGGGAGGACTCGGAGGTCAAGGTGCTGTTTCTGAATCGTGCGCAGCAGCACCTCAACTTCCGTCCATACGACTTGAAGGTGGTGGACCGGAGGAAAATCGACCCCGAGCACTTTACGATGTCCGCCTCGGGCGTCGTGCAAATCCAGCCCGGTCTGCCGTCCCAGTTTACTCCGCTTGGGCAGTGGTGGCGGCGCTCGTCGCTGTTCAACACGCTGCGCAGCATTCCCTTTTTCAAAAACTTTTTAAAAGCGAAGACAAGCCAGCTGTGGCATCAGAACGTGCGATTCCGAAAGTACTCTCAGATTCGCAGGAAGCTGGTCAAGAAGCTCTTCCTGGCCAAGCGTGCATTCTGTTCGACCCTGCTAGAGCTCAACAGGCAGTGCTACGATCTGCGCAGCACAAAGCTTCTTGAATACCGGTCGGGCCAGACGTACTTGGTGGAGGACTTTGTTGAGGTCCAGACGAAAACGCGTACCAATACGTCAAAGGACTTTGAGTCCATCATCGACAAAATCCAGGCGCTGTTGGAGAAGGTGTGCGAGGATGTGACCAGCAGGGTGCGCGCGTCAGAGGATGGCCTTCCCGCAGGCGGTCTGGAGGAGGCTGCGACCTTTACATCACACAAAAGCCAGAAAAGCAAGTCGATGCAGCAGATGAAGCAGGAGGCAATCGACAGGGCACGTGCGCTTGCGTTGGCGCGCCAGGAGGTGGCAATGCTCGCACAATTTATCCAGCTTGCAGACTACATGGTGGTTGAGAGTCTGCTGCTCCTCGTGGTGCAGCAGACGGACATGTTCTACCAGGACCTGAAGAACCCTTCCAAAAAGAGCGGTTTCTTCAACGTGAATCTTGAGATGGAGCGCGAGAAGCTCATCTATGTTCCTGAGTGCAGCGACATGAGCACACACCTTTCTACCATGACAGACCAGATGGTGTCTGCCGTGCACAGCGTGCCCCGTCTGCTGTACATGGCGGCATTCAAGCCGCACTTTGATGACAAGCAGAAGGTTGAAGGTCCCAATCTGCGTAAAATACTGCTGGATAGTGCTGTATTCAGGCTTCTGTGCTCGAAGATCGACGACGTGGTCAAAGCCAACTTCAGCGATACCCGGGAGTACGCGAACAAGCAGTTTTCGCAATACTACCCGATCTTCAACTACGCTGACGACTTCAGCAAAGACGAATTTGCGAACCAAGATCACATTGCGAACGCTCGAAGCATTAAGAAGGAGATGCTCAAGATGCGCCAGTATGGTGAGCAACTGGACAAGATGAAGCTCAACAATGTGGTGGGCATCTACGGTGTCACTAGCAAGGATCTCCGCGAACATCTGACAAAGAAAAAGAACAATGTATTGGGCGACATGAAGGACGTGATGCACGGGGCAGCACGGGATTCTTGCGGTACTGTGTTGGAGGAGTTCCAGACACGTATCAAAATTTTGCAGAAGAAGCCAACGGACCTCAAGTCGTTTGCAGCGTTTGTCGAGTCAAAGTCGGAAATTGGCGAGGCAGAAAAGACCCTGCTCTCAAAATCCCAGACAGTGGATGAAATGTACAAGCTGCTGGGAACATTTGAGGTGAAGATCCCTGCGACTGAGCAGGTGAAGCTTGACGATCTCCACAAAATCCATGACGATTTCAAAGAGTATCTCGAAATGGCTGAAGGCGACGTGTCGACGCAACTCGGGAAACACGCGCAGACACTAAATCAGGAAATTCAGCGCCTCGATCACGAGCTTATGGACATTATGACTGACCTTGCGTCGGGCGCCGCGACGGACCCTAAGGCCAACACCGCCGATGTCCTGGCCATGCTGAATGACGTCAGGACCCAGGTGGACGCCGTTGAGACCAAGTCGAAAACCTACACCCACTACCAAAAGCTCTTCAATTTGACCCCGCATGAGTACACCAATCTTGAATCTACTCGCAAATTGTTCGAGGAGAAGTTCGTGATTTGGGATGCGATGGGGAAATGGGATGAGAAGATTGAGGAGACTGCGGGCTGGAAAGGCAAGCGGTGGCATGACCTTCCGGCAGAAGAGATGGAGAGGGAGGTACAGTCAACTTTGAAACAAGCTGTTCTTTTCAACAAGCAGCGAGAGGATGATGTATCACTGCGTTTCAAAACGGAGATGGTCAAGTGGAAGGAGTACATGAACACGTTGGTGCCGCTCGGAAATCAAGCCCTCAAACAACGTCACTGGGAGCAGATTTTCGCTAAGTTGAACCGTCAGTACGACAAGGATATGACACTAAATATGCTGATTGGGTGGAATGTATTCACCATCAAGGACTTTTGTGAAGAAATTTCGGGCGTGGCCTCGGGTGAGTATGCGCTTGAGTTGCAGCTAGAAAAGATTGAGAATGGATGGAGGAACTTCAACTTTACTCTCAACCCGTATCGTGACTCCAAAGACATTTTCGTGCTGGGTGGGTTGGATGAAGTCCTTACCCTGCTTGAGGATAATCAAGCTGGTCTCCAGACGATGCTTGCTTCTCGATTTGCACTGGGTATCAAGGATCGCGTTGAGGCCTGGGACAGGAGGCTCAGCCGCTTGTCAGAGACACTTGACGAGTGGCTTGCCGTCCAGCGAGCATGGATGTACCTGGAGAGTATTTTTGGGGCACCGGATATCCAAAAGCAGCTACCTCAGGAGACTGTTCAGTTCCTGCGTGTGGATCAGAGCTGGAAAGATATCATGCGCAAGACCAAGAAAAAACCGCACATTGTGGAAGCTGCTACAGCGAGCGGCGTGCTCGAAATGTTTCAGGAGGCCAACAAGACCCTGGAGAAGATTCAGAAGAGTCTGGAGGACTACCTTGAGACCAAACGGATGGGTTTCCCACGCTTCTATTTCCTTTCCAACGACGAGTTGCTTGAAATCTTGTCTCAGACTCGAGACCCCATGGCAGTACAGCCGCACCTGCGCAAGTGTTTCGATGCTATGGTTGGCGCGGATTTCGAAGATGGTCCACCGTTGCAAGGAGAGGGAGAGCCCGTCAAGTTGCTAGTGGCCATGAACAGCATGGAAAAGGAAAAAGTAACTTTTAGCGCGCCGGTTGCAACTGCCCCAAAGAGCGTAGAGTTTTGGATGTGCGACCTCGAGGATATGATGCGGCAGAGTCTGCTTGACTGGACAATCAAGTCTAGGGAGGCATATAGCGAGGATACCCGAGAAGAATGGTTTTTCCAATTCCCTGCTGCGTCGATTTCAACTATTGACCAGGTTGAGTGGACGGCGAATGGAGAAAGTGCAATCAGATCTATCACAGACGGAAGCAATCCGGATGGCCTCAAAGACTTTCTTGATTTTTCACTTGTGCAGCTTGACAAGATGGTTGGTGTGATCAGAAAGGACTTGACAAATATCCAGCGATCGGTCATGGCCAATCTCATCGTGATTGATGTGCACGCGCGAGATGTGACGAAGAGGCTCATTAATTCAGAAGTAACTGCCGTCACGGACTTTGCCTGGATCTGCCAACTTCGATATTACTGGGACGAGGAGAGTATCGATGATCAGCACGGTTGCATCGTGAGACAGACCAATGCGTGGTTTTACTATGCGTGGGAGTATCTTGGAGTGGTTGCGCGACTCGTGATCACGCCATTGACAGATAAGTGCTTCATGACTTTGACTGGAGCGCTAAACTTGCTGCTTGGGGGTGCTCCGGCCGGACCCGCTGGCACCGGCAAGACCGAGTCTGTCAAGGATCTGGGCAAAGCTCTGGCGTATCCAGTCGTGGTATTCAATTGCTCTGATGGCCTTGACTTCAAAATGATGGAAAAGTTCTTCGCTGGACTTGCACAGGCTGGAGCCTGGGCTTGCTTCGACGAGTTCAACCGCATTGACATCGAGGTGCTGTCCGTGATTGCGCAGCAGATTATGACGATTTGCGATGCCCTGAAGGAATTCAAAGAACGTTTTGACTTCTTCGGAAAGGAAATGAAGCTGAACAGGAACTACGGCTGCTTCATTACGATGAACCCGGGCTATGCAGGTCGCACAGAGCTGCCTGATAACCTGAAAGCACTTTTCAGGCCTATGGCGATGATGGTTCCCGATTACGCGCTTATTGCAGAGATTTCGCTTTTCTCTGAGGGGTTCGGCGATTCTCTCACGCTTGCGCGCAAGCAAACGGCAATGTACCGTCTGGCTTCAGAGCAGCTCTCATCGCAAGATCACTACGATTTCGGCATGCGCGCTGTCAAGTCTGTGCTGGTTATGGCTGGAAAGCTCAAGCGCGCCGACCCTAATATGGTCGAGGACGTCACGCTGATCAGAGCGCTTCGAGACAGTAATATTCCAAAGTTTTTGGCTCCTGACATTCCACTGTTCGAGGCCATCTTGCGTGATCTGTTCCCAGGCGTGGCTGTCCCGGTCATTGATTACGGCACTGTGAAGGAATACATTGAGAAAAAGCTGGTTGAGAATAAGCTTCAGGTTGTGGACCCATTCGTGAAGAAGATCATCCAACTGCACGAGACTATGGTTGTCCGCCACGGTGTTATGTTGGTGGGTGTCACTGCTGTCGGTAAGACGACAGTATCTTCGATGTTAGGCAAAGCATTCACGCAGATGAAGGAGGATGGTACTGGAGGCGGATTTGAAAAAGTGGACCAATTTACGCTGAACCCCAAGTCGATCACTATGGGTGAGCTCTATGGAGAATTTAATCTCATGACTCAAGAATGGACGGACGGTATCATCTCCACCATTGTGCGAGAAGCTTGCAATTCGGTTGCCACTGGTGATAATAACAAAAAATGGATTTGGTGCGATGGGCCCGTGGATGCCATCTGGATTGAGTCCATGAATACGGTGCTAGATGATAATAAGACCCTGTGTCTAAACAACGGTGAACGCATTAAGCTTCCGTCTACAATGACGATGGGATTCGAAGTAAACGATCTTGCTGTTGCATCTCCGGCTACAGTTAGTCGCTGCGGAATGGTCTACCTTGAGCCCGTATATCTTGGTTGGCGACCCTATGCCAGAACGTTTGCAGAGAGCGTGATGAATGAACGCTTTCCGGGGTCTGGTCAGGCCATAATAGATTTGATGGACAGCGTTGTTGACAAAACCATAGCATTTATCCGTAAGGAATGCAAAGAGCACATTGTGTCTGTTGATCTCAACCTGGTTTCCAGCTTGTGTAGCCTGATCGACAGTCTCGTACGGCCAGAATACGGAGTCACCAAAGAAAATTTAGAGATGATGCTTAACAAGTATTTTGTGTTTGCCTACATATGGACGCTGGGAGGCAATTTCCAGGATGGCTCGCTTAAAAAATTCGAAGAATTCGCTCGTAATATCATCCCGGAAATTGTTCTTGACTTTCCGTTTGAGCACTCTGTGTGGGATTGGTCAGTAGACAAAGATACAGGCCGCTGGGTCAATTGGACGGAACTGGTGGCACAGTTCCACTACCAGAAGGGTGCTCCCTTTTTTAACTTGATCGTGCCCACCGTTGATTCCACTCGCATTAAGTACCTCTTGAGGGCGCAGGTTGATGGGGGGTACCATGTTCTCCTGGGTGGCAATTCCGGAGTTGGCAAGACGGTCATTGTCGAAGACTATCTCGTCAACGCGGGCGAACATTACGTGTTCCAGACCAAGGTTTTCAGCGCCCAGACCTCGGCTAGAGCCTTGCAGGCCTTCTTCGAGGAAAAGATGGAAAAGATTCGCAAGAATCTGTTGGGGCCACCATCAGGCAAGCAGTTTTTGTTTCTCATCGACGATTTGAACATGCCCCTGAAAGAAACATATGGTGCACAGCCTCCAATCGAATTGATCCGCCAGATCATCAACGTCAAGGACGAGAACAACGGCGGCTTTTTTGACTTGAAGAAGATTGGACTCTTCAAGAAGATTCAAAAGACGACCTTCCTCGCGGCCAATGCGCCACCAGGTGGGGGGCGTTCTGAGGTCACACCGAGGCTGCTGCGTCACTTCCATCTCCTTAACCTACCTGATCTTTCTGAAGCATCGATGAAGACCATTTTCAATTCCATCATCACTGGGTTTTTGGAAGATTTTCCTGGCGAGTTTGCCGCCCTCGGGGAGCCAATCGTTTCGGCCACTCTGGATGTCTACAGTAGCATCCAGAAGGCGCTCCTGCCAACCCCAACCAAGTCGCACTATACTTTCAATCTCCGCGATCTGGCCAAAGTTATCCAGGGAATCTTGATGGTGGAGCCCAAGTACATGGCTGACGTTGACATGATGCTTCGATTGTGGTGCCACGAGAGCTACCGAGTGTTCCGTGATCGTCTGATCAACGATGAAGACCAAAAATGGTTTGATGAGAAGCTTATCGCCGTACTCGGAACACACTTCCAGAAATCATGGACATTGAGCGACTTTGGAGATGCTTGCTTTGGAGACTTTTTGGCCACAAAACCAGCTCCATACATTGAGATGACTGATTGGGACAAAGCCTCGAAAGTTCTGAAGGACTTTGCAGAAGACTACACTCTCAACCTTAACAAGCCGATGGACCTTGTATTTTTCAAGGATGCGATTCAGCACATCGGGCGCATTTCTCGACTGCTCCGTCAACCCCGAGGCAATGCACTGCTTGTGGGTGTAGGCGGAAGCGGCAGGCAGAGCCTTTCCAGGCTTTCTGCTTATATTTCAGACATGAAATGCTTCCAGATTGAATTGTCACGGGGGTATGGTGTCAATGAGTTTCATGAGGACTTAAAGAGGCTGCTCATGCAAGCAGGCGCAGAAAACAAGCCAACGGTGTTCCTGTTTAATGACACCCAGATCATCAAGGAGTCCTTCCTCGAAGACATCAACAATATTCTCAATGCCGGCGAAGTGCCAGATCTTTTTGCAGCTGATGAACTGGGTAAGATCACGGAGGCAGTTCGGCCGTTGGCCAAGGCAGCTGGAAAGCTGGAGACGCGCGACATCATTTATGCACACTTTGTGCAGCTCTGCCGAGAAAACCTCCACGTGGTGTTGGCTTTTAGTCCTGTGGGATCTGCCTTCCGCAACAGGCTTAGAATGTTCCCTTCTCTCGTCAACTGCTGCACAATTGATTGGTTTATGCCGTGGCCAAAGGACGCATTGAAATCGGTGGCTTTGCAATTCCTCGCGAAGGTGGATCTCGGAAGCGATGAGATGAAGGACGCCGTTGCAGAGGTCTGCATGACGATCCACTCAACTGTGCGCGAATCTTCGGAGAAATTTTTGGCGGAGCTTCGCCGCAACACGTATGTTACTCCGACTAGCTATTTGGAGCTCATCAACCTCTACACCGGGATGCTTGGAGGCGAACGGGACATCAACAATGCTAAGGTTTTCCGCTACCAAAACGGCGTGGACAAGCTGCTGAGTACCAATGCTGTTGTGAACGATCTGCAGGCTGAGATCATCAAATTGCAGCCCGTTCTTGAGCAAGCCGGAAAGGACACGACGCAACTTATTGCAGTCGTGACCAAAGACAAGGAAGCGGCTGCGGTGGTGAAGGCTAATGTAGAGGTAGAAGTGCAGAAAGTGAATGCCGCGACCAAGGAAGCAGAGGCAATCGGCGCTGATGCGCAAAAAGATCTCGATGAGGCGTTGCCAGCATTCGCGTCTGCAGTCAAGGCTCTGGATTCTCTAAACAAAGCTGATATCCAAGAGATGAAAGGTTTCGCAAATCCGCCTGAAATGGTAAAGTTTACCATGGAGGCCGTTTGCGTGCTGATGGGCGAAAAATTAGACTGGAAAGAGGGGTCAGTGAAGCTGCTGAACAAGCCTGACTTCTTGCAGTCCCTTGGCTCGTACGACAAAGATAACATCCCGCCGAAGAAGATTGCGGCACTGCAAAAGTACGTCACAAATCCTGAATTTGTGCCAGACCTGGTTGCCAAAAAATCTAATGCCGCCAAGTCCCTGTGTATGTGGGTCCGTGCAATGGATGTTTATGCGCGAGTGGCAAAGAACGTAGAACCGAAGAAGGCAGCGCTTAAGAAAGCCCAGGATGAAGTGGCTGTTATGAATGACATGCTGGCAAAGAAGAATGCAGAGTTGAATGAGGTGCTGTCACGTGTCAAAGGGCTTGAGGATAAGCTGGCAGCCACGCTCGCAAAGCGTGATGAGCTCCAACAGCAGTCTGATATTTCAACGGCGAGGTTGGGGCGTGCTGAGCTGCTTACAGGAGGCCTCGCAAGTGAAAAGGTCAGATGGGAAGCCTCGCTAAAGCAGCTGAACCAGGACAAGATTGACCTCACCGGTAATATCTTGTTGTCCGCTGGTACGATTGCGTATACTGGGCCCTTCACTTTGGCCTTTAGGAAGAATATGATGAATAGGTGGATAGACACGTGTAAAGGCAGGAACATTCCAGTGGATGCAAACTTCACGCTCGAGCGCATCACTGGAGATCCCCCGACCATCCGCAACTGGAACATTCAGGGCCTTCCTGCAGACCCGCTGTCGATCGAGAATGGCATTATTGTGACAAAAGGCCGTCGCTGGCCCCTCATGATTGATCCCCAGACGCAGGCTGTTCGATGGATCCGGTCAATGGAGAAGGCGAACCGAGTGCAGGTGATCAAGCTGACAGAGTCGACTTACTTGCGAACTCTAGAAAACTGTATCCGAGTTGGGAATCCCGTACTGCTTGAGAATGTTGAGGAGACTCTTGATCCTGCCCTTGAGCCTGTGCTATCGAAAGCTGTATTTAAGCAGCAAGGCCGATTGCTGATTCGCCTCGGCGACACCGATGTCGACTACAGTCCGGACTTCAGATTTTACGTAACCTCAAAACTGGCTAACCCTCACTACTCTCCAGAAATTTCCGTGAAGGTAACGATTGTCAACTTCACGGTGACGCTGCAGGGGCTTGAGGATCAGCTGCTCGTGCAAGTGGTGGCACACGAGCGCCCAGAACTCGAGGAGGAGAAGAATCAGCTTGTGGTGAAGATTGCTGACGGCCAAAAGCAGCTTAAGGATATTGAAGACAAGATCTTGTACATGCTTGCCAATTCTCAGGGCAACATTCTCGATGACGAAGTTCTGATTTCCACCCTCGGTGCCAGTAAAGTCGCGTCAAAGGAGATTAATGATCAGTTAACGCAAGCTGAGGAGACCAAAAAGAGGATTGAGATTGCATGCGAAGGCTACAGGCCTGTGGCAAAACGTGGATCGATTTTGTATTTCGTTGTCGCCAACATCGGTAGCGTGGACCCTATGTACCAGTACTCCCTGCAATTCTTTACACAGCTGTTCGCAGGCTGCATGGACAAAAGCGCCAAGTCTGAAAATCTTGACGAGCGCGTGGAAACTATTATCAAGGTAGTCACGGAAGATGTGTACACGAATGTCTGCCGAGGTCTCTTTGAAAAGGACAAAAAGATGTTCTCGTTTATGATCACCATGCAGTTGTTGATGGTGGAGCAGCGCAAAGTCACAGCCGATGAGTGGAATTTCTTTCTGACGAAGGGCGGCTACGTGGCGCCTGAAAAGTTGCCTCCGAACCCTGCCGAAGACTGGCTCAAGCCTGATGTGCTTGGCTACCTCCAAAATCTCGAGGAGATGAAGGTCTTTCGCGGGCTGCTCGACTCGTTAGCAACAGACACGTCGAGCTGGAAGGAGTGGTTCGACTGTACCGCACCGCAAGAAACCCCGCTGCCAGGAAAATGGGATCAAGAGCTCAGCCTGTTTCAGCGGCTTTTGCTGATGCGTGTCCTGCGCGATGAAAAGGTAGTAGACGCTGTGACCATTTTCATACTGAAGAACATTGGGAAGCATTTTATCGACGTGCCACCTTTTGACCTCGGTGCATCGTTTAAAGACTCTTCGCCTCTTGTACCCATGATTTTTGTGCTGTCCACTGGTGCCGATCCAACAATGTACCTTTATAACTTGGCCAAAGAACTCGGAGTATACGAGCGGTTAAGGATGATTTCCCTGGGACAGGGCCAAGGGCCGATCGCCGAGGCGCTGATTTCATCAGCAAGGGAATCTGGAGACTGGGTGTGTCTGCAAAACTGCCATCTTGCATCCTCCTGGATGCCCGAGTTGGAAAAGATTTTGGAGTCACATCAGTCGATGAAACTGAACGATGATTTCAGGCTCTGGTTGAGTAGTATGCCAAGCAAGGTGTTCCCCCCAAGTATTTTGCAGGTCGGTATCAAACTGACGAACGAGCCTCCGAAGGGCCTGCGTGCTAACCTGAAGCGAACGTACGAGGACATGACAGAGGCCGAGTTTGAGTACTTCACCACCAAATCTACAGAAAACCCGGACTTGGCTTCAAAGATTCGCCCGTGGAAGAAGTTGCTCTTCGGATTGTGCTTCTTCCATGCTGCTATCCAGGAGCGCCGCAAATACGGGCCCATCGGCTGGAATATTCGGTATGAATGGAATCAGTCAGATATTCTGACAGCTATGGCCAACCTGCGGATGTACATCGAGGAGCAGCACCAGGTGCCCTACGAGACACTACAATATGTCATTGGCGACGTCAACTATGGTGGACGTGTGACTGACTACATGGATCAGCGTACTGTAGCGGCGGTTTTGGTAACTTTCATCTGCCCAGGAGCTGTCGAAGAGGACCTGTACGCCTACACTGTTGACGGCAAGTACGCTCCACCAGCTGCCGCCTCCATGCAAGAAGTCAGAGCCTACATTGATCAGCTTCCCCTCACCGATTCCCCTGAGATTTTTGGTCTGCATCGCAATGCGGCCATCGCTTTTGAGAACAGCGAGACAAAGTACCTCTTGGACACCATTATCTCGTCGCAGCCCCGCAGTGGAGGAGGAGGGGGCGGCGTATCGGTTGATGACGTTGTTGCAAAATTGGCCTTGGAACTTGCGCAAAAGCTGCCAAACCTTCTGACAGATGAGACTGCGTCGCCCGTCACCTTTTCCAAGGATGCTGAAGGCACGCTGAATTCGATGGGCACTTTCCTTTCGATTGAAATGGGCAAGTTCAACAAAATTCTCAAGAAAATCAAGGTGACGCTCGCTGAGTTGCAGCGTGCCATCAAAGGCCTGGTGGTCATGTCGTCCGAGCTGGACGAGATGTTCACAGCGCTGCAGTTTCAAAAGGTGCCAACGCTGTGGGCCAAGGTGAGTTACTTGTCACTGCAGCCTCTCGGCTCGTGGTATAAGGATCTGATCGCCCGTATTGAGTTCATGGACAAGTGGATCACGCAAGGACCGCCCGATAGCTTCTGGATATCGGCCTTCTTTTTCCCGCAGGGCTACATGACAGCGGCGTTGCAGACGTATGCGCGTGATAAGAGGATTGCAATTGACACGCTGGACTTCCGGACGGAGTGCACCAAAATGACACCCGATGACGTCTCCAGCGCACCGCCACAGGGCGTGTACGTCTACGGTGCGTACATGGAGGGTGCTCGCTTCGATGTCAACCTGGGCCACATCGTAGAGTCTAACTTCGGAGAGACTCACATCTACATGCCCGTCATTTGGCTTGACCCGGTTATCAAGGACGAAAATTACGGTAAGACGCCAGGCATGTACAATATTCCCTTCTACAAGGTGTCATCTCGAGCGGGCACACTGTCTACGACGGGCCATTCGACCAACTTCATCCGTCTGCTCGAGGTGCCAACCGGGAATCAGGCACCTTCACACTGGGTCCGACGAAGCGTCGCGCTCCTTACGCAGCTTGATGACTGAGAATGTCCTTTTTGGTCTTTTGTATATGGGTTTGAACCGAATACAATTTGCTTGTGTTCCCCCAGTTGTCAGTTTTTACGCTTTTTGTCCTGTGGGCGAGATGAGGGAGCGTCTGCAAGAGAGCTACTACAAGTGATGTTGGATAAGTGGGAGGCTGAGAACCACAAAGAGCGCGGGAGAGTGAGATGAGCTATGAGTGTATGCATGTCTGTGTGCGTTTGTGTAAGCGAGACAGAGAGAGTCCAAGCCTTGCGCGCTCCCTCGCTCCCGAAATAAGCGCAGGCCATGTGCGCGTACCAGTTCCAAACGCACAGGATGTTCCCGCTCACGTCGCAGGTGGGCATAGTCATCATGTCTCTGATGTTGTAATCTTTCTTTGTTCTTTTCTCTATACTGTTTGAAGTACTCTTTTCGTTCTTGATATTGACCAGACATTTATGTATATGCTATTATACTATAGCGATATATCTTCCAGTCAGTTATCAAACTCTTCGATGGTTTCATTAATATAAAAGATATGTCCAATAACGATGGCGGTAAGGGGGTAGCCCGGGGTTGTGAAGCTAATGAAGTAAAATAAAGGGTGGCGATCGTTAGAGTGCCATTTTCCTTCATAAATGTATGATTGATCACTGACCGCCATCGTTATTGGACATATCTATACTACTAACAGCCTACACTAGGCAGCGCGTGGCTGTGAGTGGCAAGTATCAAGCACTGGGGACTAATTCCAAGATTCGTTTCCAAGCTTCGTTTGTATATTATTAATGTGTGGTGAAACAAATTTGGTACAGTCACGCGAATCCTTTTCAAAGGAGCGGAGCGCGCACACATCATCAACGCTCCCCCCGAAGGCCTAGCAAGCGGCCTGAGAAGGCAGCCATTCGTCGTTGCCCCCTAACCCCTGGCTAATCCCACTCTGCTGGGCGAATGGAGGCGAGCACCTTTTGCACAGCCTTGCGCTCCTCCCTCTTTTTCTTCCAGTCTGCCCTCTTGACTTCTTCCCTCGCGTATCGCGCCGCAGCCTCCACCTGCATTTTGTGAAGCGCATCCTGAGCGGCCTTTCGTCGTAACCTGTCCTCCGCTGCCGCCTTCTGCGACTCTTCCTCCACCCTCTTCTTGAAGTCCAGCTGGCGCGCTACTTCGCGCTGCTCCTCGGCCTTGAACGCCTTTTGCTCGCCCGAGACCCCCCCAAGCATCGGATCTCGCGTCCCGGCGCCCACGGCATTTTTTTCCAGCATCTTGAGCCGTCTTACCTCCTCCTCTGTCTCTTTGCTCTCAGCCGCTGCAACCTTCGAGCTGCGCCTTGCTGTCGAAGACGACTTTTCTTCGCGGTTTTCCACACCAGAAGCTGTTTCCCCATGCGCCAGGGCGTGCTGCACAAGCTTGTGCATTCGCGGCGCGTGTGCCTTCTCGTCCGCAGCCACGGCCGCCTCGTACTTCTCGACGCTGTGCCGCGACGCCTCGCGATACTTTGACACTCTCGCCTCAAACGAATGCTCACGAGCGTCGGCGTACTTGACTGCGTCCTCTTGCTCCTGCACTTGCTGCATGGGCTTCAGCACGCTCGCTGCTGCCTGCTTCTCGGCGTGGGCGGCAATGTTGGCCTCGCGAGCAAGCGACTTGGCGTTGTCTGCGTGCAGGTGCGTCTCGAGCTTCCGGTGCGCGGCCGAGTCCAGCTGCTCGTACCGGCTAATCCGCGCTTGCAGATTCTGCTCGTGCGCCGCAGCCTGCTTGGCCGCCGCTGTCAGCTGCGCCTCCCCGTCCCGTGAGTCGAACACCGCAGGCAGCCGCCGTGCGTCGAGCGCCTGCACGCGCTCCTCGCCCTTGACCTCGTCCGCCGCGAGCGCGTGCTCATGCACGTCGTGCTCCCGCGCCGATTCCCGACGGAGCGCTTCAATCTTGCGCTCGAAGGCTGCCTCCCGCCCTGCCTCGTAGTGGCTCATACTCTTGAAGATTTTGCGCGAGTCCTGCGCAAGCAGACGGCAAGCGTCAGCAAGGCCCAGCTTGGCCGGGGCGGTGGGTCACGGCACTCGCGCCCGCACGCATGCGCAGGCCCGAGCAGTTCTTCACGGCGCGCGGCGCGGCGCGCGGGAGCTCCCGCCGTGAACAAGCGCACATTGCGCCCCACCTGCGCAGTGAAGACGAGGCCTGTCGCCTCCGCCGCGGAAGCGCCTTGGCCCTGCAGAAGGCCAGTCGCGCTGACGCCGCTGCTGCCTCCAAGGACCGCACACACGGCCGCTACCAGAACGAGTAGGAGGACGCCCGCGCCCGCCATTCGCGCGGGCGAGGCCATCGGGCCTGACGGGGCACTCCGCGTTCCGGTTACTACACTAAAAGCGGAGCATACACGAACAACGTTTTTTCTTTTGTAAAAAAACAGTTCGTGAGGCATTTGAAGGGGGAGCTATTTCTGGATACCAGGAATGGCGGAGCGAGGCCTACTCCTCCCGGGAGGGAGCAAAATGGAGGGCTTTGAGGTGGACCAGCGTAGCGCGCGCCGCCAACGACGCACAGTGGTGCTCGCCATT
>Ga0209230_10000489_pt1 | contig 15587 bp, 15 predicted proteins | sample LakOntMetagenome_FD_187467 | JGI IMG/M metagenome (GOLD analysis project Ga0209230, IMG submission 187467) | Freshwater and sediment microbial communities from Lake Ontario - Sta 18 epilimnion Metagenome (SPAdes) (version 2) | ecosystem: Environmental > Aquatic > Freshwater > Lentic | place... | reverse complement strand
CGTGCGTATTGCTGTAAGGAGGCAATTAATATTAAGGAAACTCCTCTAAATGCTTATTATAAATATATGTTTAATAGATTTAAATATATCAACGATATTAATACATAACTGTTTCTATTACTAAATCAGAATGGCAAACATATTTAAGCAAAATACGCGGTTTGAGGCCCTAAACGAGTCCAACAATAATGGTAATAATAGACGAGACAATAGTTTTTCTGAGCGGAGACCGCGTGATGAGGGACGCAGCAGTGAGTCACGCAGGCAAAATAACAGCGCTCAATCATTTAAGACCCAGGCCGATGTAGCGGCAAAAGAACAGGCCGCAAAATTGGAGCTATCTGAGGATAACTTTCCGGCCCTTGCAACTGTAGCACCATCAACCGTCCCGCAAACGAATTACGGTAGTTTTTCGCAGTGTGTTAAAACAGTAATAAAGACCGAAGCACCCGAATTACCCACAGTTGACCCAGACCTCCTCAATCTTAAACCAGGTTGGCTACTACTTAAGCATGATCGCGAAACCCACAACACCATATGGAAAAGCAATGACATATTCAATTCAGAGCCTATAGAAAAAACGCCTGACGAGCTTGCGTGGGACGCACTGGATGAACTCATTGCTTTACATGAAAAGCGAACAAACGAATTTATTGATACCTGGGGCTACGAAGAATGGGAGAGGACGTTTAGGTTCCCCAACTACGATTACGAGTATTTTGATAAGCTGGACGAGCTATATGAAGAGGAATTGGAAAAGGACCGTGCCAAGCAACAAGAGGCGGCGGATCTTGCTGCAGCAGACGCCGATGATTATGATTATCGCGAGTGGTAATTAGTTAAAAAATATAATGTATTATATGTGCTTTTAATAATATATTATGGATACCGAATACAGTGAATTAAATGATGATTGGATTACAAATTTTGAACGCAATGATAAATTATATCAAGATTTCTACAAGGATGACATTTACTATATAAATTTAAAATGTGTTTATGTCAACCGGGATAATGAGATTGACAAAATTAATACTGAGACCTTTTTAATGGGCAAACCCAACGTTATTTCAAGAGAAGAAATCCTCCAAATACTTAAACGGGCCTCTGTAGACACCGATAGGCGATATTCGTTATTGTCTATATTAAGATATAATATTACGTTGGATGCAGATGATGTAAGGCATTTTTTATCATCTGACCCTGCACCCGATTCTTTTTTAACGGTCATTAAAACAGTTGACGCTGTTTCATTTGAAAAAACAATCCACATGATGCAGGATTTAAACGACCTTGTTCTTATATTTTATGAAAAGTCTCAAGAACTAAAGCAAAGCACTCCAGATAACACTACAAAGCGGGTTTATCTTCATCCGCATGCCAACAAGAAAACAATTAAAAAAAGATATAAAGACTAAACTGCAATTTAAAGTACCCTCACCATGGCAGCACTTGTTGGCGCACTTGATAACTTTACGCCCTCTCAAATCGGAGAAAATTGTCATTTAGAATACGGATGGTCAAATAAAATACAAGAAAAAATATTACAGTTTAGTTTTCAGCTAACAAGAACAGACGAATTGGCGATTAAAAGGTTGCAAACGATTTTGAATGTTCTACTTGATTCGCTCACTCATACAATTTCTACCGGGTCGCTTCCAGAGAAGGAGATTGCGAAAGGGTACCTTTCTATTTTGTACAGAATGATTGGCCAAACCCGCGATATTATTGATGGAAAGGGTGAATATATGTTGACTTATATGATGATTTTCGCATGGTATCAATTCTACCCAGAATTGGCGGTTTTTGCGCTGCAGTGTCTGGTAAAGCACGGCGACACGAATGAGCACCCATATGGGTCGTGGAAGGATATGAAGTATTTTTGCGACTTTTGCGTGGACCAGGACGTTGAAGTTAGTCATCCGCTCATTCAAGCTGCTATTAGATTGACCAATGACCAATTACGAGCAGATTGCGCGGCAGATACAAACAGCGTTTCATTGGCAGCGAAGTGGGTTCCAAGAGAGGGGTCGTCCTTTGGTTGGTTGTACCAGTCGCTGGCGACGGATTATTTTAGTGGATATGTGGCGACCGCCAAGAACGACGACAGTTTGGAAAAGGCCATTCTCAAGGCGAAGACCGAGTACCGTAAGATACTATCCAACCTGAATAGAAAGATTGATACGCTTCAGATTAAGCAATGTGGTGGTAACTGGGCAGACATTCAATTTGACAAGGTCACTTCTATTTCCCTCGCAAGGCAAAAGAAGGCCTTTTTGAACATTAAAAAGAACGGGGCTGCGCGTTGCCCCGACAATTCTGATCGTGTCACGTGTGCAGAAAACTTTGCAGCACATGTTCAGGCAAGCATTGCCGGCGGAAAGGAGATTAAGGGTCAGCGAGTCTCTATGGCCGATTTTACCAAACAAGCATTGGCGCTCTGCGCAACTCGTAATCAGGTGGAGATTGACATGCTGAACTCCCAGTGGCGCGACAGTTCTTCGTTGACCGGCGACCTCGGAAAAATGATTGCAATGGTGGATGTATCGGGATCAATGTCTGGCGACCCGCTATATGCTGCGGTTGCGCTTGGAATTCGTATAGCAGAGACATCTGCGATTGGTAAGCGAGTTATGACATTTAGCGCCAATCCTACCTGGGTGAATCTTGATGGGAACGACGACTTTTTCTCGCAAGTTGAGACTATTTCCAAGGCCGACTGGGGGATGAATACAAACTTTCATGCTGCACTGAATACGATTTTAGACGCAATTATTCAGAGCCAAATGCCGGCCGAGGATGTCCAGGACATGGTGCTTGTGGTCTTTTCAGATATGCAGATGGATGCTGGTGATAAATGTGACAAGCAAGTATTGTATGATACAATGAAGGCGAAGTATGAGGCGGCCGGAATCAGGGTTCATGGTAAGCCCTTTAAGCCGCCACATATTCTCTTTTGGAACCTGAGGAGCACATCGGGGTTTCCGAGTCTGTCGACCCAGACAAACTGCTCGATGATGTCGGGTTTTAGTCCGTCCTTGCTGAATGTATTCTGCGAGCAAGGGATGACTGCCTTGCAAGCATGTACTCCGTGGTCTGTACTGGAAAAGAGTATTGAAAACAAGAGGTATAATATTATGGGGTCTAAGTTTGTAGAAATGGTCGTATGTCATTAAATACCCCGCGCGTCTTAATGTCACATCATTAATCATACTGAGAGAATTATTTCAATCGTTGACTTTTTTATAAAAATTACACGCTGTTAAATCCTCCGTTTCGTTGATATCAAATTCTCTAAAACAAGCGTCAACATTTTCGTTAATGTTACCTACAAGGTCCGCTCTTTGTCTTGTTCTAATATATCTAAATTCGGGCAATGTTTTGCATTTGTAATGATTTAACTGAATAACATCAAAACTAATATTGCTATTAAATGAACCATTAATAATAGTATTGTTCGTTGCCTTTGTATATCCACTTGAAAACTGGACACTATGGCAATCAATATAACTTAAAAATTTATCCTTTTTAAATATGGTTTTTATGTGTTTATTCCCATTTTTTTCACACATAGTAAACCGGGTCGTATTAGGTTCGTCTGTTTTTTCTGTTCTTCCAGACGAACCAAAAAATCTCCAATTCATACCTATTCCATGACAATCGCCTACTATATATTCCTTGATAAAATCGCAAATATTGTCATGTTTTTTCAAAACGATAAATTCGTCAATATCTATATGTGCCACATGGGTTATACGAGTTGTAAATAAGTAATTTTTTACAAAATGGTCTAATGCCATATATTGAACACCCTTTGCATAATTGTTAAATGGTATGTGTATAACCTTCATGTACGGCTTATATCTATACAGTAATTTTCCATATGTAGGCGTGTCTTCATTGTCGTATAAAAATATGTGTTTAAACCCAAGCGTCAAATGGTATTTTATAAATTCCTCAATATAGTCATGCTCTTTTTTTGCTATACAAACAATTACTGGATACATTAATATATTATATAGCATTAAAATTATTTAGAATAATATATTTTAAAATTGAAAACTCCGGAGACAATTATTACCAAATGCATGTCAAAATGTTCTCAATTGTCACGAGCCGGTTTAATAATGAAACGCGCGACGCGAATTACGCGTATAGAAAAAAACACAAGTTTGCGTGTATGTACTGTTGCCCGATTGAGCCATCCCCAAAAATCCTATATGACACCCCCATGTTTGTTATTGAAATGAACAATTCCACTAACAAAATTGAAGGTATCGGTCTCATCAAAAACAAGCCCGAAATGAAGAGGTATTACAAGGTTCACCAAGACGGCAACACAAATAGATATATTTATATAGGGAATTATTACATGGATCGCGATATGATTGAAGAATACAATTCGCCGCTTGTTTACGCATTGGATGTGATATTATTTACTGGTTATATGCATTCAAAACGAGGAGCTGGGCTAACGCGTATTCCGCAAACAGCGTTGACGCGCGATGTATGCGAAGGGATCAACATAAAGAAGGAAATCCGACAGCTATTCCTGCATCATTTTATTGAGAAACTTAGAACAAATGACGACGTAATAATTAATACGGAAAACGTCGCTTAAAAAATGGCACTGAAAAAAGAGAACTAAATATTAATGTATTTTTTATTAAAAACAATATCTATAATAATCATATGACAGATATTGATACGAACGTCGGCAATTATACATTATCTGAATTACTTACTATAGTTGGTATTGAAAATGACGACATTAATGAAGAGGCGATAATGGCCAGGACCAACAAATTAATTAGTCAGTTTAAGGTGAAGAACCCGCGCCTGTCTGTTTTTTTTAAGGGTGTCCAGAGTCAACTTTTACAGTATGAGCAGGGATTAAATGCCGCGTCGGACGACGAAGACGATTATGATGACGATGAGAAAATTCATGTTGAATCAAGAGGGGCCTCGATTGAAGGGTTTGGGAACATGTCTAATGAGGCGGTATATTCAAAGGGCGACAAACAAATAACTGATTGGTATGAAAATGAAAATCTTACTCAGTCCGACCAAAATCAGACGAACAAGATTACTCAAAGACAACAAAAGGTGGGGGTGTTTGGGAATCAACATGCGCCTATGAAGCGCGAACAGATTGCTACGACGGACACGTTTTCACTACCCGTAAAGCAGGACTCGCTAAACCCCAATTTAAAAAACACCATCAACCGGTTTGTGAATATTGATAGTCAATTTAGACAATATACCAATGGCGCGGATTCTACTGCAACCGACTATACATTAGATTTATCTGACACTCTCAAGAATACGCTGAAATTAAGTTTGTACTCTTATCAAATCCCGTTTAGTTGGTACACGATTGATACTGCATATGGTAATACGTGTTTGTGGATATTAGATGAAGGCGGCAATGCCGTCCCTGTGTCGGTTCCCCCGGGTAATTATACTCAATTAGAGTTTAAAGCCCAATTAAACCAATCCTTTTTGGATGCAGGGTTTACGTTTGCAGCAACGGTTCCGGTTAATAGCCCGGTTAGTTATAACGCGAATAGCGGTATTATTACGTTGAACTTAAATGGTGGTTTGCACACCCCAGCCCCAGCATTTACTATCACCTCGGCCACGCGGGTTTTGTTTTATGATTTTACTGGGGCGCTACAGTGTAATTCGTCGTGCAGAAGCAGTGCCAACCATTTTTTTAATAACACACTTGGTTGGCTTATGGGATATAGATTGCCGTATATTAATGTTGACCCGAACGGGAACACAGCCTCGGCCGTTTTAGATCTAAACGGAGTTAAATATTTGATACTCGTCCTGGATGACTATAACCAGAACCATGTAAATAACAGTCTTGTATCTATTTCACAGTATTCAAATAATCTAAAAATACCGTCCTATTACTCGCCCGATTTGCCGTCTACATGTGTTCGACCGACACCACAACAAAGCGGTAATTTAACCGAGCTCGTTGACGAGGAAACGTTCCTTTCTGTAGTAGACTCGCAGCCGCCGAATGGGCTTTTAATTGCGGGAAAATATGAGAATGACTATACGCCCACACAGGTTGTCCTACCAAGTGCTCCGCGCACGCTCACCCAGGCGCAACTTTACACCATAAATGAAATAAACAAGCAAAATAACAACCTGACGAAATACTTGGCCACTGCCCCGACGACCTCAGATATTTTGGCCATTATACCCATTAAAACCTCAAGCGGTGTTCCAACCGGCTCTTTGTTGGTTGAATATAGCGGATCGCTGCAGGATAGTTCGCGGACATACTTTGGACCCGTTAATATAGATAGAATGGCCGTGAAATTGCTGGATGATAAGGGGAACGTATTGAATTTAAATGGCAGCGACTGGTGTTTTACTCTTGTTTGCGAGTGTTTGTATCAGTATTAAAATATTAAAATATCCCAATATATTATGGACGTATTTACGGACTTATTCCACGAGGTCGAAACATTCGGCCCTGCAATATTAGGGGTTTTGCCCATATATCTTTTGTGGAATAAGAAAAACCTGTTCTTTTATTATATTATTGGGTTCCTAATAAGCGCTCTTGTAAATTTAGTGTTGAAGGGGTTACTACAAATGCCAAGACCATCTGAGGATACGGGCAGGTTTAATTTGGCGCTCACTCATGGAAGACGGTTTGTATTTAAAAGTGGGCTACCGTTTGATATCTTTGGGATGCCTTCCGGACATGCCCAAATGGTGTTTTATTCGACCACATTTTTATATCTATCGCTAAGAAACATGAATATATTGTATTTCTGTTTGGCCGTCTCGCTACTAACAGTCTCTCAGCGTGTGGCGTTTAATTATCACACGCCATTTCAGGTTATCGTAGGTGCATTAGTGGGAATAGGCATGGGCTATTTAATTTATTACATTGCCAGAAATAAAATAGTTGGACGTATTACAGAAAAACTTGATGACTTTGCGGCGGTCTAACACACATTGAATTATATATTGACACGTAAATGAATGTGTTTTGAATTACAAATATTAAGTGATACTTGTAATTGAAAGGTAGTATTATTTTTTCGCCGTGTAGTTTATATGCGCCTTCATAAATTCTTGGAAAAACTAATCGTCTTGTGTTTATTTATTGCAACATTAGGTACTGCATACATCTTTGTTGCGACTATAATATTAGGCGACACCTCCTATTCAGGGTTTTATAGCAGTTGGCAAATGCCCATGCTGCTTGCATTATTCATTGATGCCGCCTACTATAAGCACATTAATCGCCTGAATGGTTTATAGTTTTACCGAGTCGTGCTTTCATCGCAAGCAACCCGATGTCCCAAATAATACAAATGGTCCTCCGTGCTCGTATGAGCAAGGCTGTATTGGTCGGCGCAGTTAGGGTCTTCACAGTTCGTCCCACTACACAACGTTAATTTACCCCCGGCGTCCTCAAATATCTCTCTACAACTATGATGGTACCCCAATCCGTCTATCGGCGGCACATGCGGGACCAAATCCTTATTGTGGGTGGTTCTATAATACTCGCTTACCACCGTGTTGACAAATACTGCGTATTTTTTATCGCCGACACGCGGCTGCCCGTAGTCGTAAAGCTTGACATGTATGCCCTTTCTCTCTAATTCCATTGCAATTAACTGTCCACAAGAGGCGCCATAAGAATGGCCAGTAACCACAACTGAATATGTTGGATAGGTTTTCTGTAGGCTCTTAACTACTTCAACAGTTTTATTACTTACCCCCAAGGCAGAACGGTAAAACCCATAATGGACCTTACATCCACACTCTGGATATGTAGTATATGGGACCTGCTTCACCTCAAAATCATCCAACCAATTCATGGTTGAGGACGACCCACGTAAAACAATGTAAATGGATTTTGTGCTGGATAATGTTCCTATATAACCCTGTAGGTCGGTCTTTTCATCATATAGGGTCTCCTTATAAACGAACCCTTGGGCCGGTCCTGCGATCTTCATTGTTTTGTAGTGTTCTTTACCACAATATGCTGCACCACTTAACCAAACTCCGACATTTAGTTGATTCATGTCAATTGCCATTACAAAACTTGCGAACGATGCAAGAAAAATCCAATTAATATACCCCATTTATACTATACGCGAAAAAAATAGTATACTATATAAATGGCTTTTATACAAGTTCCTGGACCAGATGTTCAACCCAACACAACTGTACTTAATAGATGTAGACGCTATAAGCAGGCATATCCGAGCTTTGCCCCGATTATTTATACCCTCAATCCAAATAATGTGAATCAAGGGGCATATTCAGTAGTTTATATTAATGGTCTTAATTTTCTCCCACCGTGTTATGGAACCACTTATGTGAATTGTGGGGTCTTTACAAATATACCAATTACCTTCTATAGCTCATTTAACATATCATTTGTTGTTCCGGTAAATATTGTTGCCGGCAATTATGCAGTTACTGTTGTAAACATATACAACAACAATTTTAGTCCCGCGGTTAATAGTTCATATCCAGGTAACCCCAACTATTCCAATTCTCTCGTTCTTACCGTTTCTCCATGATACATAGACGCGTTCCGGCTTATTTTTCGCGATAATATATGAGCATCTGGTAGCTCTTCATAAAATTCCACTGTAGCGGGGTACCATCTGGGTTCTTGGTCCCCTCAAATTGCCAGCTTATATCGCGGTTCAAATTACGTTTCCATTCTAAAGGGACCAGGCGATGGAAACTGGCCCCATCATATCCCATTTCACGACCCTCGCATGTAGCCGTTGTGCAGAAATGTTGCGCACTCGTATCTCTTATTAATGCACTATCTATCTTGTACTTGGCATTATTCACCATAAAGGACCTTGGTTTTTTCTTAAAATCGGCGATAGACTCCTCAAAAATCTCAAAGACGATTATATGTGGCATGTGTGTCATTTTTGAAACCAATTCGGAGACCATTTCTTGCCATTTACCATTTGCGTCTCTAACCGGTAGTACTTGAATAGATCGGTTGTTTAAGTAGTTGATTATGCCCATATAATACAGTAGCGGATTACTTGCCTTATTTACATCAACGATATAAGTGTCTGTTTGTTTGTATGAATCTGGGATAGCCTCGTATAACAAATGTATAATACTGTTTGTGTTCATGTTGTATGCAAAATCGTTTCCAGTAAGGCATGCGTCTACTCCAAAATTTAGCAGGGCAAAAGCGTTGCGAAGCTTGTCGGGTATAAACGATCCGTCTTGTTGCTTACCTTCAATCATGAGTTGCCGCAAAAAATGGAAAAACTTACGGCCTTTATCGCTGATAAAAAATGAGACAAACATTGCATTAAACCAGCAATTTGACTGGGATTGAATCGGGGTAATGATTTTAGTGGGGTCAATATGCTTATCCGCGGCCAGGTTTTTCAGCAGGAACTTCTGTGCCTCCTTTGCATAATAAGGGAAACACTGTTTGCCGTGCAATTTATCAGAAATTCCTATTTGTAGGGGCTCCGTCAGCTTAAACGCGGCCTCCATGTTGCAGTCTAATAACTCCTTGCGCGGGGCTGAGAGCATTGTAACCAAGTCCTTATTAATTGTTGGGGAATATGACCCATGTGAAATGCGTCGCGCGATTTCGTTGCTTACTTTACGCACCTTTATGGGTGTCTTATTTTTTACTATTATCTCTCTATTGTCTTCAGCTTGCTTATTGTAATGCCGTCTGGTTGTTGAATGATGTTGTCTATGTTTTCTTGTTCGATGATGTTTGTGGGTGGCGTGTTGCTTCATATAAATAAATAATATTATTATTAAAAATATTTATTTATATTAAATGGGAGGAGGGATATTACCAGCAACAATTCATGAAGGAAAACTGTATTTTTTATTTGGTAAAGAGGGGAAATACGAGGACACCGCACCTGGGTTCTCTGACTTTGGCGGCGGAACCGACAATAGCGAGTCGCTGATTAGCACCGCGACAAGAGAGGGCGGCGAGGAATTCACCGGCTTTTTAGGGAGCAGCGCGGAAATTCTCAAGATGTTGCGTGCGCACGGAACGTATAACCTTGACCTTAAGACTGACGGTCACGGCACATATAGAACCCATATTTTCCCCTTCCAATATAACAAGTGGTTACCTCATTACTATAACAATAATCAGCGGTTCCTGCAAAAACACCTGCCGCCAAAGGTGTTCAAAACAACCAAGATTTTTGAAAAGGCCGAAATTCGCTGGATATGTGTAGATGATCTTGCCAAAATGCGACCTCAATTTCGGTTTTGGTATAAACCCATGATTGACCAGATGTGCGACCAGGGCGGCGACATAAAAAAATTTGTAGAAAAGGGATTAAAACGTCGCGTAAAAAAAGGCACCAAAAAAAAGACACTTCGCGCGCAAAGGCGCCGCACTCGAAGAAATCTTTAGATTTTTATTTTGTTATGCCTGACTTGTTATGATTTGGTTATTTTTTTATTTATTTTGTTTTATTTTATTTTTCATCGCCATCAGAGGTTGTGGTCGGGTCGCAAAACACCTGGTAATTTGCGGTATACCGTACTAACCGGCTTGGTTTGACACGCAATTGCTCCAATTCGTTCTCAAGCATTTCGCATCTAACTTGCAGCTGTGAGTTTTCCCTAAGAAGGTCGTCTTCGGGGGAATTGACTACCTGAGGGGCCTGACTTGTTAGTTCATCAAATTTTATGAGTAATTCCATGGCGCGTTCCTCGCTCTTATAGCTGTTTTCAATCGCAGACTGTAGCTTCTCGGCGAGACCAATGTTTTGGCGACGGAGTTCTTCAACCTCCGTAACAAGCGTAACATTTGTAGTTTTTAGTTGAGTGACTTTTGATATAAATTTATCCGCAAGGTCATTTGTAAGAAGGTGCAACATTACGGTTGAGAATGCAGCAACGACGCACCCCGCGAACATGAGAATGTGGTCAATAGTAACTGTGAACATGATTGTGATAATATTGTTGTAATAACTGATGCTGTATTGATTCTTGCTCATTAGCATTTCAATTTTTTTTTAAATTAGTGTATTTTACTATTAACTAAAATTTTATAAATTAACGGCATATTAGTATAACCATTTATGCATTGTAGAATTTAGTTGCCTCGTCTGTCTCGCAGTGAACTTCGGGTGGGCTCGGCCATTCCGAATAAGCCTTCGCTTTACTCGTGGGGCGTTCCAGTGATAGGAGTTCCTTGAGGGCCTTCAGTCTTCTCTCTAATGGGTACATTTTGGCAGGATATTTGCGGGATATGTGCTTCCATCGCCACTCAAATTGAAGCGTTGCCTGCCAGTCTGGGAACCCAGACACGTGCGCCGCTCGTACCCATATTTCACCTTGTGCGACCTTGGCCCCTGTAGCATGTGCGCCACCAGTGATTTCCTTATTATGCTGCCGGAGGCGTCTATTTAAGTCAACCGTTGCGCCAACATAAGTTGCTCCGCTACTGGATACTAATAAATATACAAAGGACATTGGTATATAAATATATTAAAATATTTTAATACGTTTGCAGCATGGCAAATAAAATTGTAACCTACAAATTATATAAATATAAGATGGTATATCTATATAATGGCAGTGAAAAAATTAGAACTACTTGTTCCGGCGGAAGCTGTCTTGTCTATTGATTCTTTGACGCCTGACCAGAATTACATAATGTTAAAAATTGGTAGCGGGTATTTGTTGGAAGGTCAAAATGCTGGTGCCGGCCTTACGCATAAGGAGATTTGCCAAAATATAGGGGATAAATCATGGGAAAAGATTGGTCATCCGACTGAATGTTTACCGGGCAAAAATGTGCATGCGGGCGCGAAAATGGAGATTGATGCGAATCTATATGAAGCACAAATTCGCAGATTGGAAACACAGCTGAAGGCGCTAAGAGACGAATTGTTGAAGTATGGTGTAGACTTACCCATGTGACTTAATTTGCAAGGAATAGGCCGACGGGATAAACTTAAGCATCAGTTGTTTTGTTTGGATATAGATAATAAATATAATTGTAATATATATGAGCTTTGTCGCAAATGGCCAATTTAGTCTAATACCATATAACGAGATTGGACCAAAAACAGATGATGATGTCGCCAAGGGCGTTAAGAGCTCCTTTATACAATTAAGCAGGGATGACATCTCTGAAGCGACTCTTGACTATTTTACTAATGAAGAAGGCGACGGCCGCGGAGCTCTTTGGCAAAATCCATTTACTATGGCGCTTGCAGATAATACACACGATCTTGATGAGGATTTTACTGATTGCGAGCGCTCTGGTATCGACCGCGATACAAAATTTTGGTCAAAGTTTGCATTTACGATGGCAATAGCAGGTGGATTCAACGGGGGAGAGATTGCTGATATTAGTGCCCCGCTAAGTCCTCTAAACTATTTACAAACAAATTGTTCGTATTTAAATCGTATACCGCGGGCCCGGCTATCAGATGAAAATTACTGCACACTGGGGGTTATGTACGATGCGATACGGGGGGGACAGGGCAAATTTCATATTATATCCCTTCCGACCCCAGACGACAAAATACAGATGGGCGATGTAGGTGCAGATCTTTCGCGCTTATTATCTGGATTTAGCACCGCTGGCATGGGTATACCAGTAGTTATAGATACAAGTAAAAGTTTTACAAAGATGGTAGAGGTATTTAATAACCGGGAGGGGGCGGAGCAGTCAGACAAGTTTTGTTACATGCGCACAGCAGCAAATATTGCCGACCCGTCAACCACGCCCAGCGTGGTTAATATGGTTGAAAAATTTGGCATTAACAATGTATATTGTGAATATTTAGCAGAGGGAGGGCGCGTGGTTACTGCGGGCGACCTTGTTGGAAATGTACAAATTACATACACAGGCCTTCAATTTAATAGTATTACTTCTACGGACCACGACCAGGTAACTGCAACATATGCTATAACAGGAGGCCCCCTGCAGGGTGACTCGGAAGTACGTATTCTTGTCGCAAATACTGGACCGAAACATTTCAACTCAATCAACTATGTTAAAAGCGAATTTCTAAATGCACAAAGAGGTCTTGCGTCTAATAAGATATTTGCATATCCAGACACATTATTTGGCACACAGATTTTAAGAGGGCGTGCCGAATTCTACGGCGCATTTAATGATATGCTGACCAAGCGAATCCGCGAACCTGGAGTAAAGCCTCTTATGAAAACATATACCATGGGGTGCGCAAGAAAGAGAACAAGTGATGCCGCACAAGGCGATGATTGTGACAAGTTAGAAAGGTTAATGTTTCGCGGACTTAACTCAGATAAGAGTCTAAACACGGAGGGTGAGGGGGTGAAAATGAACACAAAGGGTGTTATGGTCACTATAGATAGGTTGCTTTTTGCGCGGCAGGTGGCTAAATGCCCTGGTGCTGCAGCAATATTAGATTCAGTCACTCATATGATAGTCTACATTCCTGGCGGAGGGGCTGCGAAAGCAGTAGTAGCAACCGAAAAGAAGGTAGCAACCATAGAGAAGGTAGGGGCGCCCCCAAAAAGGTCCGAACCATTAACCGATGCTGAGAGGATGGCTATTAATAATAAATTGCGAGATGAACGGCGTTTTCGCCGCGCTGCAAACACTTTGGCATCTGCAAAAGATAAGGCGACAGCGGCTGCAAAAGCCGAAGTGGTCACCGGAGCAGATGCTGCGGAAGAGGAAGAGGAAGAGGATGCAAAATCCGAAGTAGCGACGGAAGTAGAGAGGGAAGTAGCGACGGAAGCGGACGGTTGGTGGGGCCGATTTTTTGCACAAATTAACCCCGCTGGTTCTGGTGAGGGAGGTGGGGCTAATACCCGCGAGTCACCGTCAGATAGTCTATATCAAACTGGTGGTGACCCTACACCGGATGATTTGGACCTGTCTACTATTTTGTCCTATTTGTATATTCGTGGCAAAATAATACAAAGACCCCACTTTTATGGAAAATTCAATAAAATTATAGATCAAATCCGTAAGCTCTTTGGCGAAGGGGTCGTAACATTTAGATATTACAATGACCAAACGCATAATGCGGTTTATGTGTGTAACAGTGATAGGGATGAGTATATAGATAGTTACCTTGATGGTCTGCGTGCGGCTGATTCAGTTGACCCTTTTAACACCGGAAAAGTGGGGAAACCCCATCATGAAACTGAGGCGGAAGTGATATTTCACATAGTATATTGGGAAGGAGGAGTGAGTCCAGCTGCGGATTTCAGTATAGTAAGATACACGGATACTGTTAACGGACTCTCTATAAAGTGTGTTGGGGGCGGATGGGGCAATTGGCTCAAACCCAAGCGCATAGTAAATGAAGTTACATTACAAATCATTTTTGATGCTGCGGAAAAGGCATGGACCGGGGAAGAACCATCGGCTGCCGAGTTTTTAACCGGTGACCCAGGTCATGCAGATCCCAGGGGGGTGGTCCCAAGTGAAGGAGCAAGCGCCGATAAAGGGGGAGGCGCCCCTCCAAGTATCGCCGCCATATTCCGCGCTCCATTTGAGAAGCTGTCTTCAACGGAAAATTTGTCTGAAACAAATATTGCAGTTATGAACTCACTATTAAACATGCTATGTAATTATGAAACCAGCTTTATAAATTATCGCGAGGGCCGCGATTTGTTTTACAATATAATAAACGATGGGTTCCCCCTAAAAATGCTCCCCAACATTGTAATGGCATCATCGGTTGAGGTTTACGTATTTGTAAAACTTATGTTAGACGATTATACTGCCGACCGCGCCAAAACAATAAACTATGGGCTGTTCGAATACTACCTTTATTCGCAAAAAGACAACAATTATATTTATACCTGCCTTCAGGACATTAAAGACTATATATTGGGCGCCAACATGTATTACATATCGCCCACAGAAACGGATATTATTCCGGACGAGACTCGGGCTTACTTTGCAGATCTTTGTACCAGAATAGTCTCTCTGTCCGGCCAGATTTATTCGCAAACATATGACTTAACAAATGCAGGCGACTATGACGCTATATATAAGTTGGCATCTGATAACTATTTGACGATGGGCGGGTTTCATGAACTGTCCGAAATATTTATGACTAAAACGGGTGAAATATTGCAGTCGTTTTCTCCTGGGGTGTTAGCAAAATATGGCAAGCAAGTAACAGAGGCGGTTGAAGAAAGCAAAGGGGATGATGTTGGGAAGGGTACAGGGTATTTTCTTCCACGTGGGCCCACCAACCGGGTGCCTATCCAGGTCCAGGCCCGCCAGCCTACCGGGGCCGGAGGAGCAAATACCAATTTTAAAAAATCAATAAAAAAACAACGTACACGAAAACTAACCCGCGGCAAAAAACGAGATACTGGGAAAAAACACACTCGTAAGCGCGGTATAAAGAGGCGACACCATACTAAACGGAAATTCTAATTGTTTGGTGCATCTATTTAGAAGGTGCGCAGTGTGATGCTTCGTGTGCCATTATTTTGTTATTGATTTATTATCGCTATATATTATATTATGAAGCAGACCGGAGGTGTATTAGCGCAAGAATATCAAGAATACCTAAAATCACATGGCCTCGACGCCATTACACCGT
>Ga0209230_10000488_pt1 | contig 15622 bp, 15 predicted proteins | sample LakOntMetagenome_FD_187467 | JGI IMG/M metagenome (GOLD analysis project Ga0209230, IMG submission 187467) | Freshwater and sediment microbial communities from Lake Ontario - Sta 18 epilimnion Metagenome (SPAdes) (version 2) | ecosystem: Environmental > Aquatic > Freshwater > Lentic | place... | reverse complement strand
TGATCAACGACAAAAAAGAAGTGAGGCTCATTGACTTTGGGTTTATGACACCAAATGATAAACTTCTTACACTTGAAAACCCATTTCTAGGGAAAAACTACTGGATCCATCCACCAGAGTACTGGGTGATCAATAAACGCCTTCGAAATGAACCAATCACGGAAGCCAATCTAGCCGAATACCGTCTCAAACGTCTTTTCCAACTCAACTCCGTCTTTTCGGATGAAGATCATGAGCAAATAAGCACCATGTATACAAAGTTTTGGCCATCGTTATGCGAAGTAGAGCGTGAGTTTCAAGCATTGGCATCATTAAAAACACTTGATAAACAAAATATTGATACCTATGCACTTGGAATGACAATGATCTTGCTTTTTCAGTTTGTCAACATTGGGGTCACGTCTCATAAAGTTTTAGATAGATTCTTTACCCTTGTAAAAGAAATAACTCGTCCAAATTGCTTGAATAGGTTTTCAATTACCCAATGCAAAAGGTCTTTATTGTCACTCGACGAAATGTGAGGCTTTACAAACACTCATAATTTTTCATTTGAATCGCAAGCGTGAATCGGTGATTATTACGATATGATGTCGCTCTATGTGATATGGAACCACTAAATAATACAACTCGCCCAGGTTTAGGCAATACCCCTTTTATTTCAAGATTTTCATTACTATTATAAATAAGAAATTGCGTTTCACCTTGCTCACTAATATCAAATGTGTTGCTACAATACACAAGAATTGTGAGGCCATTCGGTATATCCTTATGAAACGAAGGCGTTTCTCTCGGAAAAAATAGATTTATTCCAACACGTTCAATTTTATAATCCTTCATATATCCATACTTGTCCATGGAACCTAGTTTGGCTACGATTGAATGCACGAAATTATGGAGATAACTATTATTGTACAAAGGCGTTGGAGTGAGAGGGTTTATTAGCCAACATCCCATGCCGCTTGGGGGGCCTTTCGGGTCATCTGTTATACCAAAATGATAAGGACATTCTTGAACCATTTTACACAGTTCCTTTAACTCCTTCTCATCGATCAAGTTATCAACGACATCTATGAATACGTTCATATGATGCTCAACGAGCATAGCTTCTTAAGTGAATTTGAATTGAAAATCAGATTTAAGACTCAAATACTTAAAGCTATTATTTACAATGGCCGAAGCAATCATATTGGTTGATACATTTTGTTTTAATGGAGAAGAAATCGTAAAACTTCGTTTGCAATACCTTGAACCTTGGGTTGATATGTTTGTGATTGTGGAAGCATGGGAAACGCACTCAGGAAACAAAAAAAGCATATTGTACTCGGAACATTGTAAAGATTGGTTCATACCATACAAGAATAAGATCAAATGGGTAATAATTGAAAGATTCCCGGAGATGACAGATCATTGGTTCAAAAACAATGAACATCAATCATGGATGCTGGACAATCAAAAGCATTGGTATCGAGAATCCTATCAAAGAGACTTGGCTTCATCCTATATATTGGAAAGCTTTCGTGGACGTAGGCTTTTAGTACTCGTGGCTGATGTTGATGAGATACCAAGAGATCATTATGTACAAAAACAAGAACTTGAAACATTGTATTCTTACAATGAGCCAATATTTCTAGAAATGGACTTTTTCTATTACAATTTTAATTGGAAAAAGCAATATAAGTGGTACAAGGCATTTCTTCTACCAGATACTTTATTAAAAACTTCAAGTTATTCCTTCTCATCATATCGAACTAATTTTACTCCGAGACTCATGATCCGTGATGCAGGGTGGCACCTGAGCTATTTTATGTGTCTTGATGATCTCGTAAGAAAATTAGGATCCTTTGCACACAGAGAATGTGACAAAGATGTAGATATTGAGTACGTTGAGCAATGTTTCAAATACGGGTTTGATTTATTCAAACGTGGGACACTTGAGAATTGTATTGCAAGTGATGATGTATTGCCAAGTAGTTTTAAAGCTATACAATAATCTTTATGAAACCATAAGTACAATGTTAGAAACAAATCATTCGCTTCATCTTAAATCATACATTCAGGTTTTTGATGTTGAAGTTCCCGAATCATTTCTGGAAAATCTTTGTGCAAACGCATCTTTTACACAAGCTTTGACGGGAAATGAAGGGAAAGTAAATATGAATGTTAGAAATTGTTTCTCTTCTGAAATCAACAAGCAATCGAATGAACATAAAATAATTTGGAATAATATAGATAAACTTATAAAAAAGTATAACGATGGCATCGAGTTTAAAGTTGAAATATCAGAGAATCATGATGGATATAATCTTCTAAAGTACCAAGAAAATGGCTTTTACAAAGAACATTTTGACATGGCTCTTAAGCCTCGAACATTGTCAATAATAATACTTTTGAATGATTCATTCGAAGGTGGTGAGTTATCCTTTTTCCGAGGCACATATACGCCAAGCTTCCGAAGGAACCAAGCCATTCTCTTTCCATCAAATTTCTTGTATCCACACCAAGTCACAACTGTGACCAAAGGGGAGAGGTATTCGATTGCAACTTGGGTGATCTAACTGAAGGATACAATTATTTTTAAACATTGCTTATACCCTTCTTCCACAAAAGTTTGACGTAAAGGATATAACCAAGAGTAAGGAAGAATCAACATACTGTTTGCTAAACTAGGAATTAGATACTTTTCGTTGTTAAAAAGATCAAGGATTGTGAATGGACTTGAATTATTGTTGAGATGAATCACGACTAAAAATGCAGACGCTCCATCAACGAGACTGAACTGCCAATTGCTTCCATGTGAGGATTCAGGAAAACCTAACAAACTACAATTCAATTTTAATGAATGACCTTCTCTTTGTTTGTCACTAAATAAACAAAATATTTCATTAGTGTTGTCAATAACGAAGCTTATATAAGTCTGAACCATACGCGCAATGATTGACTCTTCCAAATGAAGTAATTGATTACAGGGAAGTGATGAAGGGGAAGTACTCATCATTACATTCGCATATTGCTGTACGTGTTCCACAATGCTTTTAAACATACTGTCTCCAAATACGTCACGAAAGAGCCAAAAAAACCGGATATAGGTTGGTGATCTTAATAGTAATACCCCCATGTCATTTAATGCTAAAATCTCCACGAGTCTCGCGTTTTCATGTGAGTCTCCAAACGATGGTTTTGACGGGTAATGGAAACAACATGAATTAATTATTATTGCTCTATTATACTTAAATTTGATTCTATCAATTTCCTCAAAGGAACTATTTTGTGTATTTTTTGAGATATAGTTGGCATAATGAGAATCAAATCGTTCACGCAAAAAATCGATTGATTGAAGTGTAGTTCCATCTTTACTTTTTAACTGAAAGACTTGTTCAAAATCATCTTGCGAGTCGTGATTTGGTGATAGAGATACAATAACATGATAATGAAATGTATCTGTATGAATGCAACTGGAAGAGAGGTCGTTTTCCATTGAAACTCTAAAAGTGCGTTTTACAAAGACAATATTTTTTCCTTGCTGCTGAAAATGTTGTTGAACTTTCAGAACCAGTTGAGACTTCATGTTAAAAGGTGCATCAACCGATTTTCCCGGGCTTTTATCTACTAATTTTGTGATGCAAAATGGAAGACCCAATGCATTTTCCCTTTGAATTCCTGGATCCTCATAAACATCATCTATAAATTGCATGATTACTGTAGTTGTAATACGTTGGAATTATCTAAATGAAGAGAGAATGGAGTTACTTCTTCTACGATAATAAGTACTTCTTAATTCCTTACGTTATATAAAGTTTCTAAAATATAACATATAGAACATGGCTCTTATCATTCCAACCGATGCCCTTACACCGTCCACAAATTTATCATTTACAGTGCTTTCTAGTACGTTTTCAGGAAGCACCAACAATATAAAACTAAGTGACTTCGAAGCTGTAAAAATTGGTAACATTGGACAAACGTACGCATTATCATCGTTTCGCGGAAAGAACTTACCTGATCCAAGTGTCAATATATCATACACCATCACAGAGTATTGGTCATTTAGCGGCCCATCTACATTCTCATTGAACACGAACATAAATGTTACAGAAACATTAATAAAGTACACAGACGTGTCGAACATAAGCGTGTTCTTTGTATCAAATCCTCAAAGTAATTCATCTTTATCATCTTTCAAATATCATAGTACTGCCACTAACGTTGCCATTATAAATGGAAAACCTGATAGTTCCACTCGCATTCAAAACGTTCAAGTCACACCATCCGTAATAGTTAGAAAGAGAAATGGGTTTTTAAAAACATTCCTTGTGCCCGCAATTGATGTCCGACAACCAGTAGTTGATACCGTTCTGAAACTTTTGGCATCAACAATAGTTTCTAGTGGGAATCGGCATATACATCATCATGGACGACATTACAGTTCCGGCTTTCATGCACAATCTCATGTCCATTATTCACCGCATTACCATGGACACCACACAAACAACCGTTCGTTATGGAATGGTCATCATCACAACAGTGGTCCTTGGTATAACGGTGCAACTCCACATCATTCACCATATTCAGTGGGTTGGGAACACTACGAGGCAGGAACCGGAGCTCATAATACACACGTTGACTCTTGGGATATTAATGCCCAAGGATACGGAACCCATCATGCGGGAGATACAGGCTATCACCATACAAATCATAAGCATCACTATAAGCATATAAGTAAGGACTTGACCATATCTTCATCGTTAACGAACACGTCACCAAACGTTACAAACCCAATAACATTTATGAACTTTAAGCTTGAAAGCTGGGAAGCCTTACCTAACAGTGATAACATAAACCCATGTAATAACAACTCAACAGGAGTCGTGACACTTCCAACAACAACAACATCCTTACACAGCCATAGTATAAGAACAACTACAAATGTGCCATCTGAAAGGAAATGTGTATTCAAGTACAATCTATCCATTCTTCCCCCGTGGATGTCTTCAAAAGCCACAACAACACTTACAGAAACTATAATAGATGGTCGTTAGACCCCATTTTGAGCGTAAAACAAAATAGTCACTCTGTAAACATCTGCATTAGCTCTGCTGATGAAATGATGGAATGGTACCAAATCTTATTAATGTAAAAGTATGCTGGCTTTTCATCCATAGATATTGGTAACATTGGCAAAGATTTGATAATGTTTGGAACCTCAGCCATGGTTTTAGTGTGTAAAGCTATGTTTACGAAGCAATCAATTTTCTGAATTACATTTAAAGATTCGGACAAAGACATGCATGATGAAGACTTCAACTCATATTTTTTAGTTGGTTCCAGCATGTAACCACCAAATGGAATTTTTTCTGCATTTTCAAAATTTATGCCTTCTTCACGAGTTAAGATATTTATATAAAACTGGAAACATATTCTCTTTCCTTTCTCAAGTACATCACAAATATCACATACCATGTCATTGTAGAAATCTAAACTTGCATAAGAAAAGTGAATACACTTATGTAAAAAGTCAAAGTCGAAGGAATGTATGCTATCCGATGTTCCTTCAAAGCTTTGCCATGAGGTAACATGTACTTCATATTTGGAATCGCTTGGAAAGCTTGCGAGGTCTAACTTAGGATTTTCAATGTAGTCAAAACATTGATTGTGCCCTGTCAGCATAACATTCGATGATGTACCATTACAAGAACTTGATCTAAACAATTTTATAATTAGATCAAGTACTTCATTGTATGTTTTGCAAATGTCAATCAATTTTACAAATTCATCGTGTATGTGGGGTAAAAAGCAAAGAATGATGTTAGTGTATACGCAAAGAGCACAATATAGGCTTGTGTCATAAGGTTGATCGGTTTTTTCTATGAAAGCGACAAGCGTTAGTTGAATAACATTCACACAAATATGAAAAATAGAAACCACTGGAATTACCTCTATTTTGTTGTTTGATGTTGTGTTCGTAGTATTGCACCACTCCGTGAACACCTCTTCAAAGAGAACCTCGTCCTTCGATATTTTTTTGTTCACAAAGTTATGGAAATCAACTGTCCATTTAAATGCATCAAAACCACATTTCATTGAATTTGTAAAAGGATGAATGCTATTATATTCAGCTACACTTCCACTACAAATGGAACATGGAATGATATCGTCTATAGATAGAATGATGTTTTTGTACACTTCTTTTTGGTTTTCATGAAATTGATCAAAGTATGTTGAAGAAGCATGTAGGAACTTCCAAACATGAGGAGACCATATGTCCATTACTTAAAATATAAATATACTTTTAATTGAGTCATGGAACTTATATTGTTAACAAATAACTCAATTGACTTATATAATGTTCATACGAAAAAGGTTTCGTACTCTCACAAAGAATGCTATACAAGTCTCACAAGATTTGAGGAATTTGTGTATGCCCTAAATAGCAAACTTCATGTTGATATTTTCAATTCTTTTCTGCATGATGTAAAACCACAACGACAATATCTTAGACATGGTTGTGATCATATCTTTATAGGAAAGCTTTCAACGGGAAAGACATCATTGTTCACATTAGATAATGATAAAATCATACGCTCATATGAGCTCGGATACTATAAGAGGTTAAAAGATTTAGAAAATCCATCCGAATTCAAATTGACAATAGAATTGACGCACAAATTCGTACAAGTATTTCAAAGGGATTACACGTGGTATTTTATTTTCAATAACGAAGTTTCGTCAATCTTGTATGTCTTCTCAAGCACATTTATTTGCATAAAATCAATACAATTAGTTAATGAACCATGTCATGACGTTCATCTCCAGGGTGTTAACTTGGTTTTGTTACATAATGATAGGTTAACTTGGTACGAAATTATTACAAGCAATGTCATAAAAGTTTACACGTTAACAAATGACAGCTTCTTCCGAAAATTTCTACTTTCTGAAGCTCAAAATAAATGTATCGCATTAACAAATGAACGGGACGTCTTCTCTTTTTATGACTTTACAGAAGAAAGTTACAAGAAAGACAAGTCGTTCTTGATAGTTAATGAGATATATCATGCGAGTAATGATACTCGATTTAACCTATGTCCTATGTATTACCCATTCGTCCAATGTATTCCAAATGAAACCATCGGGGCGTTAATAAAGCCGCATCAGCAACGTTTTAAGCGTGATATCTTCACACAATCATTCGTAGACCATGATAGAATGAAGGAACCGTTATCTGATCGATTGACTTCCTCTAAACCGGTCAATGGACTCCTCTATTGTGATACCATACATGTAAGCCCAAACAACCATGTAGGTATCGATCTTTCATTCGCAATTCCTCAAAGTAAATTTGATGACTTGAGGCATCTTTATGAATTACTCGATGTTGAAAGAGATATGGAATCGTATCTTCTTTACATTCATCCACTCAGTCAAGAATTGCATTTTATACCTGACATTACGGGTTACACAAAAATTTTGAATATGAGTAAAAAGTATAAAATCATGTATAAAATCTTTACAACGATATCAAAACGCATATCATCATACGTTGTGGAGCTCACACCATGTGAAAAACCAATTGTGAAAAGTCTTTAATCGAGATAATGTGAAAGTGATGCCGTTTCACCCTCATGTTTAGAAGGATCATACTTGAAAGTGATAAGGTTCTGAAAACACTCCAATATTTTAAAAATATCTTTGTTATTCTTATTCTCATCGATGAGTTCCATAAAATTGTATATCAATGAAAAATGGTATTGGTATCCAATAAACATATTGAATCCATTTTCTGGGATGTGAAACTCGTGACGACAAATCCAACGTCCATCATGATGAAATATTTTGATAATTGGATGAAGAAATACAGAAATGTCCCTAGTGTATGGATTTCCTGTTTGTGGCTGCGTGAATGAAGGCTCAAATTTGTTTCGAGGATCGTAACCTAGATAAACTTGAATGACGTACAAGGGGGGTGGGGAGTCTCCAAGTAGCACACTTAATGATTTTTCACATGAAATAAGTGAGAGAGGTAAATTAGACACATATGTGTAGTTCGATTCATACACAAAGATGAAATCACCAAAGAAATCGAAACGATGAAGCAAACAAGAGCTTTTATTAAGGTTTGAGAATGCTTTCTTAAAACACTGAGTGATGTCAATCTTTTGAAACGATTCAAATGTCTTTGAAATGTATGATGATATAAGTTTAATATTGTATCGAAACCCATGTATGAAAGCAGATGTACCATGTTTATAGTCAGATCCTTGAGATAACGCACCAATAAAGAAGAGGTTTGGTACCGAAGTACTCTCGAAGAAAGGTGTTAGCGTAGGGAAATTATATTTATCCTTATCAATCACGACAGTTTCATCAAAAATTGTGTAGCTTGGCTCATAACCACCACAATATATTATAATATCATAATTATTGAAGAGCTCACCTGTACGTATTTCGTGAATATTTTTGAGGAAACGGGGATCATGTCTTAGATTAACATTTCCAACCCAATCGATCGTTAATTTCATTTTTAAGTAATACGAGTCCAAAATTTTCATGTTTACACTTCTTATATATCCAGGGTAGTGGGTGTTCCAACCAAATTTTTCAGAAGCAAGGATTGTTAGACGATTACAATGATCATTCACATAATTTGCAACCTCAAAGGCGGCGTTCCCTCCACCGATTATAAGAATATTTCTATTTTTGAACACATCGTCATCTTTGGGTAACGTGTCATAGTAATAAAAAGCCTTGTTACTCGGAGGCGATACTTGAAAATTGAGACGTTTAAGTTGGAGTCCTGATCCAATGAAAAGCCGATCGCAAGTGTAAATCGTGTCAGTTGTAATAAGGCAGAATGAATCTTTATTTTTAATGATTTTAACTACGGTCGTATTTAATCGAATTTGTAGGTTAAATAGCTTAACAAAAGCATCAAGGTACTTGACGAGGTCATCCGCTCGAGGATAGTACATGCTAGAGAAGTCTCGAAACAGTATCTTACCATAATCATCTTTCATAAGAAGAAGTGAATTCCAATCATATCTCAATATGTTTTCCATGTTTTCCAATGGATTTGTGTGTCCACAGTTTACCTTATTGATTGAAATTAGCCCTCGTTGAATAGGAAACGTTTGAAAAAAAGATGCTACATGAGCTGATTTTTCCAAAACAATATACCCAAAATTCTGCTTGTCTAGGTAATATGCTTGTTGTATTCCTGATGGCCCTGCTCCAACAATAATATTTGATATATGATGAACTTTCATTGTGATATAAAATGCTGTTATGATTAAGTTTAAACGAAAAACTGGTTACTAGTTTACACATGGATTTTTACACCAAGCATTGCAAGAATGTATTTTTTGAGGCTTTGTATGAGAATTCACGTTTAAGTATGATGTTCTTGAAGGAAAATATACATGAATTGCCAGTTCTTCATTATAATGAAATCATTTGTTCAAATGATGAAATCAAACTAATACAAGATTGGTCTTCGAAAGAGATGGCTCTTGCTGATAGTCATAAGCTATTTCTTCGCGATTTAGACGTCCCAGACATAGTGAAAGCCATAAAAGACCGTATAATGGCTTTTGAGAACCTTTCAAGGAGTGATATTTATGAAAGCTCATATGTAGATGATTATTTTGAGATAATTGGACCAGAAAAACAAGAGAAAACTCAACTATTTCCAAATATTGGGGAAAAATGCATTCATGTACAATACATAATTCCTATAGAGAAAACAGGACAACTTGATGGAATGCCAATAATAAACAATTCTGTCCTTTGTATTTGCCAAGGTGCGTACGCTAGAGTTTTATCCGGTATTTATCCATTATCTACGTATGATGTGAGCTCATCAAGTATCTTGAAACAACTTGTATTCTCTTTTCTCTTAAAAAGAGATTATTTGTTTAACTTACATGATAAATCTACCGCAAAAGAAATCATTTTATTGGCTAAAAGTGAGCTTTGTGTGAATAGAAGGCTTTTGAATCTCATACCATCAAAAGTGCAGAACAGCCTTCAATTATCCGCACTAGTTGGTAACAAGATAGAAAACATTCCTATTAAACCAATCAAGTGTACAACAAATAATTCGAAGGTTGACATTCAAGAATGCCTCGACTTGCTATCATTCCTGATGGAAATTCAATACCCCTTCAAAGATCTATTTCAAGTTCTTTGCTTTATGAGCATTCCATCAAGATTCATGCCACCGTCATTGTTCAAGTTCACAAATGAAGGATCATATACATTGAACATACTTGTAGTAAATGAAGGTGGTTTTGTGCGGTCATCATTGCTACCACCGCGAGATGCCACCACATTATCAATATCTCATTATTGTGCGCTTCAACCAGAAATTGGTGGATACTTGTTAATGGACTCCTCATTATCATCATTTAATGTACATGATTGCTGGAGTATCAGCATGGATCAGGAATTCAACTATTCGTATATAAAAGGAAACAAGCCACTAATTATACTTGAACTTGAAAAGAAATAGTGATTATGGCGCATGCATTAGTTGTTTGTTCGGATTCAAAACTGTTTCTACAACAAGGCATGGATTATGATCAATTGTCGGATGAAAAAGTAAACAATGTTCTCCTTTATAAGAAATATATTTTCGTATGTGAAAAGTTAACCAACCACATACATGTTATTGATCTTGTACAAACAAATGATAATTACGAATTTGTCACACGTCGCAAATTGAAAGTGAGCAATACATGCATATCAAGTGCTTGCATTGGTCTTGACCGAAATCAAAAGCCTGTACTAGTTTGGTATGATAACATTGAGAAACGTGTATTTCTTATTGACATTGAACTTTTTTTGGAGCAAGATAACGATCGTGTGCGGATTATAGACTTGAAATGTGAATGTGATTTTGATGACTACAATAAGCAATATCTATTCTACAAAGACATGTTCTTTTATTTAATTGGTACAAAATACGAAGTAACTACGTGTCTCGTTTTCTCGCCCGATTGGAACCATTTTGGAAGCTTTGATATGGGCGAGGATCATGTGCTGAATCCTTTTTTGGTAGGGAAAGACATTTGGTATGCATCGAACACACGACTTGTAAGATTAGACACAACGACAAAAGCAAAGACAATACTTTACACTTGTTCTGATAAGATAAGTGCTTTCACATTGACATCTGAAAATAAGATATTTATTATGACAAGCAATAAGGTAATTGCTGCTTGTTTGACGAATTCTGAAACAGGAAACGCTCGTCTGGAGGTCGTGGAATTTATTAAAGAACACTTAGTATCAAAACATATATGTGAATATGTGCTTTTGGGTTTTGGGTTAGATTTTAGGCACGAGCTTTCGTGTCTCACGGACTGTCATGTTCACACATTTTTTAACGACCAGTTAAACGCAAACGAAAGATGGTATATGAGTGTCTTGTCTCAGCTTTCCAAGTACGTCTTTAATTTTGATGTTGAATATCTAAGAAAGCTTCTTCCTAGAGTATTTGGCATTGAATCGTTGCATCAAAATCAAGAATGTTTATATATGGGAAATGATATTGCAGACATCTCGAATATACCGAGATGTATGTTCAAGAAATGTACTAATTTCCAATTACTTGACCATGATATGTATTCACTAGCAAGCTTGCATGATTGTCAATTTGCAAGGTTTGTCCGCGAATTTTCAATGACGGCAGGAATGCAAGTTATGCCTACTCATGCCTTTTCTGGAAAGTATCATATTACGTTACCACGACATGGTAAAGGGTGGCACCATAATATTGAAAATGTGCCTAACGATGAATGTGAAGTTACGTATTTCGTTTGTACCAATGTTAATGAGTTTGGAGGATCCTTTTTCTACTATCGGCACCCTTCTTCACACAAAATACACGCAATTCCCGATATCAACTATACAATGAAAAAGTTTTTTCTGACAAGTAATCCTTTGAACCCGTTATGGCATGCAATAGGAAGTTTTACAGCGATACGACTTAGCATTGGCTTTTCAAAACTGTCGGATATGGTAGGCAAGTCTCCATGGTATGGTCTACATGCCTCACCAAACAAGATCTTTTGACATGAATATTTTATGACAGCCGTTGTTTCGCAATTGAAGGAAAAAGTTCACATGCATATTACATACGGGAAAGTTACATGACATGTTAAAGTAATAGAAAAGTGGATTATCTTGTTCGTTAAATATAAACATGCCAAGTGGAGAGCCATTAACATCAAATGTCGTGGGCATGATAAAGTCGTCGCATCTTTCACGATATAATGCATCAAGGTACCGAGTGGGGATCACAGAATAATTCAAGTCATGTAGTACTGATTTTCTAAAAATTGTAAGCATATTGAATCCTGATATAACGGGAATGTTCGTTTCATAAAACCCATCAAGATGTTCGTCTATCTGTAGCTGATAGTCCGTTTTTGAATAGATTCCACCTATGATCTCAGGTCCAAAAGGAAACTTTGAATCTCGAAAAGAATATTTATCAGACATGGATTGAGTATCATCAACTTTGAATGAAATAAGAGCATCAAAATCGAGAGTTTTACATGTCAAGCAATTATATAATTTTTGAACGGGCAATAGTGTGAAAATATTCCAATCAAACATAATAACATATTCAACCTTTTCATATTGTTGATCATGTATGTGTTGTAAAAGTATGTTACGACATCTCGCAATTTCTTCTTGTTTAAAATTTTGATTTTTAATAGTTCTTATACACATCTCCCTTTTGATCTCATCAAAAGTAAATGTATCATGATACACATTGACACGGTTATCTTTTACCATCCAATCTAATAACAATGATTTTGAATCATCTTCGGATTGGCTTTCAATTACAAGCATTTGCGATGCGGGCTCGTGATCACAAAACAATTCAAAAGATTCTTTTATGTTTTTGAAATATTGAGAAATGTTTTTTGCTACACTAGCAAATAAAACGCGTACCATGCTTATTATATAAGACTTGTATTTGAAGTTTAAATCAGTATGAAATTTAGTGAAAATGTTGGGCACAGAGAAATGTTCAATGATCGCCGCTTTTCGAAGATTGGGTCTTCGAACCCCGATCCAAATGAGTATCCACTTTTTTACGATGCCTTATGTAAAGAAGTGGTATTGGACGAAGGGAATTTTTTGATAATTCCCGCTGGTTGGCATCATTTAGTGTACTCGGATGGTGTAAACAAGCAAACAAATGTGAACATGGCTATAAGTTATTGGATAAATGACGAATTTGACGAAGTTGCAGCTTTCGAGAGACAAGCATACGACATGAATATAGAATTTTCGTCAAATATAGCATATGAAGACTATGCCAATGCAGTCTTGGTGTCAAAGCCCTTAATATCGAACTCTTCTTACTTTGAAATTCCAATAACACATGAAGTACTACAAAAGGCAATAATATCTTCTAGTATTCTTGTGAGTGACAAACCTGAAATTCCATCAACAACCTTACGTCATCTTTATGACATTGATATTTTCCCAAATGTTAATGTTGTTGACTTCTTAAGAAACAATCTGAGATATAAAAGCAAGTATGTCTATTTACACAATTTAAAAATAGACCAAGAAATAATAAATGTATTTAGGCCAAGTTTCTTACTGAGTAAAAAGTTGAACACAACACAATGTTGGATAAACCATGGGAACGTTCGGACTTTCCTACATTATGACACAGAGCACAACATTTTACTTCAATTACAAGGTCGAAAGAGGGTGTTCTTGTTCCCTCCGAACGAACGGTCCAAGTTGTACATGCATAATCCATATCCAATAAGACTCCTTTATTCAATGTCATTTCATGATCATTCGAGCCAACAATTTCATTTTAATTTGAGCCCTCAAACATGTATTAAACTGATAAAGGACTATGGCCACAATGAAAACGTTTCATTGAAAGAACCGGATTGTGAGGCTTTAAAAGATCGACTTTACGTTGCATTTCGTGAATACATGAAGGTGTTGTATTCCGTTGAAAAGATCACGATTGAAACAGTTCCTGGAGATATATCATTTTACAAACGCAAAAGGAGCATTGAAGATGATTTTTCGATCAAGATGAATGTGTCGGACATTTTATCAGCATCACCAATAAAAAGCATGGGGTTTCGGGTTGATACATTGCAAAAAGTTTTTTGTACAAGATATCACTTTTATTGGTTTCTGAATACCATAGCAGATGGAAATATGTGCAATTTTTTGTATAAAACTTGTTTCCTTCCCAAACCCCGCCAAGGTTCTTTATTGATTATACCTACTTGTCATTTATTTGAGCACGTTCTTACCATTCCAGAAAGTGAAGATGCCTTTATCATACATGGAATTTTATATCAAAGTATTGAGTAGTAAGTCAAGACAATGGATGTTGCACCCTTGAAGGTGTGTATAGTATACAGTTATCCTTCATCTAAAGGACTTGGGGCATGGCTTCGTTGTTGTATTTCACTATGTTATTTTTGTATGAAGAATGGATGGCTTTTTGATGTAGATTTTAGCGACCATCCGATAGGTAACTATCTAGAAGAAACAAAGCATGTGATTGACAAAATTTATAAGACAAGGTCAGAGTTCGATCTTAAACTGATAGCGCAAAGGTTCACAGGGATAAAGGATGTGATATTTGTCGATCATGAACTTGAGGTCACAAATCCATCCCCAACCGATAATGCTGTGAATGTCAAGGTATACCAAGAAATAGTTTCAAAAATTCTTCGATATAACTCCAACTTTTTATCAAAGAAAGATAGTGCGCTCGTAAACAAACAATATAAGCAAGCTTTACATGTACGTTTGGGTGACATTGTTCTTATTGATGAACGTGATATTTGTATATATACCAAAGAATCATTGTATCAAGCAATTGATAAGTACATACAAGGGAATAATCCTAGAGATACGGTCATTGTATGTGATTCTTATTGGATAAAGCAAACTTTATGTGAGAAATATGGTTTTGTCATGATTGATACGCGACCATCACATTCTAGTTTACTCACGGACGAAGATTCTATAATTGACACTCTTATTGACTTTTATGTCATGTGTAACTCGAGGTCTATCCATGTTATTCATGGCGTGAAGTATACTAGTAGTTTTTCGCTTGTTCCTCATGTCCTTTATAACATTCCCCATAGCAAAGAAGAACTCGTCATTAAACCATCCCCTGGAATTTGTTGGAATTGTAGAAAACTAAAATTGCGTTCTGTGAGAAATCTACATCATTATGTTGTATGTGGTATCGCAGAACAGAACACTATTGGTTAAATCCTAGGTGGTCAGGATCAATTCGTACAGACCCCTGTAGCTGACCCCCCAACGATTAACTTATTAGTCTGCCGATCAGTCCAGTGGTTCAGTTATCTGTTTATCTATTGGTTCAATCCTTTGTCCAAACCCTGTAGCAGTAGCTATTAAGTTATTATTGGATCAAGAGTTTGCCTGTTGTCTGCCTATTATCTTGATGAAGTTACGATGTTTTGACTCAAAAACCGCACCATCTCTAGCATCGGATTACAAGGGGAATCCGACTGTAGAGATGTCTCTAGAGATGTTCTAGAGATGGTGCTTTATTAACTCAATCAATGTATTGAGTTAACGGGCAGTTCTCTAT
>Ga0209230_10000487_pt1 | contig 15638 bp, 14 predicted proteins | sample LakOntMetagenome_FD_187467 | JGI IMG/M metagenome (GOLD analysis project Ga0209230, IMG submission 187467) | Freshwater and sediment microbial communities from Lake Ontario - Sta 18 epilimnion Metagenome (SPAdes) (version 2) | ecosystem: Environmental > Aquatic > Freshwater > Lentic | place... | reverse complement strand
TTTTATAGCAAATTAAATCTGTTAATAACTTTATCAGAAATAGTTTGCATATCTAATAAAAAATTATTATATTTGTATTATAAATTTATTAATTAAAAAACAAAATATGCAAAAGCAAAAGGAAATCATTTCATTACAACAAACAGGATTAAACTTCGCTAACGACAGAACTGAAAAATCCTTTACCGCAGTTTATCATAGAATGAAACCAGGTATATCAGTTTACCTGAAAGAACGAGTACCAGGGATGGACGATCGTGAGGAAATTATAGCAACAACATTTGCTAAAGTTTGGTCAAAGATTCATCAGTATGATCCTTATTGGAATTTCTCTACATGGGTATATCGTATTGCATTAAATGAATCCCGTTTATTTTATCGCAGTAAACGCAGAACATATTCTTATGATGCAATGGAAGAAATGGGAATCAACATGGAAGCAAAGGCTGGTCAAGATGAGCTAAAAGATTTTAGTGATGATGATATACAACCTGCTGAAATGTTAGCTGAAATCGTTTTAGAAGAAATAGAGAATCTTCCAGAAATGTACAAAAGTGTTTTAACTTTGCGTGAAGTTGAAAAAAAGAAATATGAAGATATTGCTGATGAATTAGGTTTAATAACAAATACCGTTCGCACAAGAATTCATAAGGCAAGAAGATTAATTCGCGCTAAGATTCAAGACAGAAGTCCTGAATTACTAAAAATGTATCAAGATCAGTTATGAGACTAAGGGACATCAAAGAAAAAATAATTGTTTCTTATTATGAAATTACAAATTGGCTTTTTATTAAACGAGCTATTCGTAAACATAAATATACAGCTGATTGGGATAATTTCAATTTAAGAGCTGATTGGGTTGGCCGTATTTATACGGTATTAAATCCAATGGAACCGAGCGATGACGGTGATACTGAAGAAGTATTAAGAATAAAATACGCAGAACGAATGAAGCCTATTAATTTGTATTTAGATAGCTTAGGTCTTTCAGAATCAATTTATCCTGCATACGAGAACCCAAAAGAAAACCCAAGATCATTACTGATTGTTTATTCGCCAATCTTTAATGTTATAACAACTTGGAAAATTATCAATGTCACAGTATTCATTATCGTATTTTTTGCGACAAAATTAGATACATGGACTTGGAAAGGAATAACTAAAATTGTAGAATGGATAGCTCTACTTTTTTAAATGAATATATAATTAAATCGAAAATCATATGAAAACAGCAACACTAGAAGTTGTCTCTAAAGAAGTTGAAAGAGACGCAAACATGCAAAATCTTAAAGAATTGCATACAAAGTTAGTAGAAAAAATTAATTCTACAACTGAAGAATTAGCAAAGAAAGTTTACATTATTGAAGGTAAAGTTCCTACAGCTAAAAACATTGTAAACTTTTTACAGAATGATGCGCAATGGAAATTCACTGAGTCTATGGGAATTCTTGAAGCTGTAAAAGAAGTTGAAAAAACAATTTCTGAAGTTAAAAAAGGCAACACAAAAGAAATCTATTTTAGTCCACTTGTTATTGAAGCAACATATTACTTCTTAACAAAAGTTGAAGGCAAAGGGTTAGATGAAGCTAAATATTACCATGACGAATTGCTTAAACCTGTAAGTGATGCTTTATCTCGCTCAAAAGCGGATCGTTCAAATCTTGACCAAATGCAAAGAGATTTAGCTACATTGGAAAACGCGCTTGAGCAAGGAGCTAATTTAGATGATAAATTGGTTAAAGAAATTGCAGAAGAATTAGAAAACGGTACATATTTCAAATAATCATGGAAAAATTTGAAACTTTTATAAATAAACACTATCGTAAAATAGCATTGTTTTTATTAGTGATTATTTTGTTTAATACTTGTGGAAATCCTGTTAAGCCTTTGAATAAAAAAGTTGACATGCTTTCCACAGAAGTAGATTCTTTATCAACTGAATTAAGTAAAAGACCTACAGCAAAAGATATTCGTGTGATTGGTTTAAAGGAAGCTATTTATAGAATAGACTCAAAGAACCGAACAAACGAAGAATTAACTTTATCTCAAAAATGGCATAAAGAACTTGATAGCTTAGAAAAATAATAAAATAACGTAATGAAAAGTAAAGCACTTAACGCATTCATAATCTCAACATTTGTTACACTATACTTAATCGTAAGTATTATTTCAACGATTCACGTAATTGACTTTTTTAAATTATCGAATCCTGATTGGTTAGCAATATCTTTAGCAATTGCTTTCGAGATTGGTGCAGCCGCTTCTCTTGCGTCACTTATTGCATTAAAGAAAATGAATCGCTCCCTAGTCTGGGGGCTTTTCATTGTTCTTACCGGAATGCAAATGATGGGTAATACATATTACGCATTTAAGAACTTACATGATATTCAAAATTGGATTGACTTATTTGGTTTAACAGATTCTGAACCGATATTCCAAAAACGTGTAATGGCAATTATCAGTGGTGCAATACTTCCACTTGTTGCATTAGGATTTATCAAATCGCTTGTCGATTATATTCGCCCTACTGACGAAGAACCTATTATTGAAACTCAAGCTCCAGTTAATGAGCAGATTACTGATTCTGTAACTCAAGGATTAGCTGATGTTGAGGAAACCCTTTCTAAAGAAGAAAGCGGATATGTAATGGGCAAAGACGAATTAAAAACAATCTTTGAAAGAATAGAGCAATTAAGAAAAGCAGGTAAATTACCTACGCCTACACAAGAAGATATTGAAAATGAGCCAACAGCTTTAGCATTCACTCCTTACAATGTTGAGGAAGAAACAAATGATAAATATAATGGATCTGAATCTTCAGACGTTATTGAAACGAGAGAATCAATCAGTGATGATTTAAGAGCAATGTTGGAAAAGGAATTAACTCCGGATGATCTTCGTACATATGCTGAAAAGTCAAGAATAATAATTAAGACTGATGAAGATCCAAACCCACATCTAACACCAGGTGTTAGAACGTAAAAATGACTATCATGATTAATGTCTATTAAGCCACCTATTAAATGTCCACCTAATTATTCAGTTTTAGTATTCAGATTAACTGAATGTAAAAAAGCTGGTATCGTAAAAGGAATAACAACTCAACTTGCTATTGATTTGCAAGAAATGTATGTTCCTATTTCAAATTACGAAGAAAAGTTTATCAGTTTAAAAGCTGGTGAAACGAAAAGAATTGATGTTTCGTCTATAGCTGATACTGGAAGAGTAAAAGAGCAATTTGTATTTACAGCAAATCCTGCTTTTTGTGGCTTAGGTACTGAACATTCATATAGTTTATATGATGATAATCTAAATCTTATTGAGACTATTAATTTTGTAGTTAATGATGAATACCCAACATGGCCATTAGCATTTCAAAAAGCATATGAAAATTCAACTCAAATTAAAAGTGTTGTATCTTTCACAACAAGTCAATTTGAAACAAAAGGAACATTTACGTCAACTGAAACTTATGTAGGAATTAAACATCGCCATGTATTTAGTTTTGATAACACAGGTTTTGGCGGATATCCAACTTTCCCATTTTTACACCCTGGTAATTTAGTTACGCCAAATGAGAAATACCCATTAGGTCGTATTAAACTTATGATGATCTATCCAGATTATTATAAAGCAAATATTAATGCAGGCTGTGGCTGTATAGATGCATCTGGTGATATGAAATCAAACGTTAAGTATTTTGAATATGCTTACGATGATAACGTAAACTCAATAAACAATCCTACATCTCCAATCTTATATGATCCACGCATAAGTACTTGGTCTCAAAACAGTACAGATCATATCGGTTACCATTTTAAAGTTGGTGACTATGTAAGTGCAGCAGGTAATTCAAAATTAAGAGGTATTATAACTTCAATTGAAGGATACGCGATAACTGTTGATACTGAAATAGGTGATTATACTTTAACTGGTGACCAATTACTTTCACATGTTAATTCGCCTAGCACAATAACATGGAGAAAGATTGGTGACTTCTATTTACATACAACAGCTCAAGACGTTATAACAACTGACCAAGATTTTATTGAAACTCTTTGGCTAAAAAATCCACACAAATACGATTTACCTATTAGGATCTTGTTGGCTATTTAATGTCAACAAGATCTTATTGTTATGAATATATAGAAAAAATAATTTATAATTATGTCGTTTACAATAGGAAGAACATATACTTTAGTAGCTGGTAGAGATTACACAGGACAAAATAATGTACCAACAAAATTTAAGGCAACTGTGACAAGCGGAACTGCGACAATGAGCGCTGATTCTTTAACTGTTGCGAGAATAGCAGCAATCGTTTCTGCAGGAAGTACTGCAGGTATTAAAGGAGGAGCATTTCCTAACTTTACTTTAGTAAGTAGCGCAACAGGAACTACTGTTGTAGCAGGAACTGCTTCAACAATTACAGGTGAATATGAGTTTCAAGTATTTGATGCAAACGTGCCATCATCTGATGATTCCCCAGTATTAGGAATTCACGTATTAGCATCAAGTGCTGCGCTGTCGTTTACGACTTTTACTGGACAGACGGTAACATTACCATCAGGCGCTCTTGTAGCAGGTGGCATATATGATTACAGTATAGGAACTACCATTGGTGTAACGGGTTCAATTATTGGAGTTGCTCCAGTAAGTAAACCGTTTATCATCTAAATATCTAAAAAAACTTTGTATGCGATGGATTCATTTTCTAAAACCATCAATCAAGTTATTAAGTCAATTGATTGGGTAAGAATAAAAAGTATTCATAAAAAGCTTAACATACTCTGGGAGTTTGAGGATGATAAGCAAACAGTTTCACGTGTACCTACGGTAAGTGAACTTAAAGATGAATTTAGATTTTTAGTTCAACATATGAATGAAAACGATTTGGATTATGTTTCATATGAAAACTGGGTAGTCTTTTGGGAAAAAGAAGATGACCAACCGTTTGGGAGTTTAAGAGCAGTATTTAGATTGCTTGATTATTCCTTTACTGAATCAGAAGAAACTATAATTGAATCTGACGAATCACCGTCTGAAGATCTTGATGCAGAATTAAAAATTGCATTAGATAATGAAGATTACGAGTACGCTGCAGTAATACGCGACGAACTAAAGAAAAAACAAAAACGCAAATAAGTGGGAGCTTTAACAAATTTAATAACATCGTTTGTAAGACGAGTTGGAAAGTATTTCAACCCAGTTGATAATAACACATGGGAAAGACCAAAGTCAGCAATACCCGGAACAAATCATATAGATAACCCATCTGACTTTGATGAGAGAACAATCTATAAAGGCGAGGATATCGTTGATTTGGATAAAGGTAAATTGTATACCCAAGACGGCGCTGAGATCATCCAGCTTAATGCCCCTATGTCAATACTTAGTGGCTTAAAAGTAACACAACCTCCTATAACTGTTTCAGGCGGTGGTACTCTTTGGCTAACTGTTGAATCTGGTGTAGGCAGGATTTATGGCAAGAATTATTATCATGAAGCTGCTAGCGTTGATGGTGACATTCAAATAAGTCCTAACACAGGAGATCAAAGAGTTAGAATTGACTTAGTCGTAATGGAAAGCGATTACCCTAACCCTGCGCCTGTTGCGCTTGTGCCTGCGGGTAATACTGAATATGCTGGAAAGATATCAATTATTCAAGGACCTAAGTATAATAGCGGTAGAGCTTTTTCTTTCGTTGGTGATATCACAAACGGTAGTGATGTTATAACAATAACAAGTACAGTTGGTTTATCTGCAATTGGTGTTGGTGATATTATTGTTGGATATGGAATACCTGATGGCTCAATAATTTTAACCGTAACATCTGCAGGTTCTCAGATCACTGACATTCAGTTATCAAATAACGCAACTGCTACTTTATCTACAACATTTGCTTTAGCAAAAAGTGGTGGTGTTGATTACGGATTTATATGTGACTTGACTACAGGAAGCAATGTATTAGCAAATCTTAGTAATGTACCGGCTGCTGGTTATGTAGGACAACTTGTTATTGGACAAGGAATCCCAGAAAATACTCGTATCGTATCAATTGGAGTATCTAGCATTACATTAGATAAGTCCGTTACGCTTACATTAACAGATACATTAATACAAATAGGTGATGCCGCAGATCATCTTATTTATAATTCTACATCAAACTGGCCTAACTTACCAGACTCTATGTTATTTTTAGCAGCAGTTTTAGTTCCTGCTAATTATACGTCTGCTGTTTCACAAAACTTATTAAGACCTTGGTCTTGGTCTGATTATTGGCAAACGGAAGAAGCTCCAGATCATGACCCACAAAATTTAATATATGATTGGAGAAGCAAAGTTTCTATGTATGCTTCTGACATATCGTATGTTTCAGACAAATTCTTTATTGAAAGAGATGGCCATACATTATGGCAAGTTGTTAAAAATCACTATTCACCAGATTTGATAACTTCATTACTTAACGGCGATGTTGTTCAAATAAGTGGTGCTGGTGGAGGCGGAGGCGGTGGCGTTGGTCCTGCTGGACCTGCTGGTGTTACCGGACCTACTGGACCACAAGGAACCGGACCTACTGGACCTACTGGAAGAACTGGACCTACTGGCCCTGCTGGTATTACTGGCCCTACTGGACGTGTTGGCCCTGCTGGCCCTGCTGGACCTATTGGACCTATTGGACCTACTGGCCCTCAAGGAAGTCAAGGTGTACAAGGACCTAGAGGTGTAACTGGAGCAACAGGACAAACCGGTGCAACAGGACAAACCGGTGCTACTGGTCCTACGGGAGCAGACTCAACTGTTCCAGGACCAACTGGTGTAACTGGCGCAACTGGCGCAACTGGACAAGCTGGACCAACTGGTGTAACTGGACAACAAGGTGTCATTGGTGACGTAGGACCACAAGGTCCTACAGGTCCTACGGGGCAAACTGGTGCTACAGGACCTCAAGGCGACCAAGGTGAAGCTGGTGCTACTGGACCTACGGGACCTACAGGAGAAACTGGACCTACGGGACCTACGGGACCTACAGGAGAAACTGGACCTACAGGTGCTACTGGACCTACGGGACCTACAGGAGAAACTGGACCTACGGGACCTACAGGAGAAACTGGACCTACGGGACCTACAGGAGAAACTGGACCTACAGGTGCTACTGGACCTACGGGACCTACAGGTGCTACTGGACCTACGGGACCTACGGGAATAACTGGTGCATCTGGTGCAACTGGTAACCCAGGAGCCAACTGTTTAATATACGCAGATGGCGATGCAATAAGTGCACAGTCAGGATCTTACCAAGGTAATAACGCAACTTACGGTTTTATTACGACTCTGTTCATTAATAAAACATCAAAAGCTGGATATTCATTAACAAATCAGCCTGGCTCTAATGCTGCTGGTTGGTTGGCTAATATTCAGGTTGGCTATATCATACAAATTTATCAAGTTAGTAACCCAAATAATTATGGAACATATGTAGTAACTAGTATAACTGATAATACTGAATATGTTCAATTTGGTGTAACTGCTTTATCGTTTAATGGAACATATAGCGGAAACTCATTGGCAACAATTTGTTTTACTCCTACAGGGTTTACAGGACCTACAGGACCTACAGGACCTACAGGTCAAGCTGGACCTACGGGACCTACTGGTGCAACTGGTGCAACTGGTGCTACAGGACGAACTGGTGCTACAGGTCCTATAGGACAAACTGGTGAAACTGGTGCTCAAGGTATTACTGGTCCTACAGGACCTACTGGCGCTCAAGGTATTACTGGTCCTACTGGTCCTACTGGTGCGGTAGGTAACACTGGTGCAACTGGTGCAACTGGTGCGCAAGGTACTCCTTCTGCAAACTGTTTAGTTTGGACTGAAGGTAACCCTATAGCAAATGGCGGATTTACAACTGATATCAATGTTTTAGGCTCAGCTACTGCGTTATACATAAATACAACATCTAACTTAGGATACTCTGGAACTCCTGGAACAAATGATAATGCGTTATCTTGGCTAAACGCGTTAACTGTTGGTTCAAGAATTCAATTAAATAATTCTGTAGATCCAACAATATTTGCTATTTATACTGTTACTTCTATATCCCCTGGATCCGAATTCTTTACGATTGGTGTAACACCAATTATTGGAAATGGTTCAACCTCTCCAGGTGAAAGTCTTCAATATACTATATGTTATAGTGTCATAGGACAAACTGGTGTCACAGGTCCTACTGGAGCTGCGTCAACGGTGCCTGGCCCTACTGGTCCTATAGGCCCTACTGGCCCTGCTAGTGGTCCTACTGGTCCTGCTGGTATAGGTACAACTGGTCCTACTGGTCCTGCTGGTCCTGCTGGTCCTGCAGGTGGTCCTACAGGTCCTACTGGTCCTATTGGTACTCAAGGTATAACTGGAGCAACTGGTGCTCAAGGTTTAACTGGTCCTACTGGTCCTATAGGAGCAAATGGATTTACTGGACTTACAGGAAGAACTGGAGCAACCGGACCTACTGGTCCTACAGGTCCAACTGGCGCTCAAGGTATTACTGGTCCTACAGGTCCAACTGGTACTCAAGGTATTACTGGTCCTACTGGACCTACTGGCGCTCAAGGTATTACTGGTCCTACTGGTCCTACTGGCCCTACGGGAGCAGACTCAACTGTTCCAGGACCTACTGGCCCTGCTGGTATTACTGGACCTACTGGAAGAACTGGTAATACTGGTCCTACTGGTCCTGTAGGTCAACAAGGAACACCTGGTTTATCTGGACCTACTGGACCTACTGGCCCTATTGGCCCTCAAGGTATAACTGGTCCTACTGGTCCTACTGGTCCTACTGGCCCTACGGGAGCTGCTTCAACGGTACCTGGTCCTACTGGTCCTATTGGTATAACTGGCCCTACTGGTCCTACTGGTCCTACTGGTGCAAGAGCTCAGACATGTTTAAGTTATGCTTCATTGAGTTTAACTTTAACTACTGGTACAAAAACATTAACGATATCTACGCCAATTGTTAACTTAGGTTGGCGAACAGGAACACGTGTAAGAATTTACAACAGCCCTACCGCTTACATGGAAGGTATAGTAACTTCTATTATATCTGACCCACAGACAACAAATATTACAGTTACTGTTGATTATGTTGTAGGCTCAGGAACACAATCAGTTTGGACTGCGTGTATTGCTGGCGATCCAGGAACACAAGGACCTGCTGGAGGTGTTTCAACAGTGCCAGGTCCTACTGGTCCTACTGGTCCTACTGGTCCTATTGGACCTACTGGACCTATTGGTCTTACTGGACCCACTGGTAGAACTGGACCCACTGGTGCTAAAGGATTAGTTAATGTAACAACAAATTGTATAGATGGTATTAGTTCAAATACTGACGTATATGCATACATTGATACATCATCAGGTCCTTATAGTAGTGGTTGTCCAGCATCTAATATAGTTGCGCTATGCGTTGCTGTTAATGATTGGTTTGAAGCATATGTATTAGCAAATCCAGAGTTTACGGGAAATCTTTACATATTTGGTGCTAATCAGCCCGAGAATTATTTAAAGTGGCCAAGAATCATTAAAAATGGTTCATTTTCTGGTTTGCCACTAGTTGGTGGTATTGCATTACCCACGGGTGTTGAATGGTTTAACCGAACAACAGGCGTATCTGGTAACGCAAATGCTCCTACTAATTTTGATACTGCAAATACAGGTCCAAATCCTTCGTGGCAACCTCCTACATCAATGTTGTATATTGCATTTGTTAATGAATCTAATTATCCAGCAGGTTATACTAATTATGAGTTATACACATATCATGGAATTAACAGTACACCTTCTTTAACAGCTGATCAACTACAACCAACATTAGGTTGGTCTACTGATTACGCTGAGTTTGTTTATGATTACGTTAATCATTGGAGTTTCTTTAAAGGAATAATTTATCCCGTTGCTGTTAATAATACTGCCAGCACTAACTTTTTATTACATGCGTATGCAGCAACAACAAATGCAGACATATCACTTGTAGGATTACAAGCTGCTTTAGGAAGTAATTATGCAGGAGTATTTGCTGGAGTAACAGTTGGTGCTGGTTCTAACGTATATAAAACAGATAACGAAGGTTTATGGGATTACGGATGGTATTCATTTTTAGATAAAACAACAAGTGGAGGTGGATGTACTATAACATTTACAGCTGAAGAATTTGGTGCTGACCTTGATTCTATACTTTATGTTGATAACTATGATGTAGTATCAATTATTGATTCTTGGGATTCTAACACTGGTATTCTTTCGTTAAGAGGTTTAAAATCAAACACAATTGATTTATCTGTTGATGAAAACGGTTGTATCGTAATGACTGCAACAGGTGGAACAGGTGGAATGTCTGGATATACTGGAAGTTATCCAAACGTTACACTTTGGGGGCAAACTGCAGGTGGAGGAACTGGACTTTGGGGTTCTGACCAAATTCAATACGATGTGAATACTGTGCCTGAAAATCCTGCGTTATTCTTAACAGATCCTAGAACCTTTCCTCCTTTAAATTATGCATACCATGATATATTAGGTATGACTGTTTATAAGTATGGACAAACTGCAGGAAGCGCAAGAATAAGTTTACGTCATATAGATGATAATAATCTTTACTATTCTAGAATAAATTTACAAAGAGGTAAAGGCGTTGAAGGTAGCCCTGCTGGTGTAACTGCTGGTGACTTTTTAGGCAAAATTAATTTTGGTGGTCTTGTTGACGATAACTACTTCACATCAGTACCTGGTGCTTTTTGGGAAAACGGAGTTATCATGGAAGCTTATGCAACAGAATACTGGCAAGATGACGTTGAATATTTTAATTTTGACCCAGTACTTTATAGAGGATCAGGATTCAAAATTAAGTTATGGCCTAATGATGGACAAGTTTATAGTGTTGGATTTAATCCGCCTGAGCCAATTGAAAGATTCCGAATTGGTTCTTCAGGTAAGGTAACATTTAATAATGCTTACACATTCCCATTAACTGATGGTACTGCAGGGTTGGTACTTACAACAGATGGAGGAGGTACCTTATCATGGACTAATGCTGGTGGAGTTTTTGGTGGCGGTATTGAACCACAACATGCTTTATGGGACGCAGGAGGTGGATTAACAGGAACAGATAATATCTGGGCATTTAATGTACCAGGAACTGTTGTAGGTTCTTATTATTCTGAAGCAAGTGTATCAGAAAGTTTTGGATACTATGGAGTAGGTACTGCAGAAATAGTATCGTCAAATGTTCCTGGAACACCAGGTTTATCTTCTGCGCTTAAAGTTTCTACAATATACGGTACAGGAGGACAAGGTGCATTGGCTTTGCCTTCAATAATTGATATACAAAGAGGCCGTGGTACTTATTCCAATCCGCTGCCAGTCCAAGCAGGCGATAGTATTGGTGATATATCATTCGGTGGATATAACGATACATCAGGATATTCTGTATCAGCTGTTCGTATGGCGGTTACTGCAGCAGGTACCTGGTCGGCAACTAACGCAGGATCAAATTTTGACATACTTACACCAAGTCCTGGTACAACAGGGCTAGCACGCAGAATTGGTATATTGCCTCCAGGTAACTTTTACATAGGGGCAAGTTCATTAGTGAATTACAATTTCCCAATATCGAGAGGTACTACAGGACAAGCATTAGTTCTTACTGATAATGTTGGAACACTTGGCTGGGGTACTGCTGGTGGCGGTGGCGGTGGCGGCGGCGGCTGGTCTGTAGTTACAATGACTGGGGGTACTTACACAACTACAAGTGGTACATTCTTACTAGTTAACCAAGGCGCTTCTATTATTACATTGCCTGCTGCTGTATTAAATGCTCGATGTGCAATTAAGTGGATCGCTACACCTGCATCAGCTTCATCAAACGTTGAAGTTCGTACTGCTCCTGCATCGTCATCTAAAATTGACGGAACTGTGGCAAACGCTATAGGGTATAAAATATGGAACCGATGGGATACTGTTACAATGATATCTGACGGTACTGACTGGTTCATTGAAGCATAACAATACTAAAATGAAACATGGAAGATGAATATTATTGGTACCCGCCTGACCCAGAAAGAGGAACTATAGGACATTACCAAGGAGTCGTTTGGAATAAAACAGGATACAGTAGAGGAATTGTAGCAACACTTGCGGGTGTTGCTGCTTTACTGATGCCAAAAGTAGGTGAAACAGTTTTTTGCGCAGAAAATAGAAGGATCTTAACTTTTGACGGCGATCTGTGGATGTGTGATGATTTTATTAAATCAGTAAATGGCGCTATCTCTACAAGACTGCAAGGTGATGCTATGGTATTCGATAATACTATAGGAAGTGTAAAAAAGGTAATACCTCCTACGGTAACTGGTGATCCTAGATTTGCAGGGATCGTGGCTTTCCCTGCTGTGCCTGGCGCACCTATAGCACTTGCTTTTAAAGGACAGTATCAAACAAAGATAACTTTATACAGTGACCCATGGAACGCACTAGATACTTTGTTTGCTCCTATACGAACAACAAGTTTAAATGGCGGAATGGAAACGATAGCATCATATGTAGGAACACCGTCTGGTCATGCTGGGTGGTTAATGCAGAAGCCATCATCATCAACTCCTGGTTTAAGAATGTGTTTACTTAGAGGCAAAACAGAATATTATTTTTAAAGATATGGCTTATAGAAAACAATGGTATACTTATGGGGTTAGAACAAATGCTGGCATGTTAAGTGTAGATGATAGCCTTTTGACAAATGGTGATACTTTTTTTAGTATTGATTATGAAAAGCCAATGTACTTAAACGATATGTCATTATTGGGTAATTTTCTTATTGGTAAAATTTGGCTAAACGAAGATATGGTTTATGGTTCTGATGCTTCTAATGGAGGCTTATGTCAATTAGGAACTCCTGTAACAATTTTAACTGGATCATTATATAGTCCTAACAATATTGCTTTGCCGTTAATACCTGCTGGTGCTAATGATTTTGCTAAGTATGTAGGAATAATTGCTTGGGTACCATATGACGTTACGTCATCATTCCCTCAAGGAAGAGGCATAGCAATACAAGGAATGTATAATGTTAGATTCACTGAAGAAACAACGTACGTTCAAGAAGGTAACTTAGCATTACTTTCGTCAACGTCAGGGCGAGCTGCCCAAGGAGGACCGGTTGGAGAACTAGGTGTTATTGGAGTTATAATGGAATCAAAAACATTAGATGCTGATAAACTTGCTTTAGTAATGATACAATCATTCTCTTCAAAATAATTTATTAAACATGGCAAATAGACAACCTGGACATCATACGTTTGGGCTAAGAACAGCCGAACAAATCGTTGACGTATATACAATGACAGGAGGCTGGGATTACATTGCAGAACGATATCAGACAGTGTATAATACTACATATAAGTCTAGACAAACTTCTCCTTCAGACTATAACTTTGTCGGATTTGGAAATCCTGCTATTTTTTTAACAGGAAACCAAGTAATTTTAGGTTCATTAAATCTAGGTGTCACAACTGGTTATCCAACATACACAGGATTAGTTGTTTCTCCTTTTCACCCAGGAACAGGGGGTACTGGAATATACAGTCCATATGTAAAAAATGCAAAAGCATCAGGTGACGCTGAAAGAATGATTGGTGTTATTGTTGGTGGAACAGGTCCTACGACAGCAAATCAAATTAGATCTCTCGTTACTGTACAATATTCAGGGTCTGCACCTGTTCTTATGGCAATAGGCGAATCATCAAACTCAAGAGGGAAATTTCTACAATTATCAACTGGTGTATCAGGTACCGCAATTCAAAATAATTCAGCTGGTGTTGGACAATTTGGTATTTGTGAAACAGGCGGATATGCTTCAGGTATGACAGGCTTAACAGGTCTGACTGGAAATTACGTAACTGCTTTCATTCGCCCTGTAGAAACAAGATAGAAATAAATTAAGATATATAAAACATGTCATTAGATCATACAAGTAGAAATATTTCAGCAGGCGGAGCAAGTCCGTACATTCCGTTAATTACGTTAAAATGATATCAGACGGTACAGATTGGTTTATCGAAGCTTAAAAGAAAAAACTTAAACTATGAGTGACGCAGGAAGCATACAAGGATACGTTTGGTCAAACACAGAATATAGTAGAGGAGTTGTGGCTACACTAGCAGAGGTATCCACTTTGCCCAATCCTATAATGGGAGAGTCTGTATTTTGTAATGAAAATATGAGAATGCTAACTTACGATGGAGAACTCTGGATGTGTGGTGATTTTATTAAATGTATAAATACATCAGGGTCATCTCGACAGAAAGGCGATGTTATGGTTGTAAAAAATTCAACTACAGGTATTTTGCCTGAAGTTGTTTCGGTAACACAAACTGGAAGCGCATATTTTGCTGGCGTTGTTGCATATACTTCTGCTAATAATGCAGTAGTTGCATTAGCATTTAAAGGGATATACAAAACAAAAATTACTATTTTTGGAAATGGCTTTGCATCTAGTGCGTTTGAGCCAATAAGAACATCTTCATTAGGAGGAGGCATGGAAACAACTCCATCAGCAGCTACGCCGTCGGCTGGACATTGTGGGTGGCTTGTGGAACAACCTGCTAATGGAACAGCACAATTATGTTGGTGTTTGTTAAGAGGTAAAACTGAATATTATTTTTAAAACATGGCATATAGAAAACTTTGGTGGAAATATGGGGCGACTACTTATGGTTATATTAAAGCAAGGCTAGCTCCATATAGTTATAACAGTACTGATGTAAAACATAGTGATACTTATTATGATAGAGTAATAGGGAAAACTATGCATTTAGTTAAATCAGATAACATACCTAACTCTCCATTGTCTAGCAATAGAGTTTGGGTAAATTCAGATATGTTTTGCGCTTGGAGCTTAGATAGTGTGGCGCCTGGGTTAGGAGGAGGAGACGTGGTTATGTTATCTAAAGATACTGGCATTTCATCAGGGGTCCAGTTTCCTATAATAAAAAAAACGGTTAGCCCGTCTGACGCGTCTTGGTTTTGTGGAGTAATTGCTACGGATGGTGATTTTAACCCAAATGCTATTGGTTTTAGAATGTGGGGAATTGCGCAGCAAGGATTGTATTATGTTAAATTTGATGATATAGATGTAGTAACAAGATTTATCGCAGGTAATATGGCAATAATTTCTAGTACAACTCCAGGCAGAGCTACACAAGGCGGAAGAGGGGCAACAACTGGAGTAATTGGTGTTATAGCAAGTACGGAATCCTTTAATCCTGATTGGACTCCTACACCACTTGTACCTGTCATAATACAATCATACTCTTCAAAATAATTTTTTATCATGGCAAATAGACAGCCTGGCCATTACACATTTGGTCGCAGAAATTCGGTTGACATATATAAAATTTTGGATATGTTAGTTGAAGATGAAAATGGAAGCGGATTTGTTTTACCATTTACGCGCGTTTACGATACTGACTATAAGTTACCAAGAAATAGACATGGTATCTTCAATGGCTCGTGGGTTGGTGATAATCAATTAGACATATCTGATACATACGGAGCCCAAGGTATTACTGGTCCTACTGGGATAAACTTTTACA
>Ga0209230_10000484_pt1 | contig 15684 bp, 17 predicted proteins | sample LakOntMetagenome_FD_187467 | JGI IMG/M metagenome (GOLD analysis project Ga0209230, IMG submission 187467) | Freshwater and sediment microbial communities from Lake Ontario - Sta 18 epilimnion Metagenome (SPAdes) (version 2) | ecosystem: Environmental > Aquatic > Freshwater > Lentic | place... | reverse complement strand
CCTACTCGACAAAACTACAAGAAAGGAGTAAGCGTTGTAGCGTCTGATGCATCTGGTGGAGGTAAAAAAACAAGAACCCGAAAGTAAACAGGAGACTGTAGTCCAATGCCTTCCCCTTGGCAGACGCTAATTATGGATTAACCTATAATTCAATTAACAAACCGACAGGGACTGATGACAAAATTTATTTAAGCAATACTATATACTACATAGTATACATAGTCATTTACGTTTTTATTGTTACAGAATATATAGGCAGGTTATTATTATAAAAGTCCATGCAGACCTCTACTGAATTCCTTCAACCTATCCCTTCGGCTTTTCCAGGTCGCACAGCCAAGGAAGTCGATGCAGATGAAGACTTGTTGCGCGAGGACAAGTCCCGGTATGTTATGTTCCCGGTCCAATATGAGGACATTTGGATGATGTATAAAAAGGCAGTTGCATCTTACTGGACTGCAGAGGAAATCAACTTTAGCCAAGATCTAGAGGATCTGGACAAGATGACTGAACAAGAAAAGTTTTTCATCAACCACGTGCTGGCTTTCTTCGCAGCCAGCGACGGCATTGTTATGGAGAATATTGACCTGCGCTTCTCAGAGGACATCAAGATCCCTGAGGCACGTGCTTTCTATGCCTTCCAGAATGCAATTGAATCTGTTCACTCAGAGACCTACTCACTCCTGATTGACACTTACGTGAAAGATACGAATGAAAAAGACAAACTATTTAACGCCATTACCAATTTTGAAGCCATTCGAAACAAGGCAAACTGGGCTCTATCGTGGGTGGCTGCCGATGACATTACCTTTGCACAGCGCCTCGTCGCCTTTGTTATTGTGGAGGGGCTCTTCTTCAGCGCCTCTTTCTGCGCCATCTTCTGGCTGAAGCAACGAGGACTCGTTCCTGGACTCACCTTCTCCAACAAGCTAATTGCACGTGATGAGACTCTGCACACCGAGTTCGGATGTCTACTTTATTCCAAACTAAAGAACCGCCTAACAAAGGAAACAGTCAACGCTATGCTACAGGAGGCGGTGACAATTGAAAAAGACTTTATCACCCGAGCGCTACCTTGCTCCCTCCTTGGCATGAACTCGGATGCCATGATTACCTATATTCAGTACGTTGCCGACCGTCTCCTGCTCCAGCTTGGTTATGAGAAGATTTTCCACAGCACTAACCCGTTCCCCTTCATGGAGTCAAGTGCCATGCAAGTTACGGAAAACTTCTTCGAGACCCGGGTCAGCGCATACTCCAAGGCAGGTATCACACTTGACGGTGGAAAGTCGGTGATTCCTGACAAGTTTTCGATCAACCTGAATGACGACTTCTAACTAGGGTTACCAATAAGATACCCAACAGCTCCGTCAAAGTCTAGATTCGTTTTTACAAAGATTTCAAGTAAACTCTCGTATTTGCCACCATGATATAACGCCCACCTCGAGACCCGGTGTGTACTACGTAGTGTTTATCATTATGCATAGTAGTCGTAGATTATTTCATCTTACCACCTACCATCTTTTTTGAAATATTTGTTGTACTCTTCTTCAGATCTATAACGGGAACGTTCCAATAAAATTTTTGTATGTATCTCTCTTCCTGCTACTTTTGGATGAATAAAAATGTAAGAGAGGATCATCGCTTTGTTGTATGTTATTTTTTGCATAGCTTTCTTTGTTTTGTTCACTTCGTTTCTGTAAAAGTAATTCAGATAGATGTCTCCATTTTCTATCGTTGCATATGGTAATTCTCTATATGTGCTATTTAACTTCCCTGCAGTTTGGATGGTGGAATAATCACCGGGATAATTATTGTCTATATACACAACAGAAAATTGACTAGGCTCAACTATTTTATACATTTTCAGAAGGTCCATTTCATTTACTATGTATTCGTGAGTGTATTGAGGTGTAGGTGTGTTTTTTGGCTTTGAGGTTTCGGTGCCCGAGTTAGTCGATGGCACTACTGTACTTCCTTTTCTGAATGTTTCGATAGCATGAGCAATGGACTTCATTTAGAATAATATTATATTACATTATAGGAGCTTCATAGATGCCAATAAAGACAAAACCAGTTCCTAAGCAGCGGGAGTCAGCTAGTAAAAAGGAAAAGGCACCGCGTGGTGTAGCAGGTGGTATGAACAACAACATGTACAATGGATTACACTTCATAAAACCTCCAACGGGATTAATTAGTTCACTACTGAATCGGATGAGCATGGTGGACAGCAGACAACAGACAGCAGACAACAGACAGCAGACAGCAGACAACAGACAGCAGACAGCAGACAACAGACAGCAGACAGCAGACAACAGACAGCAGACAGCAGACAACAGACAGCAGACAGCAGATAATAATCAACAAGCCAATGCGATGAAGAAAAGTGTAAGGTTTACACCTAGCACTAAATTGGGTGGCAAATCAACAAAGAAAGTTGTTAATGATAAACATGTAGCTATTTTACAAAAGCAAAAAAACAAGTAAGCATAATTATGTACATATTAAGCCAAAGGGATCGGCTTTGCAAATATCAGTTCTTTCCACTTGATGAGTCGCTTGTAGCACTTGAGGATCGTCACCTCACTCACTCCTGTCGTCTCGCTCACTTCTTTCTTTGTAAATTCTAGTTTTTTATCCAGAATGTGGTAGTACAGAACACCCGCAGCAATGGATGTAGGCGCGTTCTCGCTAATCACATCCAAATCATCGAGACGCTTTGCAACACTCTTGCAATAGCTAATGTCCGACCAATCCATGTTCAGCTTGCTGCCAAAGCGATTGATGAAGTCCTCAGCTGAGCTACACTGTACGTTCAGCTTCACCAGCGCTTGGAACCTAGCATTGCCCTTGGTAAGAACCACTGGATCTATATGAAACATAGACGCGATCTCTTTGGTGCTCCTTGGTACATTATTCAGCAAACACGAGTAGTAGACACACGATGCGATGAGACCTTCCTTGTTGTCTCCGCGAGAGATCTTCTTCTCGCTTACTTGTTTGTAAAGCACCTTGGCATCCTCTAGTACCTTTCCATGAATCCCATTCATGGCTGTGTTTTGGCTTAGCGTATCAAAGACTGCGTATAAGGTCCTCTCCCAGTAGGGCATTGAGTTCCACATTTGGTACATGCGGATGCGCCGAATATCGCGGCTCTCGTACCTCTTGCCACCGATCATAGAGCCGAGGGAGCTCTTGGGCAACAAGTCATTGGTCGGCATCCCACACCTGGTCGGGTCCTCTCCCCTGCTATCCTCGGCACCATAGAATCTCCATTCAGCACCAGAGTCAATAACTCGTTCTAAGACGGTGCTACATTCGAGACAGATGAACTGTCCTTCCTCCTCTACTATTTTTGTCCCTTTGCAAGCGGGATTGTCGCATTGCTGAGCACCTTGTTGATGGGGCAAAAAGAAGGACGGCTGGCAGGTGGCTGACGGTGTAGTGTCGGATTCACAGCTACAATCAGATTCGCTACAGGTCTTAGAAGATGCAGAAGCATGCGACGTGCGCAGGTCATCCAAAAGCTTCCATAACTCTTCAGTATCTTCTTCCATCACTTTTCATCTACGGCTTTAAATTACCACGTGTCTAATCTTTAAATGGATATATGGTGTATTGAATAAAGAAAAAAGATATATTATTGTGTCAATTTTTTGCTCTTCATTTTATGTTTATTTGTAGACGACGGTAATGTTTGGGCGAAGGTTATCAGGAATACAGGACATGTCAATGAGCGATCTGTTCTGAGCAAGCTTGGTAATACCGTCCTCGCCATATCGTGAGCGCACACTCTCCTCTATAAGTACCGGATCTACCTCACCATTCTCCTTTGTAGCGGCAACTACAATAGACCATCCAGTCTTTGGACCACACTTGTTGCCAACTGATTTGATGTTGTCACTCTTATCTCCAATCACCACCTTCAGCCACATGTTTTGCATAGGAGTCCCTTTTCCTCTAGTTGCCAAGTCTTTCCCACTCAGGTTCTGTATTTTAATGCACGCATGTCCCAACTGAAGATAGTCATTGTCATTGGTATAGATGCAAATAGGATTCGTAGCCGACTCGGCTAGAAGATTCTGGCAAACAAGATAAGCCAGATCATCCGCCTCAAGAGCAGGAGCATCTAATACTTGCATCCCAAACTGCTCTTGCATCATCAACAAAGTTTCTGTGTGAAATCTACGAAAGATACGTGGGTCAAATGCTCCACCTACCCTCCCACCTTTGTAGTCGTCGTGATGGTCGTTCCTCCAGATCGCCTGTCTCTTGCAATCTGTGCACCACAGCAAGTTGCCCTTGGGAACCTTCTCTTTCTTCATCAGTTTCTTCACATTGTCCATCATGTGGCGTGTGAATGCCTGCACATACTCCACGTCGTCGTTCAGTTTGGTCCTGTCAATATCAACGCCTTCTCTTTGAAACGCCAACCACTTTGCTGTTGCATGAAATCGATGAAAGATACAGTAACTCCCATCAAACACCAGAACAGGTGCATCCTTGATCAGCTTCAACTCAATTTGCTGCGACTCTTGCTCCTGCTCCTGCCCTTGCTTTTGCTGTTGCGGCAACTCCATTATATATTTGATATATTCTTGGTTTCAATATATTATATGCTTAGTTCTTATCTGCTTTTCTGCATAGTCATTTTTTACAGTTCAATATACAGGTTTCCGTCATCAGATATGAACTCATATTTCGATTCGAGTAATTGTACTCTGTTGTTTTTCAGTGCACCATCTACTGCGACAATGTAATTGTTCATAATTGTCGTCCAAGACACCCTTGAAGTTTCGAGATCGCTAACCCACTGTTTTATATTGGATCTTAGCTTCCACACCTCTTTTTCCTTGGATTCCACGATGGACAAGATTTCATCCATGACACAACGGATTTGCCTGTTACCTTGGTCTGGTGTACACATTGCCAACGGACTTTGACCGGCTTTTGTTCTACTTGTAATTGCGTCATTCGCGATCGAAACCAACGAAGGTGAGAAGGGTACTTTCGGCAAATTTCCAACCAAAAGCTTTTTTAAGACCAAAGAGCCGGCTCTAGGATTATTTGGTGTACTTATAATGCTTACATCTAGATTTGTAACTGGTTGTCCATTTCCTTGAAGCTTCCATGCATTAAAATCTCCAATCAATTGAGCAATTTCTGCAATCTTTTGATCTCTCTCCGTTTCGCTCCTCCTGATTTGTTCAGGAGCTGTATCAATTATATCGTTTAGCCTATCAATGTTGGATGCAAGAGGACCCTTCACCATCTGGATCAATGGGACTGGTGCTATGTCCAGAACAAAGCTTGTTCCAGGACCAATAATACGCATCATGTGTTTGCACACATCCTCTTTCACTTTAATAATCTTTCCATACATATCGATAGGTTTTGCCATCAATACAACATTGTTGCCGACTGTGACAACATATTCTTCAAAGAATTGTTTGATCAACCGGACGTATGCTTGTTTCTCCGTGTTCGACGACAAAGAAGCAGACCAGTTGGTCATGTCTGCCTTTGATAGTTTAGTACTTGAGATAGCCCCACTCTTGGAGTACGCTAGAGTTAAAGTGTCGCCCATTTGCACCGGAGAGGGTGCACCTAGATCAGGTTCAACTGCGGTCGCTTCAACTGTGGCGAGTGACTCAGCGGCAGCGCAATAAAATTTGAGTACGCCATCTGTCTCAAAGTTTACAAAGGTAGCTTCAACCAAACCATCAGCGACAACGATGTTGCCATCTTTATCACGGGTATGAACAACACTCGATTGTTTAGCTTCCAGTCTTGGAATATTACTTAGAGTTGTAGCAGCGTTCGCACTACAAGTCGAATAGTGCCCTGGATATCCCTTATCTATATTGGCTAGATTGGGACCGAACTTGTTTGGATTACCGCTCTTCTTGTACCCGTTCATCGTCAGTTTACAAGGGACTTTGAGTGTTTCTTGTAGATGTATGGTTTCTTGCAACAATCGTCCTAGCCGAAGAAGCTCATCACTTCCAGACGAGGATATGGGCTGACCTTTTTCCTTATACTGATTTTGTAATTCGTTAATCTTCATCTGGTAATAGAGCGGGCTGAACTCTAGATCTCCACGATCACACTCTGTGACTAGATCTGTATAGTAAACGTCACATGTGTCTTCGTTTCCGTTTTCAAATCGTTCTGTTTTCTTGGAAGCACTAAAATAGACTAGATAAACTTTAACAACAAGAAGTATTACAAGTACAATGGCTAGTATCAAAACCAAAATCCAGGCGTTCTTTTGGTACATCACTCTAACCTGTTGTCATATAATTTTATACATCGATGCGTTTTTTTACTATTTTCTTTAACACGGGGACCGGTACGTCCGCCTTCAATGTTCCAACATCCATAACCTGTGCAACCTCTACAGGAGAGGGGTCTGGTAGTGGCGCCTCTTTCTTCTTAAGGATCCTTTTTTTCACGACCTGTGGTGTATCAACGGTGGCTGTTGCAGGTGTAGGGGCGTCCATCTCAGCGTCTGATCCGCTCGGCACCTGATCCACCTCCGGAGCTACTACTTTCTTCCTGATCGCCTTCTTCTTTACTGAACTCATCACCTCTGCTACGACTTCCTGTGGCGGAGGAGATGGTGAATCGTTCTCATCCTGTGATAGTGGATCGCCTGGGGCTTCCTTTGTCTCCGCCACGACCACTTTTTTTGTTGGTTTTTTCCTTGGTGCTTTCTTAACAACATCTGGTGCACGCACCTTTGAAAGTTGCAGTTCAATTGCTTCAATATCTGGATCGCCATTGGCGTCAATAATCGGTATCTCTTTTCGAAGATCTGGATCTGGATTTTCGCGATCTGCATCACCGATATTTGTGTCTTCTTTCACAGCTACTGGAAGTTTGCACCATATCTTGACACCACTCTTTACGACAACTTTCCACGGGTACTTGTCCCTACCAACCATCACAGCTCCAATATCTTCGAATTGCGAAGTATATCCTAACCCCATTGGCGACGTTTCTTTACCGCTGTACTTGAAAGAAGGGTCATTCTTGCATTGTTTTAAGGACGACATGTTTACTGTTGTGCGGAGGTGAAACAAAGACGATATGTAATGGGATATACAATCTTTGTGTTATATCATTTTTTAGTCTGAATAAACAATTTCATTTAACTTGACGGAAAAGTTGCAAAAAATGATCATTACTTACCAAACACAATTACCACAACAGTCTCTCGAAAATCACTCGCCATCATGTCTACCTATAGAATGAACATTTTTGATCAGTTCAAATCTATCTTTGATAGACTGAAAACAAGTTGTCCTGAACAAAGTAATGAAGTAGAACATGCGTATCAACATGTTCTTGAAGTTATTATTCACCGATGGCAGATGGAGTCCGAGCTACATACCCCCATCCCAGTCCACGACCAATGTATATCCATGGATCATGGGAGAATATGTGTCCTACCAGAGTGTACGAATGCACAGGAAAAAACTCCAAAGTAAAAGTAAGAGAGATACATATTGCAAAAAATGGACATCATCACCAAAATAATATGGGGAATGGTTTTGTTCATGATTGGATACCTGGTGTTTCTATTACTGCGCCTGCTGGCGCTTCCCCTGTGGGGGAAAATTGGCATACCCGCCCTGCCTCCTCCGTTTATCTGGAAACTTGTGTGGGCTGTTATTTCGAAAGGCTTGAACTATGTATCGATTGCTATTCTATTTTTCACAGCCATCGTTGCCATTATCTGGTTCTTTGTGATTCCATTGATCCCCAACGTTTTTGGTTTGCCGAAGATGGTAAAGGGCACACCACCCTTCCCTCAATACGATAGGGCTGGCATATTTCGTCTTCTACAGGACATCGGTAAAATCATATTCAGTACAAAGCCTTTTGATAAACGTGTAGAGGGTGTCTTTGTTGCATTGGGACAGTTTCTTGGCAGCTCCACAAAATTCTTAAGCAGTGCACTTGTCCAAATAGTGGGCAAAAACAATATTAAGAAACTCAAACTGCCCCCTCCCCCCTCTCCCTCAATATCGCTCCCTGGACAGTCAGCAGCAACAACAGCAACAACAACAACAACAACGGAGCCACAAGACAAGTCATCATCGTTCACAGAAGACGAGGACCGTCAGTTAAAAGATGACTTCCAACAGTGCATGGATGAAAACATTGTCCCCGTGTACCCGACAGACACTCCAATGGACAAAGCAAGTGCCTTGCTGAAAAACAATACCGCAGAGATTGTATGCCAAACGGGTCAGTTCAAATCTTTCTTGAACATATTATCCTTCAGGTAAAAATATATGACACAATTATAGTGTAACAGAATGGAAAATATAAAAGAACAGTTAAAAGGATTTCGTAGTCATAAATGGATCCCATCCAAAGGGGAAGCGTTTGTCTACTTGATTGTTATCGTCCTGTTGTTCGTATGGGCGCAGCTCGTTCAGTACACCATTGTTAATCGGGCTGTGCGAAAAGAGTCTCGTTGTTACAAGCAAAAAAGAGACTATCTGCGCGGAGGGGTCTATTCCGTTGAAGCCAGGGACACTCTCGATCGAAGCATGTACAAGATCGACTACGACCTTGTCAATAAATCCTACAAACACGCGTGCAGTTGCAAAGACGGTGACTACGCCAACACTTTCCATATCAAAGCATTTAATATGAACACGAAAAAAACGGAAAACCTGGAGAAGAGTTGCATGTGTGATGCGGATTTCAAAACCACACCAGATGTAACATATAAGGGCTATCCCGGACTTGTACGCTACATGCAGGATGGTTCTCAGGACTTCTTCCTCCAAGAGATGCGATAGTGTGTTTACATCGCCCATTATTTTATAATCCAGAAAACTATAGAGAATGATTACACCAACTCTTCCGGGTTCGAAGTATGGTCTGTATATAGACAAAGTTCGCGCTGATGGAGCACGTCTCTTTGTTTCAAGAGACGATCTTCTTGATTATTGTCAATCAGTTATGGTACACAGCCTATCGGCGCCGCCTATCATTGCTGAAGTGGGAGTATTTAGTGGTTCGTTCTCGACACTTCTGATAAGTATCTTAAAACCTGGAAAGTTTTACCTAATTGATACCTTCAACTCAGATGATCACGTAACGGGTCAGTTCAAAGCCTCAAACCACCTCCAGTTCATCGAGAACAAATTCCAATCTTCTTCTGCTCAGTGCCTTCAAGGTATTTCCTGGCACATGTTAGAAAAACTTCCCAATAATAGCATCGACTACATGTACATTGATGCCGGGCATACGTATGAAGATGTAAAAAAAGATATTGCGGCAGCATATCCCAAGATGAGAGATAATGGAATAATACAATTTAATGATTACTGCACATACAGTCCCTTCTGTCGAACAGTCTATGGTGTACTAAATGCAGTTAATGAGTTTATTGAAGGTACAGATGGTGTTAATCTTGTTGGTCTATCGTTAGATACATCATGCGGGTATCATGATCTAGCAGTACAAGTGCACAAGCACAATGACGAGTGCACAACCTCACCCCCTGTCACTATTGTTACACCTTGTACACGTCCCGAAAATTTAATGAAGTTGAAAGAGTCCATTCGTTTTGAATGTATCGATAAATGGTACATCGTATATGATACAAGAAAAGTTCCCAATCCTACCTATCTATTTGACCACCCGCAGATTGTCGAGATGATATGTGATGAAGAAGGTGTAGTAGGTCACCAAATTCGAAATGCGGCACTAGACAAATTGTGTTTGTCCGGTGTTTTGTATTATTTGGATGATGACAATATCATTCACCCAGGCTTCTGGGAAGTTATGAATGACTTCCAAAAAAGTGGTCGTGGTATATGCGTATTTGACTTGATATATCCATCAACCTCCGTCATCTTGCCCGGTTCAACCCAGCCAAAAGTCGACAAAGTTGACAATGGGCAATACGCATTCAATGTCGGGGTCGTGAAAAATCTTCGATTTAATACTACTAAGTACAACGCAGATGGCATCTTTATCGAAGAGTTGTGTAAAAGAAACGAAAATGAAGTTATCTACATGAACAAGGTGGGTGCCTACTATAACTTTTTGAGGCAGTAGTTACACCAAATCCGCAGCAACGAAAGCCAGTCGCAAAGCTTCCGCGCTCTCTTCAGTTAGCTTCTTCATAGGGTACACCAGCTCAAAGCTGAGAATGAGGTTGCCGAAACTTTTGCCATCATTGAAAGGCATCCCCTTGCCTTGGATGGCGTAGCACTTTTCTGATTGGATAACCCCGAGCTCCCGTAGTTGGATTTCAAAAGATCCGGTGAAGTGGGGAATAGAGATCAACCCGCCTGCAAATGCCTGGTAGACGGGGATGGTTGTCTTAAAGTGTAGATCGTTTCCGTGGCGTACAAAGTTGGGGTCTTCCGCCACCGAGATCTCGATGATGACATCGCCTGGCTCTTCGTCGTCGGCTTGTGCCTGCTCTCCTAAACCTTGGAGACGGATCTTGTGCCCACGTCTTATTCCAGGTGAAAGCACAATTGTCTCCTGATTTTCTGTCTTGACCGCTCCTGCTCCCTTGCAGTTTACGCATGTCTTTTTTCCTTTAAACACTGCGCCTTTGCCCTTGCAATTAGGACACGCCCTTTGAAGGACTTGGGTAAATGGTCCTTGCCTTCTCATTTCGGTGATCACGCCGCGCCCTTGGCATGGGTGACATGTTTCTTTGCAAGGAATACACGGCTTGTTTACAGAGACTCGCAGTTGTTTTACAGTTCCTTTGTATGCGTCTGCAAGGGGAATCGTGATGGTGTGTGATTTATCTGCTCCACGCTTTGGACGTGAACTTCCTCCTCCGTGATTTCCGTGCATCCCGTGCATCCCAAACATGCCACCAAATGGATCAAACCCACTGGCACCACCTCCACCAAAAAACGCAGAAAAGATGTCCATTGGATTCACGGTATGTCCACCTCCTCCACCCGAGTTGATTTCTCCCAGCCCAGAATCACCTACCATATCGTAGTGTGATTTCTTCTCAGGGTTGGAGAGAACGGAATATGCCTCCGATACACTTTTAAACGTGTCTGGATCACCACCCTTGTCTGGGTGATGTTTCATAGCACTTTGTCTGTAAGCTTTTTTGATGTCTTCGGGAGAGGACCCACGGTCAACCCCAAGAACCTCATAAAGTTTAAATGTCATGTTCTCCTACTTGTGTAAGCAAATAACGACTTAAGTAGTTGACGCACTTCTACCTTAATACGTTTACATGACATTGATTGTTTGGAACAAAGCGATTAATAAGGATGACAAGGTGCTACTCATAACCAACCCTCCGCTCGTTTATACTCGGACCCGAACAGACCCGAATCTGGTCATACGACCTGCTACCAATCCACTTTTGCTCAAGAGCGCCATGAACCAAATGACTCATTTGATGAAACCTACGAAGAAAGCACTCATCATGTGGTCGCCGCTGCCGTCGAATGTTAGCAACAACAACTATGCCATTTTGCTGGAAGAGTGTTATAACAAAGAAGTCGTCCTATTGACAGACTGGGACCTACTACAAGATCCTGCATGGTTGAGCCAGGTGAATCAAAGTGTGGTTTATTTGCTGACCACACCCACCATTCCTATGGTCCTGGAGGGTCTTATAGACAAGACCTTACAGGATGTCATCCAGTTACCTGACAAATTTCCTAATCCACGTGATGCTAGTATCGGAGACCACTATATCAAGGACATCGCCTATAAGCATTTACTATTGAGCTCGACGGGGTCTTTGTTTGGATCTTTAGGACTCAATTATGACGATGAAGACGAAGACGATGACGTAGCAGATGACCTCATCCTCATTCTAGGGGAGATGAGCCCAGAGCATAGACGGGAATGGATGACAGCATTAGATAGGTATCGTCCCAACAATCTTTACCATATCATCACGACGTTCGAGGAAACACCGAAAGAAAAACAAATACTGGATGACCTGCACGCTCAAATTGTTGTGCAGCTGCATACAACTCGTCTAACGACGGTTGAAGACGTAAAAAATATGTGGGGGAAGGTAGAGCATTGTTCGCCAAAGTATACGGCTGTTCTTATCGCTGGCTACTTCCCAATGCCAAGCAAGCCAGAAATGACAAAAGCTTGGGAAACGAGTCAACGAAAGTTTCAACCACGTGTCATTATGGACGCCACTGCTTTCGAAAGTGTGGGTCTAACTGGCAGCGGCGTCGCAGTCACTCTTGATGCGCTCGGTCTCTTCAAAGTTTCTTCTACCAAATGGAATGAAAACAACGAGACCTCGAATGAGGAGTCGCGAGATGACTTCTAACCGCCTACTCCTTGTAGCTATCTACCGATAAACAACCCATTTACACTCTCGTGATGCAACGTGATACGTCGGTCTTGTGCATGCAATCGCCTTAATCTTTCTTGTTCTGCGAGTTTCTCTCGTTCCTTGTTTTTTGCTATATTTCGCGCCTCTTTTTCTGTCATAGGTGCACTTGTTATTTGAGCCCTGGCGGCGTCGTACTCCTCGACTGACTTGTAATCTCGTCGTGCTTTTACAAGTCGAGGATCCACCAATCTTTGAGAGGAATGAGCTCGCATATAGTCGGTAAACTGGAGTCCTCTAGTGTCGCTTTCCTGATTCGTGGAACCGGAGTAGTCATCTGTCGTCCCTCCTAGCTCAGTAAACGCAAGTTTTTTTGCTAATTCCATGGGTTCTGGCTCTTTATATTTCGTCATCTCTGTTTTTGGTGTTGGAACGGATGTTTCGAAAGATTGGTTGAACTTGTCACTGCTAAACGTCTTTAGTGAACGAGGCACATCGATTTCTTCTCTGATTTTGGATGAAGCTTTCATCATGGTGCCATAGCCTCTATTTACGTCGTCTTCAACAAACCTGTTCTCATCAAACATCCGATTGAATCGATCCTGAAAATTTCCAGCTGTTTCATCCTCTGTCGGAGACGGCTTTGGTCCACGGTTTGATCGCTGCTGCTGCTGTTGCTGCCCCTGTTGCTGCCCCTGTTGCTGCTGTCCCTGCTGCTGCCCCTGTTGCTGCCCTCCATCTTGTTCCCTATAATACGCTTGAGCATCTTGCTTCAGCTCGTGGTGCGGACGATCCATTTCTCTAGCTTTAAGTTCATTTGCAAGCGCTTTAAAGCAGTTCGTCGCAAGATTGAAAAGCTCTTGACTGCCACCTTTATCCGGATGAAGAACAAGCGATACTTTTCGGTATGCATTTTTGAGTTCATTCCAGGTATACGTCTTCCCGACACCAAGAACCTGATATGGATCTACCTTCATGGAGTTCAGGTCACCTGTATGACCTTGGGTTTTGATCTGTTGGTAAGCATCTTGGTATTGTCTACTTGATGAAGTGCCCATCTATCTTATTACATTACATAAGGCGTTCCTTTATATTATTACACAACAGGACGCGACCAAATGCAAAAGGAAGATGAAGACCTACTGGAGCTTCAATTTGGAGAGTTGCCAATATATAAAGTAGTAAAGCTGTCGTCGGGTAGAACGATCAACTTAAAAACAACCGGCAATGGCTTCATCGTATACATGCCGCGAAGGCATTTGAAGCACTTTCATCTCCTAGATGAACTATACACAATGGATTTGGAAACAAGTAATTCAGTTGCCGTGAACAAAATAAAGATACCTGAAGGTAATGTGGCTTCAGCAAATGTGTTTCAGATACTTGTAAACTACTACGAGGCAAATGTATGGCCTGTAAAGATGGAGACCCAGATGCTTTATCATCTAATAGCGGCGACCGACTATCTCCAAGCACAAAAAGCTCTGGACGAGCTACTATCAATCGTTGCTTTGCTTTTAGCAGATTAAACTGCATTGTGTTTTTTTTCGCCGACCGTACTTTTTTCAAAGCCACGCTCTCGATAGAACTTGCTGACGTGCGGCTCCTCGCAAAGTAATTTTTTAAGATTAGACTGGATCACTTCACCAGCCCGCCCAGTATAATAAATATTTCTTAAACAGTACCCCTTGGGTTTTAGATAACAAGACAGTACACACAGACAATGGGAACATGGTTTGCTATTGCCCTTCGCCCCTAATCTTGTGGTTCGCACAATCATAAGGTCGATGGTTGTTGGTTTCTTCTTTCTGGGTGCGTATGCTAGATTTCTAACCGCCTGCTCCTCTGCGTGTGTTGAATATTCCCCCTTAAACCCTTTGAAGACGTTCTCGCCATACGAGAGTGTTTTTTGTGGATTATCAGCTGCGAAAAAACACTGCCGCGTGGTAGACGCCATTGCTGCCAGGTGGAATGATCGGCTCGCAGCAGCTGCTTTTCACACCACGTCGCTTGTCGGCGACCGTAGTAGCAAACTCATCAAGACAAGTCATTCGTAAATATGTTCTTGGTTAGTGGAATCTGACCGTAAGTTGTACATACGAAAGATGGATATACCTTAAGTCATTTTTTACTCAGAACATGTCTGCCTTGTTGTCCTGGATATAGAAGCGCAAAACGGTATAAAGAAAAGTATATATATTCATTCACAAAGAAATTTGAACAACCGCAACAGAAGCGAATTGATGAAGCATTGGGTTGAATCGTCTGATCATACAGATCAGGATGGGAAAGGCAGAGACTGGGAAGAGGAAACGTACACAGATGACGAAGACGACTACTCTGTGTATGACCGTGACACGTTTTATGATCAAGTCCATTACCCGCTAGAGAAGTGGGTCCCCTATGAGTATGGTACTACCAGAGTATATGTATCCGATAGAGGCAACATTCGCATGGATAGAGGGATCAGTTGGCATATTACAACCGGAACAGTGAAGATGGGTACACCTTATCGTATCTATCCTTTCACACTTTCCGATGGGACCGTCCTCTTTCGCCACGTTCACGAGGTAATTTGGGATGCGTTCGAAGGATCAGTTCCAGCAGGGTACGAAGTTAGGCATGCTACATCAACCACTAAGAGTGGGAAGGAGACCTATAGCAATGCACTCGATGACTTGCAAATTTTCAAAAAAGAGTAACTGTCTGTCTGTCGTACGTTGGTTTATTTTTCATTCGAGTAAAAGAGTTAAACTTTTACCACTTGTTCACAAAAATTTGATATTATATCCTGTTTTTCCAACACCTTCAACCGATATCCTTGAAAAATGAACACCTCAAGGATCAGAATGTACGCGACGTATCTGCCATTCTTCCACGATGACGATAGAGCGAAACTGAGACAGCTAAAAGGACTACTCGGAGCAAATATTCCAGAGGGACACCTATCCAACGCCTATTGTGACTGTATAGGATCCTTTCTTGCAACCAACAACATCATGAACCGAGACATGTGGGTCGAGGATGTATTGCAAAATGAAAACAATGTAGATCTTCAAGTTGTCTTCCACTTGCTAAAGCTGATCAAAGATTGGCTGGATACCAGCCGCCATGACCACGTAGGTCACCACCATAAAACATTTGTGTACAAAACCAATCCCAAACATGAACGTAATATACAGAACTCTCTGGATTACACTCTCCGTATCTTGGATGAAGTTAAAAAAAGACTTAAAAAATAACGGTAGACAGTACCGTTCAAAATCTTTATAGATTGCGTTCAATTTTTTGTAAGTTTGCAAATATTCGTATACTACGACGAATGCTCATTCAAATATGAACAGACGCTAATTATGGATTAAATGGAT
>Ga0209230_10000482_pt1 | contig 15723 bp, 14 predicted proteins | sample LakOntMetagenome_FD_187467 | JGI IMG/M metagenome (GOLD analysis project Ga0209230, IMG submission 187467) | Freshwater and sediment microbial communities from Lake Ontario - Sta 18 epilimnion Metagenome (SPAdes) (version 2) | ecosystem: Environmental > Aquatic > Freshwater > Lentic | place... | reverse complement strand
GTTGAAAATATCGCAACAACCCGTAAGACGTTAACGGATTTCCCTGGCCTCTGGAAGAGCTTGCTCGTATAGATGGTGGCCCTTCGATGACTCCACGCGAATACGACGAATCAGATGTTCGTATCCGGCCAACGCGCACGACCCGTCGCCGCAGCAAAGACCGTCCATCTCATAGTGATTCACATTCAGCGCTAGTTGTCTCTGTAGATCGCGGCCGTAGTGGCTGTGTTCTGCAAGGCGGACCCAATGAAGGTCAACTTGTTGTCGCAATGAAGGCACGTGAGTTGGGACCAAAATCAGTCGTTGTTGGTGACTCTGTTGAAATTGTGGGCGATACCAGTGGCGCCGAAGGCAGCTTGGCGCGAATTGTAAAAGTTAACGAACGAGAAAATTCGCTCAGTCGCACAGTAGATGATGCAGCAAAGCTCGAGCGAACAATTGTTGCCAATATTGATCAGCTCCTTATTGTTGTGGCATCTGCCAACCCAGAGCCACGTCGCGGATTAATTGATAGATTCTTGGTAAGTGCTTTTATCGAGAAGATTCATCCCATAATTGTTGTGACCAAGATTGATGTCGCACCTGTTCCAGAATTTATGGAGAAGTACGAAGCGCTAGGCGTTGAAATTATGACAACTTCATCAAAGATTGCAGAACGCCCCGAGCAGGTGGCAGAGATTGCTGCACTCTTGCGCGGAAAGGTCTCTGTCCTCGTTGGGCATTCAGGAGTTGGAAAATCAACGCTCATTAATGAATTAGTACCTGAGGCAGATCGACTTACTGGTGATGTTAATGATGTCACCGGCCGTGGCCGCCACACATCATCGAGCGCAGTTGCTCTCGCTCTTCCCGGCGGAGGTTGGATTATTGATACGCCCGGAATTCGAGCATTCGGTCTCGCCCATCGCGATCCACGCGAAATTGTCGAGGCTTTCCCTGATTTAGCTGAGGTTGCAGCCACATGTATGTCTCATTGCTCTCACGCAGAAGATGGATGCGCTCTCAATAAGTGGGTCGCCGAGAGCCCAGAGCATCAAGTTGAGCGCCAATTACGCCTTGAAAGTTTACGTTCGCTCTTAGATGCGAAGAGTTACGTAGACTTACCCCATGAGCAGTAACGGAAAGACAGAGTTCTCCTACGGTGAAGACCTCACCCTTGCTCACCGCTTAGCTGATGCAGCTGACTCAATTACGCTAAAGCGATATCAAGCAATCGACCTATCCATCAGCACCAAGCCGGATAACACACCTGTTACCGATGCTGATAAATCTTCTGAGCAAGCTATTCGCGCACTTGTACATGCTCATCGCCCAGAAGATGGAATCGTCGGAGAAGAGTTCGGTAACGAGGGTGTTGAAAAGAATCGCTATTGGGTGATTGATCCAATCGATGGCACTAAGAATTTTCTTCGCGGAGTCCCAACATGGGCAACACTGATTGCACTTATTGAGCGCACCCCTGATGGTGGACAACGCACTGTTGTGAGCGTAGTTAGTGCACCTGCACTCTTCCGCCGATGGTTTGCACATATTGATGGCGGATCATTTGTGACAATAAATCGGGAAGAGACTAAGCGCATTCACGTCTCTGGCGTTTCAAAAATTGAAGATGCGTCAATCTCTTACTCAGATTTCCAAGGGTGGGGCGAAATGCTTCAGCCATTCCACGCACTTCTCGCCTCTGCTTGGCGCACACGTGGTTACGGTGATTTTTGGTCCCATATGTTGGTCGCAGAAGGCGCACTTGAAGCTGCGATGGAACCCGAGTTAGCTCTATGGGATATGGCTGCACTTGATCTCATCGTTACTGAAGCGGGCGGGGTCTTCTCAAATACTTCAGGCAAACTTGGACCCCACGGCGGAAATGGCGTCTCGACAAACGCGGCACTTCACAGCCACATCATTGCTGCGCTACGCCCGTAATCGAGAATTCGTCACTGAGAAGAGAGAAGAAGTCCGTGGAAGATATTCAAATTGATCTGAACCACCATAAAGCTCCTCAGAACGAGCGCGATGAAACACACCTTGATATTGATCTCAATAAAGCAACGCTCATCCCGCAGACATTTTCCGTGACTGGAATGACATGTAGCGCATGCGTTAATTCTGTTGAGCGAAGCCTGAACTCAATCCCTGGGGTAAACGCATCGGTGAACTTTGCTTCAGAGACAGTTCATATCCTCGCTCCTTCTGAAGTGAAAGCAGAGGTGATTATCAAGGCGGTTAAGGCTGCTGGATATAGCGCCACGCTCCTTGAAGATCGAAGCGATCCTGCCCTGCACCGCAAGGGCGCAGCTCGCGCGCTCTTCTTTGCAATCATCTTTGCAGTGCCAACGATTGCAATCTCGATGGTGATGTCATGGCATGAATCAATTGGTAACGGGCTCTTTGATCTCTTCATCTCAAATGGTTGGACTCTGCCTCCTCATGCTGATCACCACTTTGCTTCATGGTTAGCTCTTGCTCTCACAACGCCATTGATTCTAATTGTGGCTTTCCCAATTCATCGTGCCGCGATTCGCAATTTCTTCCATCCAACTATGGATTCGCTTATCTCGCTCGGCTCTTTAACTGCCTACGGCTGGTCTATCTATGCCACATACTCTGGCAAGGGTGATGTCTACACAGAGGTTGCAGCGGGAGTACTTCTCTTTGTGATTCTCGGGCGCTACCTAGAATCCCGCGCAAAGCGCAGTGCCAGTAGCGCACTTTCTACTCTTTTGGCGCTTGGTGAGAAAGAGGTCACTGTCCTGCGAAGTGGCAGCGAAGTACTTATTCCAATCTCTCATCTCAAGGTGGGGGATGAATTTGTAGTAAAGCCTGGTTCTCGGATCGCAACAGATGGGGTTGTTATCTCTGGAGTAACTACCGTTGATAACTCACTTATCACCGGAGAGAACCTTCCAATTGATATTGCACCCGGTGATCGCGTAATCGGATCTGCTCTCAATAACAATGGCCGGATCATCGTTCGCGCCACCCGTATCGGTAGCGATACCGAGATGGCGCGTATTACATCGATGGTGGTTACCGCCCAAGCGAGCAAATCCCCGATACAGCAGAGCGCAGATAAGATTGCATCAATCTTCGTCCCGGCGGTAACCACGCTCGCAGTCGCTACCTATCTCTTCTGGTATTACATTGAAGGTAAGACGCTTACTTTCTCTATCTCAACCGCAATCACCGTCCTTGTTATTGCCTGCCCATGTGCCCTCGGATTAGCTACGCCAGTAGCGCTCTTGGTGGCATCTGGCCGCGGAGCACTTCGAGGAATCGTTATTCGTCAGCCACGAGTTCTCTCTGCTGCCCGCGAAATAGATGTTGTAATCCTTGATAAGACTGGCACTCTCACCGACGGTCAGATGCAGGTGAGGGATGTTGTTATTCCTGTATCAGCGCAGAAGGTTTTGGGTTCATCATTTGATGGAGTGCTCGATGAGAAGCGAGTTCTTTCTCTGGCGATGGCACTTGAAACTCAGAATGATCATCCCGTTGCTAAAGCAATCGTTAATTACTGCGTCGCTAAATCTGCCGAGCCACTATCGATTTCTGACTTTACCCAGACACCGGGTGCAGGTGTTGCAGCTCGAGTGAGCGCATTTGGCAAAACGATGGTGGTAATTATTGGCTCACCAGAATCGGTAAGCCATAGCGCGGTTGCACTGGATTCTCATTTACTAGAAGCAATTGCTGCAGCTAAGGCTGCTTCACAAACGACTTCCCTCCTAGCAATCGACGGCGTTGCAATTGCACTCTTTGCGACCGGCGATGTCATCAAGGGCGATGCTCTAGAAACACTTTCAATGCTACGTTCCCGTGGGATAGAGAGCTGGTTGGTTACTGGCGACCACCAAGAATCTGCACTGCAGATGGCATCACTTGTCGGAATTGATTCCGGCCATGTCATCTCGAGCGCATCTCCAGAGGCAAAGATTTCAAAGGTGCAAGAACTGCAAAGTCAGGGCCATAAGGTGATGATGGTGGGCGATGGCGTCAATGATGCAGCGGCTCTAGCGCAAGCAGATCTCAGTATCGCAATGGGCACTGGCACAGATACTGCGATTTCTACCGCTGATATCACTCTGATGCGCCCGCAGTTAATGGGAGTCATTGATTCACTAGATCTATCGAAGAAGACTCTTCGCACCATCAAGACGAATCTAGGTTGGGCATTTGCCTATAACACTATTGGGTTACCGATTGCTGCGATAGGCTTGATGTCGCCTATGTATGCAGCAGGTGCCATGGCGCTGAGCAGCTTATTTGTTGTGACTAACTCTCTTCGGATCCGATAAAGGTTCGGACGAGCGATATTGCACCAATATAAATTGGGAATGCAATCATCACAATTTCAGCAGCTACTGAACTTTGAACGCCATTCTCATTGGAGTAGTTCCAGGAGAGAATAAAGAGCGTAAGTGTGTAGATAAATCCAAATGGCAATGTGATCTTGCGCCAGCGAATAACTCGGACCAAGTGCGGAAACTTGATATTTGTTAGCTGCGATACCGCAAGTAAAACGGTTGTAATCGCGACGGTGCGCGGGGTTAAATCAAATATGAGAAACGATGGGACTGCGAGGTTCCAGACCGCTGGAAATCCGTTGAACCAATGATCTTCTGTCTCGATATCTGTCCGGGCAAACCAGAGGGCGGATAGCAGCAAGACCATCGCAGCAATCAACGTTGCAAACTCTGTCGGTAACATCTCGAGGCGAATCATCAGCGCAACAGGTACAACCACGCATGTCACATAATCAACAATCAGGTCGAGTACATATCCATCAACACGTGGTGCATTAAAGACAACATCAATCTTTCGAGCTATTGGTCCATCCAAACCATCGAGCACCTGGCAGACGAGTAGCCAGAGGAGAGCTCCGCGGACGTTGTTATCGATGACCGCTTGTAGGGCAAGTAGACCGGCAGCTGCGCCGCTGGCGGTCATCACATGGAGTGCGTAGCCCGAGATCGCTGGGCGGTTAGGTGCTCTCATAACTAGCGAGAATAGCGAATGACCGCCCCAAATTTACATTGGAGACGGCCATTCGCCTTACTTACTTTGATCTACTTTGCCTTACTTTGGTAGCGGGGGCAGGATTTGAACCTACGACCTCTGGGTTATGAGCCCAGCGAGCTACCGAGCTGCTCCACCCCGCGTCGGTAAGCGCAATTCTATGTGAACTGCGCTTACATCACCAAATCGAGAGCTACTTAGCCTTTGATTGTGCAGCAATAGCTGCAGCAATCGCTGACTTCAAACGATCCTGTGCTCGGCCATATGCAACCCAGTCACCCTTTGCAAGGGCTGCCTGTCCATCTGCAATCGCTTGCTTTGCACTAGCAAGAGCAGATGCAAGGTTTGATTTGGAATCAGTTGCGTTAGGAGTTGTTGAACCAGTGGCTGCAGATGTTCCTGAGTTACCACCGAATACCTGATCGAGTGCTCCCTTAAGTGAGCTATCGAATCCAATTTGATCACCGAAGGAGACAAGTACCTTCTGCAATAGTGGATAGGCGGCAGAGTTAGATGTTGCACGAACATAGACAGGCTGGACATAGAGCAATCCGCCGCCGACTGGAAGTGTCAATAGATTTCCGAGTACTACATCAGAACCGCCCTGACGTAAGAGCGAGAGCGTATTTGCAACTTCTGGCTTCGCCTCAAAGTTAGATGCAATCTGCGATGGGCCTGAGATTGCAGTGCTTCGTGGAAGTTGCAGCACTGTTATCTTTCCAAAATCTGGTCCTGGCTTTGAGTTAACAACTGCAAATGCGGTGAGGTTTTCGCGAACACCACGTGGAACAAATGGAGTTGTTAAAGAGAACGCTGGCTCCTTTTGATTTGGGAGCTTCAGTGTTAAGTAATAAGGAGGCTGAACGCCAGCATTTCCACCGAATGTTGATGGGTCGCTAGGTACGCGCCAGAAGTCCTGACCGCCATAGAACGATGCTGCATCCTTCACGTGATACGAAGACAAAATGTCACGCTGCACGCGGAATAGATCTTCTGGATAGCGAAGGTGCTCGTTGAGATTCTTAGAGATTTCGCTCTTTGGCTTAACTGTATTTGGGAAAGCCTTCATCCAGCTCTTGAGAACTGGATCCTTCTCATCCCACTGGTAGAGCGTCACTGTGCCGTTATAGGCGTCAACAGTAGCTTTTACAGAGTTACGGATATAGCTGACCTTCTGGTTCTGCTGAGCTGTAATTGAATTTGAATTAGCAGTCAGAGCATCCTGTGTCGCTGAAGAGAGCGATGTTCCTTGCGCATATGGGTAGCCACTTGAAGTGGTGTATCCATCGATAATCCAGGTGATCTTTCCATCGACAACTGCTGGATATGGGTCTCCATCGAGGGTCAACCAAGGAGCAACCTTCGCAACGCGATCGCGAGGATTGCGTTCGAAGAGAATCTTTGAATCCTTATTAATCAAACTTGAGAGAAGAATTCTCTGCTCACCATATTTGATTGCAAAGAGGAGCTTGTTAAGTACGCCACCAACTGGAACGCCGCCAGTACCTGTGTAGGTAACGTTCTTCTGTCCGCTGGTAGAACTGTCATCTGGATAGTCGAACTCAACTGGCTCGCTATCTTTTGAACCACCGATAATTGAGTACTCAGGTGAGTTCTCACCAAAGTAGACACGTGGCTCAAAATCGCCGAGTCCCTTAGTTGGCGGAAGGTCACCAACAATAAAGTTTGGCTTTCCATCAGCATCTACTGCATTTCCATAGGCTGCAACAAAGCCGAAGCCGTGGGTATACACGAGGTGATCGTTAATCCAGTTACGGCTTGGATTGCCATCAATATTGAGTTCACGGACTGCAACAACTGCATCGCGAGTTACGCCATTGACGGTGTAACGATCGACATCGAGCGTTTCGGTAAATCCGTAGTAAGGCTTAATCTGCTGAAGCTGACGGAATGTTGCTGAGAGCACCGCAGGATCCATCAGACGAATATTGCTAATTGTTGCTGCATCACCGGCGAGCTGGCCTGCATTAGGTGCAACAACTGCGTTGTACTCCTGGACATCGACATCGGTGAGGCCATATGCCGCGCGAGTAGCATCGATATTTCGCTGAATATATGGGGCTTCCTTCGATGACTCAGATGGCTTTACCTGGAACTGCTGAATAGCACCTGGGTAGATGCCAGCGATAAGAACTGATGAGACCACCATCAATGCTGTGCCTGCCGCCGGCAATAGCCATGAGCGACGAACAATATTTGCAAAGAAGAGAAGTGCGCAGACAACTGCAATACCAGCAAGAATTGATTTCGCTGGAAGCGTTGCGTTGACATCTGTATATGTTGCACCGGTGATCAACTTGTTTTCTTTGAGAGCAAGTGCAAAACGATCGAACCAATATGCAACAGCCTTCATCAAGACAATGAGACCGAGCAAAATAGATAGCTGCACACGCGCAGCAACTGTCGTGCGATCACCTTGTCCAACGGTGCGGATTCCGCCATACATGTAGTGGACGAAAGCTGATGCGATAGCTGCAAGCACGAGCGCTGAGATAGCCCAAGAAATCATCGCCTGATAAAGCGGCAACTTGAAGGCGAAGAAAGAGATATCAAGATTGAACTGTGGATCCTTTACGCCAAATGATGTGGAGTTCTTAAAGAGCAGCCACTCGCGCCAGTAGAGAGTTCCGGATGTTCCTGCAAAGTAAGTGATGGCAAGGAAGAGGCCGAGAAATACCAGACGGAGAATTGGCTCGATCTGTGCGCGAATGCGCTCGACGCCGTTGAGCTCGATAGATGTCGGCACGTAGAACGGGCGACGCTTATAAGCAAGATAGATATTGAGAGAGATCACGATCGAACTAATGAGTCCGGTGATTAAAAAGAGTTGCACCTTTGTTGTCAGAATTGTGCTCCACACTGATGTGAAGTCGACTGATTTAAACCAGAGCCAATCAATATAGAAGCCGCTCAAGGAGGCAAAGACCGCTCCGAGGACTACCAGGATTCCTGCTGTGATGGCTAAAGGCGTGCGATTTCGATTCATGCTCCTACGCTAGCGCAACCACGAATTCCTGCAGAATTTAACTCCTCTCCCTTGGTTTTTTCGGGCGAAAAGGGCTGGCGGAGGTACTTAATGGCCTGATCAATCTTCTCAACTGCTATTACTTCAATCCCCTCGACCTTGGCTGGGAGCTCGCTGCAATTCTGGGTTGAGATAAAGAGGATGGTGGCTCCGGCTCGCTTTGCTCCGATGATCTTCTCGGTTACGCCGCCAATGGGGCCAACTGTTCCATCGATACTAATTGTTCCAGTACCGGCGATATTGCGACCTTGTAGGAGATCTTCTGGAGTCAGCAGATCCACGAGGCCAAGTGAGAAGATCAATCCCCCGCTCGGTCCACCAGTATTTTTCAGTGAAACTTTGACTGAAGAATCTTTTACTCCGGCGAGATTGATGCCGTTGAAGTTTCTTGTAATCGCAGCTTTGGCTGCAGCAAGAGCTACGTTCTGAGACTTCACCATCTCTTTCTTTCCGGTCTTGATCTCTGCATCATTTGTTGCACCATCTCGGTACAAGACAGAGCGAGGCATCGCCACGCAATCGCCCCATGCCCAGCAGCCAAGAATCTCTGCCCCAAAGACATAACTCTCTGGATTTGTAATGTAGATAGTGAGGAGATTGAGCTGGCCTTTAACTGGGTAAACATCAATCTCATTACTTTCTTCTAAAGATAGAACTTTAGGAAAGAGCGCGGTCGCAGGTCCTGGTGTCACCAGGACGAAATTCATGGGAGCAAAAAGAGCAATGAGAAGTACAGCTGGAAGAAATACTCTGATAAAAAATGGAGCTCGCGAGAAGCGAAGATCTCTATTTCGATGAATCATCGTCGCGGAACGAATTCTGAAAACGCTCGAATTGATTGACCGAGCGAGAGGTGCCCTTCTCAAACTTTCTCTTAAATTGAGAGATCCAGAGAACATAGCCAATCGCACCTAAAACCCCAGCTAAAGGAACGAGCCACCAGATCAAGGCGGTAAAGGCTGAGGATGCCGCCATCGGGGCTGCGCTCGCGAGTATTGGGTGCATAGAAATAGAGTAGTGCCCTCGGGAAGAAAGCGCCGGTTATCGGTGTTCTACTCGATAGATCAGGACGAGTAGCTCTAGCGAATTTGAGGTTTCAGCCATGGCGGGATTTGGATTTACACCGGATGATGGTGATGATGCCGAGCGCGCAGATCGTGAGAATCGCGAAAATCTAGAAGCGATGATGCAACAGATGCAAGAGCAGATTGCGCAGCAATTTAAAGAGCTCGGCATTAATCCAGGGGCAGGTTTTCCTCTTGGAGGTAATCCATTTGCAGGATTGGGTGCCATGTTCGGTGCAGGGTTCGGTGGCGGAGCCCGAGAGGCGCTTCCACTTGCTCCTGTTCGAGATACCGGAAAAAAGTTTGTCGCAACAGCTGGTTCGCAACCGCTCGGCACCAACGATGTCACCGCCGTCAATAACGCCTCTGAGATTGCAGATATCTGGCTTAATGAAGCGACAGATTTTCCAGCGAACTCATCGGCAGCAACGAGAGCAATCAGTCGTCTCGATTGGATTGATGAGACGCTACCTGGTTGGCAGGCGACAATGGAGCCACTTGCGACCGGTTTAAGTAGCGCAATCTCGCGCCTGCTCGATGAGGCAATCGCATCGTCCGGAAATGAATTTGGTGAGGGTGAAGCTGGCCCAATGGGCGCAGCCCCGATGGGTGCAATCGCCGGACTTCTACGCTCATTTATCGGCTCGATGATTGCAACCCAGCTCGGCCAGGCAATAGGTGGCATCGCAACGACAGCCACCGGCGCCCATGATGCTGGATTACCAATTCTCGAATCTGCCCGCCCACTATTGATTCCGGAAAATATTGAGGCATGGGGCGCAGATACTGATATTCCTAAGACAGAGATCTATTTATTCCATGCTCTCCGGGAAGGTGCTGTAGCTCGTTTATTTGAACATAATCCTTGGATAGTTTCATATATTCGAAGTGCAATCGTTGAATATGGTGCTGGTATTCGCATTGATCTCGATGCAATTCAGCGTCAAGCAGAAGAAGCTATGCAGAATATGCAAGATATGCAGAACGATGGTGAACAATCATTTTCTATCGCACTCGATTCAGGAATCTTCACACCAGAAGAGACTGCAACTCAACGTCAAGCGCTTTCAAAGTTAGAGACAGTACTTGCACTCGTTGATGGTTGGGCAGATGAGGTTGCAACAGTTGCAGCAGGAGATCGCATTCCTTCGATTACTGCGCTGCGCGAACTCCATCGACGTACTCGTGCAACGAGTGCGCCATCACAACAACTTTTTAAGACGATGTTAGGACTTGAGGTTTCACCGAAACTCTCTCGCGAAGCGAGCGCCTTCTGGTCACGTATCCGCGAACTTAAAGGAATCTCCGGTCGCGATCAGATTTGGAGCGGGATTCTTCCTAGCGCTACCGAATTACTTGCGCCCGATCTCTTCCTCGCATCGACAGAAATCCCAGATGACCTCTCGGGTTTGATTTAGGCAAGCCCTATTCATTCAGGGAAATTTATTGGGGGAAAGCGAAGTCCCCGGGGCCACATTTCACTATCAGCCTTCCCCTTGCTGATGGTGAACGGTTATCCGAGGACTTCGTAAGCGCAAAGTACGCAGAAATGCTCGTGTGTGCAAATAGCAAAAGATGATTTCGCACATACAATTCCTCAATGACAGGTCGAGAGATTGAAGAGGATGGGGCACCTACCCTTCCCGGAATAACTGAGGGCGAGATCCTCGTCATCCGTTCGACTCGTCGAAAGAAATCTGCCTCTGCCTATCGCCAAGGCGGTCGCATCGTGATCTCCCTGCCAGCGAGGATGAGTAAGGCCGAGGAGGCCCAAGTTGTCCCCGAACTGATTGCCATCATCCGTGGCCGTGAAGAGGCGAAGACGCCGAGCGTTGAGGCCTTGGCCGAGCGAATCGATAGCCTCTTAAGTGAGCTCGCCCCTGAAATCACCGCCCGCCCATCGAGTGTGGCCTGGCGCCCGATGCGCGAGCGTTGGGGCTCCTGCACCAGCGTTGACCGTACTATCCGTATCTCTGACCGCCTCAAGCTAGCCCCTGAGTACGCCCTCGACTATGTCCTCTTCCATGAGGCGATCCACCTCCAATGGAGCGACCATGGCCCCGAATTCACCGATACCTTGGCTCGTTTTGAGGACTCTGAGCTTGCCAGCGCCTATCTCGATGGCTGGGAGGCAGCTGAAAGGGCGATGCTGGACCCCGTCGAGCTAAAAAAGCTCGGCGCGAAGGGCTAGTCGAGCTGAAAAGCTCGGCGCGAAGGGCTAGTCGAGCTGAAAAGCTTGCGGAAATAGGGCTATAAATTCCCGCTCGCCTACGCGTATTTGAGCGTGGGGCGGAGTATGGTTTCAACCAATACGCGTACGCCGCACAATACGGATACGCCGATTGGAGGCAATCATGACAGAGACATACAAGGGTGACGCTTACTGCGTTAAGTGCAAGGAGAAGCGTGACTTCGAGGGAACTGTAAAGGTCTCTGACTCAGGTCGTCGCATGGCACAGGGCATCTGCCCAGTCTGCGGAACCAAGGTCAACCGTATCCTCGGCAAGGCACAGTAATTTCGTCACATAAGTAGAGAACCCCTCGCATTCGTGCGGGGGGTTTTTCTTTTCTACCGATCGTGATGATTTTCATCAGCGCTCCACAGCGCCAGGTGAGCTCGCACCGAGGGTGAGGGTCGGCAGAGCCATCATCACCCATGGCCACATCACATACCGACAATCTTCCCGAATACACACTGCTTCGTGGCTGCGCACTCATGAATAATCGCCGCAGCCCATCACATTATCTTCTTGGAACAACGCAACGTGTTGTCGCCGTCACATCTGCCTTCGAGCGAAGTGCGCTCATTCAGATTGGTGAGGGCGTCAATCCCCTGAATCAGGTGCACTCTCATCTGCGAGATGAGCTGGCGCAATTTCTGCAGAAATTAGCGCTGCGAGGCTTTCTCAATCGCAATCCAGCTCAGTTAAAGGCGCCGAAACGTTTCTTCGATGCAATTGATAGCAACGATCTAGCGGCGAAGGATTTTCAATTGCGAGCTAACCCCGAACTCGCGCAATCAGAGTGGATTGATAGCGCAAGTGATGGCGGAGCTTCCACGGTTGCTGCGCGCTCGCTCTTTCCAATAGTGCTCTCAGGCAGATCGCGGGTGGTCACACTTCTCTACTCACTACTCCTTGCCAGCGGAGTCACGCGCGTTCGATTTGCCGATCGTCACTTCCGTCCAACAGTTGAAAGTTGCGATCTTGGTTTTGGCGCCATCTCGCATCACCAGCTTGGCCTTGATTTTTATGAACAATCTGAATTTGCCCGTAGATCTTTATCACTCTTTCCTATTGATGCATCGATTCGCCATGACCTCGACACCAGCAGCCCTATCGCAATTATTCATTACGGCGATTGCGACCCGGTGGATTTAGTTGAATGGTCGAATCTACGAATGCCGCATCTTGTGATTCATCAACCCATCGGCGATGAGATAGTTGTGGGTCCGATGGTTGTTCCGGGAGAAACTCCCTGTATTCGCTGTCTTTGGCTTTATGAAATAGATAATTTTGGATATACCCGGTTAGAGCGAATTGATATCAATGAAGTTGATGAGCTGCCGGCGGTAACCGCCCATTACATCGCAGCTATCGCTGCATCACAGATTCTTAATTTTATTGATCAGATTAATTCAACATCGCCGGTAGAAATCGCTCGCAATACTGGAATCGGCGAAGTCTCATACATTAACTTCCAGCGCCTTACCGAACCGCAGGTGGTGGCAATTGCTCGCCATCCACTCTGCGGTTGCGATTATTAAAGAGTGCTGAGCTTTTCTACAACCTCTTTGGCAGAAGGATTAGTCATCGCGCTGCCATCAGAGAAGACGAGCGTTGGGACTGTCCGGTTTCCGCCATTTACTTTCTCGACAATCTCTGCAGTTCCTGGCATCTCTTCGATATTGATCTCTTGAAAAGTTACACCGAGGTCGGCAAGTTGAGATTTCAGCCTTTTGCAATATCCGCACCAGCTGGTCGAGTACATAACAAAAGACATGCTTAGTTGTTCCTCACATACTCAGCTGCATGTGGAAAACCATTAGCTTCAAGCTTCTCAGCTAAATCTTTCTTTACAGCTTGAACGACCTTATGTGTTCCGTTGCAATTCTTCTCTTCATCAGTGCTGTAACCGCATTGGCAAGCGCCCATTTCATCTCTCTCTTCACTCTAGTGGTGATTCAAGCGTATAAGAGTTGAAGAGGAGATGAGGTGTGAGACCCTCGTTTAAGCAGCAATTACCTGACGTGGTGGTCGACCAGGACGGCGCTTACGTTCAATGACCGCACCATCTTCAACTAACTGACCGCCCCACACACCACATGGCTCGCTTCTATCGAGAGCTCCTTCAAGGCATGCCTGCTTCATCGGACAGCTGCCACAGAGTGACTTTGCCAGTGTGATCTCTAGATCGGAGTCGGCGAAGAAGAGGTCGGGATCAGCGTTATGGCAGGGCAAGGTAAAGGCCTTTGCGTTATCGGATGTATATGTCACATCGTCTAGCCCAATGTATTGATCTGCCCAACCTGCTACCTGTAGTTCGCTGTAGAGAACGGTCATCGCCTCCACCTGCCTTTCTTCTCCTGAGTGCTTTCTCTGTTGTTGTTTGGGGAAATAAAAAAGGCCCCTTTAAATCCTTAGTGGATTTAAGAGGCCCGTTTGGGTTGTTATCGGTTAGCCGATAAGTGCTCCCGTGGCCTCTTCCACTGCATAAAAGTTGGCGTAAAACGCTGACTTTGTAGCTGTGGGCCAATTGCGCTTATGAGTGCGCGCAGTATCGGCTGAGGTTGTGTGAGCATGTGAAAGTGCAGCAGCGTTAGTAGCTGCTGTGAGAACGATGTTGATTGACATCATCCCTACCTTTCACTTGTGCCTTCACCGGTTGGTGAAGAGGTGTAAGAGTAAAGGAAGGGGTTGGTTACTTGCAAGGTAATTAAATGCGAAAGGCCAGGCAGGGGTGATAGGAGCCCTTAAATGAGCGTGGATTCAGCTAAGAATCGTGAGGGTGCAGCTCGATAGGTGATGTGGAGATCGGCCTTGGCGCGAGTCATTCCAACATAGAACAGGCGTCGCTCCTCAGCAATGACAGCATCGGTCAGCGTGGTGCCCGCATTCGTTAACGGCAATATTCCCTCTGATGCACCGATGAGATAGACCCGCTCCCACTCAAGACCCTTTGCTGCATGGAGCGTGGCCAAGGTAATGACTGGCATCGTTGGCGGGTTGTTCTGTTGCACTCGATCTTCGACCTCGCGTAAATATCCGCGAAGTGTCTTCGGCGCGAAATTAGGGTTCTCGTTGAGTTCGCGTCCAAGGTGCAATAACGCGGCAATACCATCAATGGATTCGCCAGTTAAGAATGGCTGTGCAATAGAGCGAAGTTCATCAATCCACTCACTGCCCTCTGCTGGAATCACTGATGCTTGGCGAACCTGCTTAAGGAAATCACGGACATCGGTGCGATCAAAGAATCGTTCCGTATTACGCACCTGATAAGGAATACCTTCGCGATTCATGGCGCGCTCGACTGCAGATAGTTGGGCATTGGTTCGGGCAAGTACCGCAATCTCTTGCGGCTGAATGCCTGTCGTTAAAAGTGCGGTGATTTCACTGAGGATTCCAGCAATCTCTGCTTGCTCATCCTTAAAACCTTGTACAGATGGCTTACTTCCATGGCCGTTAAATGCAACGAGCTCTTGCCCCATCGCGCCATGGCGCAAGATTGAGTTTGCGGCAAAGGTGATTTCAGGTGTCGAGCGATACCCAGTGCTCAGACGAATTACTTCTGCCTCTGGAAAACGCTGGGTGAAAGTATTGAGAAAGACGGGAGTTGCGCCAGCGAATGAGTAAATGGTCTGGGCGGGATCTCCAACGACGCAGATATCACTTCGGCTGCCAAGCCATGCATTAATCAACCGCTGTTGCACCGGAGAAATATCCTGGTACTCATCAACGGTGAAGTAACGATACTGATCCTGCACTCTTTCGCGAACATCGCGCTCTTCCTCAAGCATCGCTGAGGTAAGTAAGAGAACATCTTCGAAGTCGATTGCTAGTTCTTGCTTCTTAATTGATTCATATGCGGTGTAGAGCTGCACCAATTGCTCAGGATTTACTCGCGGTTTGATCAGACGCTTTGATATCTCATCAATGAAATCTTCTGGCGCTACCTGTGAAACCTTTGCCCATTCAATCTCGGTTGCGATATCACGCATGAGCTCTCGGTTATTTGTCGCAATCGCCGAACTCAAATCAGCGCGACGAACTGCTTCGGTAATAAAACTTCCCTTTGAGGTAATCAGATCTGGGGTACGGCCACCGAAGACAGTCGGCCAGAAGAAGAGCAATTGCTTCAGCGCCGCTGAGTGAATTGTGCGAGCGGCCACGGTAGGAACACCAAGTGTGCGAAGGCGGGCGCGCATCTCACCAGCTGCGCGAGCGGTAAAGGTGAGGGCTAAAACCTTCTGCGGATCCATCGTTCCAATTGCCGCCGCATAGGCGATGCGGTGAGTGATTGCGCGGGTCTTTCCAGTGCCTGCACCTGCAATAACACAGACTGGGCCTCTTGTTGCGAGATCTACTGCGCGCTGGTCAT
>Ga0209230_10000479_pt1 | contig 15749 bp, 22 predicted proteins | sample LakOntMetagenome_FD_187467 | JGI IMG/M metagenome (GOLD analysis project Ga0209230, IMG submission 187467) | Freshwater and sediment microbial communities from Lake Ontario - Sta 18 epilimnion Metagenome (SPAdes) (version 2) | ecosystem: Environmental > Aquatic > Freshwater > Lentic | place... | reverse complement strand
GTACTTATTTATATGAATTCATGATGCGTGATAAACCTGAAAGTATAGATTTGTTGGTAAATACCGCAGGATAGATAAATTTAGGTTTACTTTTCCAAAAGTTCACAAATAAGGGGCTTTAAAGCTAGTGATTTTACTTAAATAATTTATTTAAAAATCATCACCTGGTGGGGTATTTTTTTTGTTAGAATAATTTACCATAGCAACCTTAAACGCGGTCCGGAGTTTACGTACCTGGTCGCCTCCACTTGCCGAACCACCAAATCCCTTGTAATTCAACCCGTCTTTAGCAAAATGACCTACTTCTCGCCACGTTTCGTTATTTGCAGGTATAACTCTTGGGTTACATTCTACAAGGTCGTTTTCCATATTGTGCAAATGCTGTGCCGCAAATTTAAATGTTTGTTCAACAAGAAAATCTGCTGGTTCTGCAACCCAACCATTTTCTGTTAAAATCATACCTTCCATTGATTTCATTGATGCTAGCGATACTGTTCTGTTTCCGGGGTCTTCTCGCACCATTGTTTCAACGGCAGTTATCCATTTACCAGCTGTTAAGTAAGGTTGTAGTTTTCCTATTACTTTATTTATAGCTCTAAGCTCTTCAATTACCTGGCTCGCATCTAAATTTACAGTAACGTTATTGATATTTTTGTAAATATTATTAATTGTACCTTTGTTAATATTATAAATATTACCACCGGTTGTTCGTTTCTTAATTTTTATACTTTCAAGATATTCCGCTTGTTTTTTACATTCGTGCCTTGAAATACATTTATAATCTTTTTTACAAAATCTACAAACACAAGATTTTAAGTCAGGTATTATACCTAATTCCATTTCCAGTTTTCTTATAGGGTCATCTACTAATTTACATACATTAGTGTGTTTATTCAATGTAAAATTTCTTGAAAATGTGTTTAGACACCATTTACATTTTTTGTCATTTTTAATGTCGGGATTGTCATTTTGAGACCTGGGTTTGTCGTTTTGAGACTCTGGATTGTCATTTTGAGACCTGGGTTTGTCGTTTTGAGACTCTGGATTGTCATTTTGAGACATCCTCGTATTATTTGTAGTGGCTTTAGTTTCAACACACGGTCTTAATCGTGACATATGTTTTGTTAAATTCCAGTTGTCCCTACAAATTTTTTGGCATCTCGGGCAATTAAACATTCTGTGTTCTTTACAAATATATTTCTTTAAATCAAAATCCCTATTTTTCCCTACTTTTTGCCCTCAAAATCGGTAGGGCGGAGAGAGAGACAGACTTTTTTTTCTGGGAAAAAAGTTTTATATTCGCCACCGTTTTTTTATTTTTTATTTTTTTTAATTTTTCTTAAAATAATGTTAATTAAAAATTGTTTTAAGAAAATTTAGAACCCGTTAAAAATCCGATTCGGGTACGATATCCTTGATTTTTTGGCTGTTTATAATTGTGTTTACTTTCATTTTGGTTTTAATTTCGCGCTTGCCAACTGTATTTTTGCCGTAACGTAATCCACGTGTTCCTATTTTTGCTACCTCCTTCATTGTTAAACAGCTATCTGGTTGTTGGAATACTCTGGGATTGTATTTGTCTATCGCCGGACGGAGTTCTACCAATTTGTTTGCCGTGTTCTTGATTTTTAGGTCAATTATTTCATCTGCCGGAAGTATTTCCCAACCTTTTTCAGTTAACAGTTGACCTGCTATCGTCTTGGCATTTTCTATAAAAGCATTCACGTTTTCTACTTTTTGTGTAATTTGGCCGTCCAGGAATATAACCAAGTTGCCTGCTATAACGAAATGATTCTCTTTTCCATGGAGCCTGTTTAGTTTTCTGAGTTCGTCTATTAGGAGTTCTACATTGAGGTCTTTGGTATTTTCTTGTTTATGGATATTTAGTGTAATATTGACACTGTTATCAATATTCGTTGTTGTTACATTATTGCTATTACTCACATTGTTATTGTTAATCGTTACATTATTACCACCAACCCGATTGCTTTCCTTTAATTTTAGTAAATATTCTTCGCGCTCTTTGCAAAAATGTCTATTTAAATTACTCTTCCTTGAATATACCTTGTTACAAAATCTACAAGAATTATCGGCGTGCTCATCTGGTATTATACCTTTTTCTATTTCCAATTTTCTCAATGGGTCGTTAATAAGTTTACAAATCTTGGAATGTTTAATTTTGTTAGAAATATTGGAAAAATTATTCAAACACCAAGTACATTGAGTGTTCTTTAATGACCTGGGAATTTCTGGGGTGCTTTTTGGAATATCGAGGGTGCTTTTTGGAATATCGGGGGTGCTTTTTGGAATATCGGGGGTGCTTTTTGGAATATCGGGGGTGCTTTTTGGAATATCGAGGGTGCTTTTTGGAATATCGAGGGTGCTTTTTTGCTCTCCTAGGGTGCTTTTTTGGCAATCTAGGGTGTTTAATTGCTCCCCGGTAGTGAGGGTTTCTGGTTCAATTACTGCTTCACAGGGTCTTACGCGGGACATATGTTTTCCTAAGTCCCAATTGTCCCTGAATTTTTTACGGCATTTCTGGCAAGTAAACATTCTGTGTTCTTTATAAATATATTTCTTTAAACCAAAATCCTTAAAAAATCCCGAAAATCGCCCGTAAATTACGGCCCGTAAGAGTTTCTGGAGAGAGATATTTTCTCTTCTTTTTTTTCTGAGGAAACTTTTTTCTGGCGAATTGCAATTATTTTTTTATTTTATTTTTATTTTTTCTTTAAATGTAAATTCTAATTATCAATAATTTGGAACACCTTGTTAAAGAAATAGTTGTTTTAATTTATCAATAATTTAGAAGGTGGTGTTTGTATTAATAGTTCTATTTTATTAAAAAAATAAAAGACCGTTAAAAAGGAAAATTTCAAAAAGTTTTCCATCCCCTGGTGAAAAATTCTGAGAAATTTGCTTGCTGATTTTTTCACTTTTTTCCGCTTTTTTAGCAAGGTGTTCAAAAGGGGTGGGTGATAACTGTTTTCTATTTTATTAAAAAAATAAAAGACTGTTAAAAAGGGTATTTCGGCCGTTTTCTCCATACCCTGGTAAATTTTTTTGAGAAATTTATTTTGGAATTTTCGTTCGCTACTTTTTTTCATTTTTGAAGGTTGGTTTTAATTGTTTTTAATTTTGTTAAAATAGTAATCTACTTTAAAATCAGTATTTTCCAGGTGTCTATTAATACTCATAGCAAAGAGGGTTAATGTAAGTTGGTTAACGACTAAAAATACTTTAAAAAAGGTGTTAAGCATTTATCTTAAACATTTATTTTTTTGATTAAAATTAACGTAAATGTCAGTTTATGCTTCAGGTTTGAACGCTATACCCGGTATAACATTTGATACATTTAATAATTTGTATATAGCTAATAGCGGTAGCAACAATATTATTAATGTTATATTTAATTGTTTTTTAATTTTTAATAAAATTAAAAGACTGTTAAAAAAGGAATTTTGAATCGCTGTTTCCATACCCTGAGAAAAAATCTGGGAAATTTAAATAAATTTAATTACATTTTTAGATACACTTGTACTGGTGCAAAATATGAGTAAAAAACTCTAAGACATCATTGTCCTTTTGGAATTCATCGATGTATTTATCAATAACTTTCCCGACATACACTTTTGATGCCGGTTGTATAAAACTATTATTATGTGTATTAACAGATTTATACAAGGATAAAGTATGTAAATCATCAATGATGGTATCATCGTAAAATTCAAGTTTTGTAATAGTGTCTTTAAATTTAGGATAAAATAATTTTAAGCATTCTATTTTCATATCACGTTGTTCTATAGCATAAATATGTTTACGTTTAATTATTACACTTCGTAAATACCTTGAGCTTAAATTTGGCACGCGGGCACTCATTTTTATTTTTAAAAGGTTTTTGTCTTTAAATTTTTTAATTTAAGTAAGTAAAAGCTTTAATGGATTTTTATGGGTTTCTTGATGAATCGACGGAAGAAGAGTCCTCAATTTCACAACCGCCACCACCGCCACCAACGTCAAACTCAAAAGGTTGTTGCGTAGTAATGTAATACCTGATATCTTCCAGGTATCTATCCATACTTACGGCATTACATGTTATTATAATTTGGCTTACGACAACAAATAGTTTAAAACAAAAGTTACCGTTAAACATAATCTTTAACGTCGACGTTAACAGAGTTAAAGAAATTAAACTATAAATCTTAACGAGAATGCGATTATTAATAGACTGTCGTGAAACCAGGTTAATAACCTTATTAAATGAAATTGATGTACCGTTTGAGACTCAAAACCTGGAGCTGGGGGACATACAAATCGTAGCTCCCGATTTTACACTTATTTTTGAGCGTAAAGCGGGCAATGACCTGGATGCATCAATCAAGGACGGTCGTTACCAGGAACAAAAGGCAAGACTCCTTGGATTAAGGTGTACTTATATATTAGAATCTACCCAGATTGATACAGAAGCCAAGCAGAGTGCGGTAATCCATACAATGTACCGAGACAACATGCACGTTGTATTTACCCGTGACTTATCGGAAACGGGTGGTTTTATAAAAAATGTTTACCAGAGGTGCCTTGCGCATCCTGAATATTTTTCTGGCAAATACAACTCTGACGTTGCTTGTTCGGCCCCAGGTAGTTATCTCAATACATTAAAATCCAAGAAATCGGAAAACATAAATCCAGAAAATTGTTGGATTTTGCAGTTAAGTCAAATACCTGGTATTTCAACAACCATCGCAAAGAGTATATCCCAGGTTTACCCCACGATGGCTAAATTATTAGATGCTTTACGTAGTTCCGACAACCCTGCTAAATTACTTTCGCAGATAGATAAGATAGCCGTTAAGAAGGCTGCTAAAATACTGGAATTTCTTCAACTTTAAAATAAGTTAATTTATTTCACCTTAATTAATTATAATTAAAAAAGGTAAACTAAATGTTTTTGGTGCTTGCGAACATATTAAGTAACCTGGGTACGTATCACCAAATCTTTAAGATACACCGTCGCAAGAGTGTAGAAGACATATCACTGGTAAATATCGGATGTGTATGGACAAATGTTAGTGCCAATTTATTTTACGCCCATTCAATCGGTAATCGCCGTTTGGTAACTACATTCGGCAACACCTGGTTATCTATATCGGGTTTGCTTTTAAGTGTTGTATATTTTAACAATACACAAACCACACAAGAGAGAACGATAAAATCACAGTAGCCAGGCTGTTCATTCCGCAATAACAGTGTATATACCTGGTTTGCATTTCCATGTCGTTTTCATGCTTCTTTTTCAAACTTACGATTCCCTTTTCAATGTTTTCCAATCTTTCGGTAACGTTATCGTAGTTAATTTTATTATAAAACAATTCAGTCATTGTATCGACTCTAACCATAAGTTTATTTATCTGTCTCTGGGTGTGTAATTTATAGTCTTCCAAGAGCAGACTAAATTCTTCGGTGACGATTTGAGATTCCATTCTTTTAAGGTCTAAACGGTTTAAATTTTTAAATGGGTTTGCTCCGGAAAAAAATATTTGGTTAAAATACATAAAATACATAAATTACATAAATGCAACCGGTATTTTCTCAAACTCAGCTTAGTGAACTCATCAATCACCCTGAAGTTTTAAATGCTAAATCCAGACTTAATGGCCGTGGTAAACAAGTTTATTTTGATATTAGGTTAAATGGTGGTCTAAAAGATGCGGTCAACAGACGTTTTGGTTTAAATTTAGACAAGGTTGCTATGCGATGGATTCAAGGAGACACGCCAAGTCACATAGACAACGGTACAAATGAATCGGGAACGTATCTTATTTATCTTACAGATAGCCCTGGTAAGTTGGTTATTGGTGAACAACAACATCCAATCAGGCAAAATGTAGGATACACATTTAACGAAAACACCGAACATTATACAACAGGTACGGGCAATGTTCCGCGTCTTGTTATGGGACCGATGAATAGCCGGGGGCTAAGTGTTGGTCTTATACTTGGTTATTTTTCAAATGAAGCAGATGCTTTAACTAATAATTACGCAAATGCAATTGCCCAGGGTGGTACTTACGTACTTGGTGATAATATATACATTGGTTCAATTGGTTCTATAACAGATTGGAAGGTAATAACATTTAACAACCCACCTCCAGACGGTACAATAAATTCGGGTGTTTACACAAACGGAACGGACATCAGTGGTTTAATAGGGTTGTACAACATGAGTGTATATCCAGCTAACATGATTTGTTTCCTTGGTGGTTCTACAATTCTTACGGACCGTGGTTACAAATTCATCGAAGACCTTAAACAGGGAGACCTTGTACATACATTAAGGCACGGATTGGTACCGGTTCATGGAATAGGTTCAAAGAAAATCCATAACCGGGCTTCGGAAACCAGAATTAAAAATCAGCTTTATTTACTTAGCAAGTCGGTTTATCCGGAACTCACAGATAACCTGGTAATAACGGGCTCCCACAGTTTGTTGGTAAATGAGATACCCAAGGACCAGGTTAAAGCTACCAAAGATTTACTTGGTGATATACTAGTAACAGAAGGTAAGTACCGTTTACCGGCGTGTCTGGACCAGCGGGCCGTCGTATACCCTGAACAAGGTGAATTTACAGTTTACCATGTTTGTCTGGACAACGAAAATGCTAACAGCAACTATGGAATTTTCGCCAACGGTGGTTTGTTGGTAGAAAGTTGTTGCCGATTACATTTCGAGAAAAACTTTTAAAATTAAAATAAAATAAAATTACAACAAACTACCAAATTAATGTCTATAATTAATTTTCCCAACGGTATTGCTGACCAGGTCACTTCACTAAAAACAAATCAATCGGGTAGTTACACATTTACCCCTAACGAAAACAATTACACCAGTTCAAACAATTCGGCAGTAACGTTCACACATAAAAAAGAACGAACCAGCAACTTACAATGTTTACCGACTTGCAATTTTCCAAAAAAGAAAGTTATACTTTGTATATGTTGTCATTTTGGAGTTTATGGTTTAGAAATAGTAAAAAACAATTTAAACTTTTTGCTTGTACCTGAAATTGATGGTGTGATTATTTGTTACAGCGTTGGTGCAGAATCTTCTGATTTAGATATTAATGAAACTACCCTTGGAGTTTTAAACCATCGAGTTGAATTTTTGCACGATAAACCCAATGCTTTTATGGATTTTGGGAAATATAAAATGGTATATGAGTATGTAAAGAGTTCAATTGGCAATTTCGATAAACTCTTGCTTTTAAACGATAGTATTATAATAACTGGTTGTATGAGGGAGGTAGTTACCGATATAATTAACAACCGGAAAGAAACAGAATTTATAGGTATTTTAGAGACACATCAATGTATGCGGCATTGTCAAAGTTGGTGGTTAAATTTCAATAAAAAGTGTTTTTACTACTGGGGAGCGAATATAAACTTAACAAAAGGATGTAGTATAGTTCAAGATTTAGAAGTTAATTTGGGAAATAAATTATTAAATGAATTTAGCTACTTTATTTATTTTCCACTTAAAACAAGCTTTGAACATAATTTATTTTTTGATAATGACGCTCTTTACGAAGATTACGTGCACTCGCACAATTTCAAATTTTTAAAAATTAAAAGACTTGTAAATAACCCACCGAGGCCCAAACTCGGTGATAGTATCATTGAGTTAATTCCATTAAATTTAAAACATTTTTTTAAAGTACAAGGAATGGAAAAAGTTTTTGAAGGAATGGAAAAAGTTTTACCGATATCCACGATTTTAGAGCATTGGCAAAATAACGATAAAGAGTTCCCAAATTATCGTTACGCAGGTGATATATCAACAGTAAATGATTACTTCAGTGAAAACAAAAAGCTCACTATTATGGAGATAGGAACAAAAAGGTCTAATCCATATGTACCAACTCATCACAAGCATTTGTTTAAGAATGTTGAAAAGTACGTAATGGTAGATATTGAAGATGGTTTAGATGTTGATGTTGTGTGCGATGTGCACCGTCTTTCAGAGTATTTTGAAGATTGTTCTTTCGATGTTATTATTTCGTGTTCTGGCTATGAACATTTCAAATATCCCCAATTGGTATCCCATAACTTACTTAAATGTTTACGTAAAAACGGAGTTATTTACATTCAGACTCACCAGACGTTTCCCCTCCATGGATACCCAAACGATTATTTTAGATTTTCACTTGATGCGTTGGATTCATTATTCCCAAGGAGTATGGGTACTGAATTGCTGGCTAAATCATACGACTTTCCGGTTTCCATACTTCCTATCGATGGTAATAAAGAATTATTAAAAAACTGGAACATTTTCGGTAAGAGTTTTTTAAATTCGTGTATCATCATTAGAAAAACGGACGATACACCAAATAACTTTATTTACGAACTTTAAAATAAAATTAAAATAAAAGCATTGATATACTAAATTGGTAATTTGACCTTATGTCTAAAATAAATTTAGTATCAGACCATCACAAGATTATCATAAGCTATATAAATAAGTCTGCGTGTTCGTTTATAGCGGAATGGTATGTAAGAGATGTACTTTTAAATCGTGACCCTAAAATAAAAGCAATAAATTATTTAACGGAAAACAAGTTGTACAGTATCGGTACCGATTTTAAAAAATACCAATCTTACTGTTATTATTTGGTAATTAGATGTCCCATCGAGAGATGTATAAGTTGTTTTATAAATAAATTTGTTCTTTTTGGTGAAAATCTAAAATTAACTTACGAGACAGTCGAACCTTTTATCGGAGACTTACTTAAACGATATTCCTTGAAGTCGATTTCTTTCAATGTGTTTTTGGATATTATAGAATCGGAATTAAAGAATAGCTTTACCGATGGGCATATAAATCACCAAATAGACCACCGCATTTTAGAAAATATTAAAAGTGCCGGACTCAGTTTAACGGTAATAAAAGTAGACGACTTGAGTCTTAAATTAACAGATATATCAACACAGTTAAATATAATACCATCATTTGATTATTTTAAAAAAATAAATAATAGTAAGTATACTCTAGGGGAATATACAGACATTACAGACATTAATTGTTTTCATATAAACCCGGTACACTTAGATAAAATGAATTTTAAGTCCGCGTTCCCGAGAATTTTAGAGATATACAACTTAGACAACCAGGTATTTAACGGTAGCTTTTATTAAAGTTCGTCTGTCCATTCCGGCCAAATGGATTCGATATCGCTTTGTGTAATTCTCCTTAATGGCCTGATTTTTATAAATTCATCAATCCGTTTATCGGGTTCGCCAACGTTAATGTATGTAGCTTTGGTACGATACCCGCTTCCATCATTTCCTATTTTATCACGATTACTTCCTGATACAATATCGGAAATATAATAAAATCCGATTGTTTTTCTGAACGTGTTGTCAGGGCATTTTATAATATTAGGGAGACCGTGCCACGATTCGTCGCTTGTTTGAAATATAATTGCGTTATTAAATACCACATCGCTTTTATACACACACTTACAGGCATCCCACAATTCTGTTTGGCCATTCCATTCAGGTTGCCAATCTCTAGAAACATAAAGTACTATATTAATCCTTCTCTCTTTGTCTGTGAGTATTGGATGTTTTTCATAATCGAGATGAACAAAAAGTCTTCCATTTTTAGGATGAACGTGGAGTCCAGCTCCATGGAGAGTTGGGTCTGCTTCTAAATTTTTTATACCTGTTAATTTACAAATAGCTTCAATAAATTGGGTGCTTTTAAGTGTATCAAATAATAATTTAATGGACCCCTGGTTAATATCGTTTGTTGCGTATTTAACTTCAAGTGGATTGTTGTATTTATTCCACTCTTCAAAGGTATCTGGAAATTCGTCTGCTACTCTTTCCATGAACTGTTTATTTAAAAAGTTTTGTATAACTAGATAAGGAAAAGGTTTGTTATTCATAAATACCTGGTTTAAATCGTCAATTTTATTAACCCAGTCTCCTAAAAAATTATCCATAAAAATTCCCGTTACTTGTAAAGTTCCGTTATTTAAAATTTAAATGTAAAGACATATAATTTAAGGTGTCTCAAGGAGTAAACTGTCTATGGTGTTTTTAATAAACCCGTTATCTCTGAGTTCTTTTAAATTGCTGTGTTGGCTCTTAATTACTTTTACATTTTTAAAACATTCCATATTTTCACAATGCGATATATGGTGAATATCGTTTATGTCCTGAATACTTTTGTTTCCATATAAAATAAATTTTACATTGTCATTTATTACATTTTTTAAGTTTCCGTATTTTTCATTTACTGGATTTTTAAGTATGGTCTGTGGAATAAAGCCGATTACGTGTTTTACATTATTGCACAACGAACCAAATAAAATGGCAGCATAACCACCGGCAGATGTACCCATAAATATTACCTGATTATAGTCTTTAACGATATTGTTTATATAATCCTTGGTTTCATCTATACTACCCGTGATGCCTTTTATTCCTTTATGGTACCAGCACTGGTGACTGTCTATGAAAAAAAATAAATCGCATTGCTCGTGGTATATACTTGATAAATAATTTAGAAATTCAAAAGGAAGAATACCTCCAAATTGTAATGCCATACCACCAAAACAAATTATCAAATTTTTATTTCCATTTGTTATTTTATATTCATCCATAACATACTTACAAAGTTCCGTTATTTTAAATTAAATTAACTTTAATTAAATTAAATTAAGGAAAAATAAAATAAAAGTTTTAAGTACCCCCAACTTAAAATGTTCTCAGCAGCAGTTTCAGCAGCTAATGGAAATGGTGTTTCAAATACAAATAACATTATGAATGGTATTAATAAACGATCTAAAATGTGTGACGCTGATGCTAATGGTAAAGTTGGCTCTGCTTGCAAGAGGTAAATAAACTAATTTAAATTAAAATTCTTTGTTTTTTAATTAAATATAAACGGTACAAATATAAACGGTAAAATTATAAATGTCTGTTTACGCTTCAGGATTAAATGCCGCGCTGGGTATAACAATTGACGTTAATAATAATTTATATATAGCTAATAGCGGTGACAACAATATTATTAAGGTAGATACATCTGGAATTAAGACCGTTTTTGATACATCGTACAATTACCCCGAAAATTTAGTGTTTGATACATCAGGCTATTTATATGTTATGGATTCTGATAATACTATATATAAACTCGATACATCAGGCAATAAAACTACTTTTATAACAAATTTAAACGCTCATTTTTTAGGTCTAGCAATTGATTCATTTAATAATTTATATTATACTAACACCGATAATAAAATTTATAAAATTGATACTTCTGGAATTACAACTGTATTTATTGATGACCAGATATCTTTAAACTATCCGGTAGGGTTGTCATTTGATTCACCTGGTAATTTATATGTTAGTAATTATAATACTAACTTTGTATGTAAATATGATTCAAGTGGTATTTTAACAGACGCGTCTTTTGTTTCTTTAGCTGTTGATGCTTACGCATTTAATGTATCAGTTGATAAAGCAGACAATATTTACGTTAATTATACAACCCCAACTACAACATATATAGATAAATACAACAACGCCGGTGTTTATATTTCTAACATTGTTAGTTATACGCCTGCTTCATTTAGTTATGGAATGTCATTTGACAGTAGTAATATTTTTTATTACACCAGTCAAGATACCAATTCCGTACTACGCAATTATTTTCCTCCGATTATATGTTTCCTTGGTGGTAGCACGATTCTTACGGAAAACGGTTACGTTGCAATTGAAGAGCTCAAACAGGGAGACTTAGTTAAAACATTAACGCACGGATTGGTACCGGTTTATGGAATAGGTTCAATGAAAATTTTTAACGAGTCGATAGATACAAGAATAAAAGACCAGCTTTATTTACTTAGCAAGTCCATTTATACAGAACTCACAGAGAATCTTGTATTAACAGGTTGTCACAGTTTGTTGGTTGACAATTTACCTCACGATAAAATTGAGGCGACCAAAGATTTACTTGGTTGTATACTAGTAACGGAAAACAAACACCGTCTACCAGCGTGTCTGGACGAGCGGGCTGTAGTGTACCCTGAACGAGGCGATTTTACAGTTTATCATGTTTGTCTGGAAAACGAAAATGCTAACAGCAATTATGGAATTTTTGCCAATGGTGGTTTGTTGGTAGAAAGTTGTTGCCGATTACACTTTAATGAACGATTTTAAAATAAAATTAACATTGATTAAATTAATTTGTAAAAGGTATGGAGCCTTTGCAATTAAACGACATTGCCGATTTACGTGCGAAATACAATAAATCAGGTGTTTGTATAGATTCAACTGATAAAAGCTCCCTGTTTGGGTGGGTTACGCAGGATTCTTATGTTTTATGTCACCACAGTAGTCTAAAACCCGAAGAATTGGCTATAGAACATTTAGACAAACCCTTTTTAGGTATTATAGAAGAACGTGCTAAATCCATGGGTGTTAAATGGATATTGATTTATGTTTTTACAGGTTGCAAATTGATGAAATATTTTAAACGCAATGGATTTGTAAAAGATAATATTTTTTGTTTAAATTTAAAAGTTAATACAATGATAAAACGTTTATAAATTCATTTTAAGCGGGTTTCGTGTTTGCCACACCCACCCGCATGGCGAAAAATATTTAAAGATTTGTGCTTTATTAAAGCATAACCCACCACCTCCCTGAGCCAGCCATGGAAATAGACATTCGTTTGTTTTGTCCGTGTAATAACAAAGTGTACTGCGATAAGTATAGTTTGTTGAAACACCAGTCTACGTCGTTACATAAGAAGAATATATTAAAACAATGTGGTCCTTGTTGTAACTGCAAAACGTGTAATATAAATAATCTTAAACGTGAAATCAGTTATCTTCGTAATTAAATTTAACTAAGATGTTTAATAGCAAAAATAATCATTCCAAATGTAATATCCATAGCCAATGGTATCCAAATAAGGTCACGTTTACCTTGAAACGCGTACACCGCGGCGGCCAGATACAACACCCCGATTATTATCCGGTATCTCGCCCACCATGTTTTACCACCGGCTTCGGGTGCGTCAAGTCTTGTATTAGTGAAAAAAAGATAAATAAAGGATAATCCAGTTATTAATAAAAACACGGCGTAAAGGTTTAGGTAAGCGTCAGGAACAAATTGTGAACCCAAGGCAATAAGAATTCTTGCGGGAATACATAACAGTAAGAAAGCGATAATGGAATTCATTTTAAATAACAATTTATTTTAATTCGAAATAAATAAAAGTCGTAAATACAAATGATTAAGCTTGTTGCTACCGTTTTGCTTGTACTCATATTCTTTATTTCAGGCGTTAAGAAATCTTTATCTTTTAGCGACACAGTAAAAAGTTTACACGATAAGCTTGGTTCACTTCCTTCTCTTTAAAATTTCCGTGCCATAGTTATTGCTATTTTTATAGAAGTCGTGTATCCAGTTTATATAGTCTATTCAACTTATAGCGGTGTAGATAATTTATTTAATTTAATTTCCATTATAGGGTTAATAGTATTTACAATAATAGCAACATTGATATTCCATTTAAATGAACCGTCTGCTATTTTGAAGAATATAAGTATAATTGGAGGATTGCTTTTACTCTTAAAATAAAAGAATAAATTTCCCATCGAGTTATATAGAAGGTTATAACTTAGAAGGTAAGACATTTGTTAAGTCTTACCGTGAGCATTGTCAAGGTGAGATGAGTGTTTTATTTGATATTTTATGGGATATCCAGGCTATGTTGGAAGACGGCGCCGAAGGTATTTTCCGTTACCATATATATCAAGTTGAGTAAGCATAACTTTTGAACGCTGCACCGTTGTTTATGGAAACTCAAACAAAAATTTCCATAAAAGTTGTTTGTTAAATTCCTCATCGCCTTCGGCTCTTCGTCATATCTGATTACTCGCCCTTCGGGCTCGTGCGGCCCCGGAATCGGGTTTCCCCCTTTGCATAATTTTTTAACACTGCACCGTTTGTTCTGGTGTAAAATCATTTTTATGGAACTTTTTTTTTGAGTTTCCATAAATGTTGATTTAAATTTTGATTAATTTGAAATAAGTATTACTTAATATTTAACGTTTGTTGTTTTTTAGTTCTTTTTTTAGTTACTTTTTTTTGGGTATCGTCAACTTGAATACATATATCTTCATCGTCATTAGTTACAGGTTCTTGTTCATCTGTTTTATGTATTTTAACGTGACTAGACAATGAACCTTTATTTTTCCCTACAAACTCGCATAGAGTACATGCCCATTCAGTTCTTTTGTTTACACCAAAATTTTGAGATAATATAGCTTCAATAGATGGAATTTGAAAAGCTTCTGCTTCTTGTGTAAGTTTTTTAGTGAAGTCTTTTATTGATTTTAGATGTTGAATTTTTTTATTTACAAATATAGTATATTCATTATTTAAACATTGCAGTTCTTCATACGAGAGAAAGAAAGAATCTTCGTCGCTGACTTCTGATTCATTATCTCTATCTTTTATAATTACTTTTATAGTGTCAATGATATCAATTGCTATTTTAATAATTTCAAGGTCATTATTTGCATTTGCGATATATACACCTACATTGTTTCCATAAATACTAATTTCAAAATCTTTTTTGTATACAATGGGTTTTAACTGTGATACAAAAATCCCTGAGCAATTTTGAATATTTAAGTCCCTAATGAATTTATCAACTTCAGCTTGCTTTACATCGTCTGTATAATATTTATTTTCTATTATTATAACAGGTTTATTAATACGTGTTAATAAAATATCTCCTGTTTCCTTTGTTGTATTAACCACTTTTAGCTGGTTTTCCGGGTATATTGTTTTTAATAAATTGTACAATAACATTTCAGACATATTACCTTTTTTATTACTTGAATCAAATTTTTTCAATATTTCTGAAACTCTTTTATCCATTTCCATTTGTTTTTCAGTTGAAGTTACGTGTATGGATTTCATATTTTCAATAGATGAATTTAATGTATTCATTTTATCATCTATAGCTAGTTTTGTTTTATCTTGTAAAATTTCAGTGTACTCCATTAACATTGGTTTAATAGCATTTGTATTATTTGTATTTAATATAAGTTGTAAATCATGGATATATTCTCTTTTTAGCTCCATGCTTTTTAGTGTAAAATTTTGAATTGTGTCATTTTGAATTTTATCAATAATAGTTGTAATATTTTTCATTTCATTAATGAGTCTTAGAGCAAAATCATTATCCATATTTGGCGAAATTTCGCAAAATAATTTTTCCAGTATTTCCACAAACAAAACATTTATTGTATCTATACTAATCATAGGGTGAATTTTATAAAATTCTATAACTCTTGTGTTAGTTATAGTTAAAGACATTTTTATAAATTTGTAATACATATGTTTAATTTTATTTCTTTAAATAAATTCTATTTAGAATTCTAATAATTCTAATTCTAATTTAGAAATCTAAATAGAATTCTAAATTAGAATACAAAATCCTTAAATAGCCGGCAATTTTTGTTCTTTAAATAGTAAATTATTAATAATTAATACTTAAAGAAAATTCATAGAACTACTTAAAGAAAATTCGCAGAAATTCTTAAGGAAAGAGAAAAAATTCTTAAGGAAAGAGAAAAAATTTCAATTAAAATTCTTCGTGAAAAAAAAATAGAAATTACTAATGAAGAAAAAATAAGAAATATAAAAAATTCTAATTTAGA
>Ga0209230_10000478_pt1 | contig 15753 bp, 26 predicted proteins | sample LakOntMetagenome_FD_187467 | JGI IMG/M metagenome (GOLD analysis project Ga0209230, IMG submission 187467) | Freshwater and sediment microbial communities from Lake Ontario - Sta 18 epilimnion Metagenome (SPAdes) (version 2) | ecosystem: Environmental > Aquatic > Freshwater > Lentic | place... | reverse complement strand
TAATAAGCGGTAATTTCTCCCTTATCGTTGCATTTCTCGGCTCTAATTAATTGAGAAGGTACGTGTTCAACTCTTACAATAGCATTCTTTGCTTTATTGTAGATTAATTGAAAGTATCCTTGTCCTAATAATTTGTAATCGGTAATAACGCATTTAAGTACCTCGGGGCGAAATAACATTTTCATTTGAGCATACTCGTTTGGCTTCTTGTTTGAATCCGTAGCATCTAAGCCCCTACCGTAAATAAGTTTATTGATAGAGTTTATAACGCTATTGTTTGTAGTAGAGTTATTGTATCTATCAATTAAGTATTTAAAGTAATCGTTGTCATCCCCAAAATTAACCCAAGCTTCTTTATTAGACTCTATGGATTGTGGGGGTTTATGAGATTCAAAGTTGAAAACGTGAACGTTACTCATAGAAAATAATATTTTGATTGTTTTGTACGTACTCGTCTTTATTAACGCTATACGTTCCTATTGTTTGATTCGTGCAAAAAACCTTATCTCTAAATATTAACTCGGAATCTTGCTTAATAGTCATTGTGTAAAAATGCCCTTCTTCTAGTACTAAAATTTTACTAAAAGTTAGATAGTAAGAAGTTTGAGTACAAGTAATAGCATACTCTACTTCTACGTTGGTCGTTTCATTGCGCAAAAATAACTTATTCCCCGCATTTCTACGAGTAGGAACAAATCTTACACTTTGCGCTATATTAGATTCTCTTAAAACTATCATTTCATTATAAACGCTTTTTGATATGTTTTGTTTTTTAAAACGAAAAAGGGGAAGACATCTGCTCCCCCAATTTCAAACCTCAAACAACAAAACTAATTAAGCTCCCGGAGTTACGGTAAAGCCCGCAGCTACTAAAGTAGTAGTTAAGAAGTTAGCCGGTACCGGCTCTTGACCCGAAAGAACAAGAGTGTAACCGCTTAAATCTCCCATTGCAGCCCCAGTAACGATAGTACCGCCAGATACTTCCATACCGTGCTGAAGTCCGCAATAGAATAAGTTTCCATTTCTATCTTCTACGATAACTTGTGGACGTCCGTAAGACAAAAGCTTAATTTGCTTATGGTCTACAATAGACAATTTTTTTAATGTTAAGTTTAAAGTTTGCTCGAAGAACGTAGTACCGTTCTCGCGAGAAGAAGTAATAGTTTGCTCAAAAGAGCTATTACCCTTTAAGTCGTACTTGTATGCTACCGGTGTTCCTGCAACCGCTGAGATTGCATCCGTATTTGTAACATCGTAAGTAACTCCCGTTGCATCGTTCCAATTAACAAAGTAAACGGCTTTTAAACCACCGTTACTTGTTTTGCATGGCTCAATTCTACCTAAAGAAATATCACAAGACATATTGATTAATTAAAAAAGTGAAAAATAAGCACCCCGAATTAACGAGGTGCTATTTGAAGCTAATTAGTTAGCCGAGTTAGTGATTCCGTAAGTAACGATATCTTCTACCGCTCCGTACTGAACACCCGCAGTCATACGCATTACTACACGTACATTTTCGCTACCGTCAATGTCTGCCATATCGATAACTTTTACCGAAGAAGCATCCATGTCAGCAAGAACACCAGTACCGAAGTACAAGTTGTCTTTTGTAGTAGCTACCGCTTTGTTAGCACCTAAACCATTTGCTACAAAGATTTTTACTCCGTCAAATGATAAAGAGCCATTGTTGTACCATTGAGTACCCAATGAGTTTGTACCGTTAGCTCCTAAGCCTGATGCAGCAAAACCACCTAAAGCACGAACGTAAGCACGAGCGATGTTTTGTGATACGTAGATATGTAAGCCGTCATTTCCGTAAAGAGCGGCAGGGATAGCATCAACGATTTTGCCTAATTCAGCAACAACGTTAGAAGCGGTAACCGTAGTTCCTGCAACCTCTTGAGCAGCCGGTAAAGAAGCATCCGCAGCTAATAATGTAGCGAAGCCATCAAACTCGCCTGAGTTAGCAGTTACACCCGACCAAATGTTAGTCTCGTTTTTAGCAGCAACTTTAGCAGCAACGTGAGCTACTAAGAAATCAGCTAATGAAGTTGGTAAAGTATCAAATGCAGAATACCCTTGTTGTGCCGAAAGCCAGTCCGAATGAAAATCTTTTTTGCATAATTGGAGGTTGACCTGCATTTCCTCTGGTTGTAAGATACGCTCGGTTAAAGTAATTGTAGAAGTAGCATCAAAATCACAAGAAGCATTCTTTAAAATTGCATCTGTAGAGATTTTCTTAATTACTTCTTTGTACTTGATACCCGGTTTAACCATGATACCACCCGCATCGATAGTAGGAGAAGATAATAAAGCAGCCGAGATAATTTGGTTTTTAAACTCGCCAGCATAAGTTGTTGTAATACTAGTTGTAGTAGCCATTTTTTAAATTTGTTTGTTAATTATTTTGAAAAGATTCTGTTAAATACCGCATCTTCAATAGAAGCAGTTTTGTTTTTACTAATTCTAAAGTGTTTTGGAGCAACTCCCGCTTCCGGATTGTGAGCTAAAGGTTGTGCGCCTTCTTCGATAGATGACATCTCAACTTTTAAAGATTCGTTTTCCGCTTTTAAAGCTTCGTTCTCTTGCTTAATCAAAGAAAACTCTTGGCGTAATTTTTCGATTTCCGCAAAGAAAGTTTCTTTAGATACCGATTCTACAATACGCTTTGCTTTTGGTGCTTCTTGAGACATTTCTGGCTCAATAACTTCTTCCGGTGCTTCTTCAATTACCGGTACTTCTTCTTGTGGAGCTTCGGCTTCTTCTTCTTTAATAGAAGCAATTATACCTTCTACTTCTACAACTAAGATTTTACCGTCTTCTAACTTGTACTCGCCTATTGGCATTGGTACAATTCCATCCTCCGTTACGATTCCTACCGAGTAATCCGGCTCAAACTCTTCCGCTTCGATAACGGTAATACCGTCTTCTAACTTCATTTGTGCTAGTTTTACATCCATAGAAAGAACAGATTTAATTTTGTTTAACTTGTTCTTGTATTCCATATATTTATTAATTTATTTACTAATTATACTTTATTGTTGTAAAGTGAACGCATTTTTTTAGTATAATCTTTTAAAGAAGATACCTTATCAATAGCCGGTTTAAATCCAGTAATTTTTTCCGCATCTTTACCATCCATTCCAATAGCTACTAAAGAGTTTCTAACTTCGTTTAAATCTCCTTCAGCAGTTAAAGTTAATTTTTCTGATTCAGACATTGCTCCAATAAAATTTTGATATTCTTTTAAATACGACATTCGCATATCGTTCATTTTTAAAGCAGCTTTTGTTGCAATATTTTCAATTTTTGCAATTTCTTTAGCAATATCTGGCACCTTCTTTACAAACTCATATTTTTGAGATGCTAATTCTACTTTCTCATTAGAGAATAGTTTATTAAATACTTTATTTTCTGTGTTCATTTTTTTAATATTTATTTAATTAAGTTATAATATCTTCAGCTTCTCCAATTAATACTCCAGCACGTTGTTCTTGACCTAAATATTCTTTAGGTAAATCAATTCCTAATTCTTTAGCTACTTTTTTTGTTTCGGCTAATCTAGAAAGAAATTTATTAGCATCTGAAATTGAATTTTTAATAATAGGAATAGCTTTTTGTCTTGCAAATGATACTAATAAAAAACCATCCTCAAAAGCTTTTTCAGCAACATCTATTACCTTAATATCATCTTGAATTACTCCAAACTCAAACTTTTCAGAAGATAATTCTACCTTTTCGCTAGAAAACAATTTGTTAAATACTTTATTTTCCGTGTTCATATTATCTAGTTTCTGTTATTACTCTTGGTTCATTTGTATTAATAATAACTGAAGTACCTTGGCTTACTAAAGCTCCGATACCTTGGTTAATTTGCTCGCCTTTGCAACATTCTTTAGAGTAAGTTCCGTCTTCGCACAAGCAAGCACGAGAAGAATCTTGTGGACTAGTTTTTTTATTCGCCATCTTTTAAAATATTTATGATTTGATTAATTAATTCCTCCTCTTCTAGCTCTTGCAAAGACATCTCTAACTTATCGGCAAAATAACCCTCGATAGAAAATCCTTTGTACTTGCCTTCTTTAACTTGCTTCCAAACCTTATCGTCTTCTATTTTCATAGAAATCATCCAAGTACCCTTTGGTAAGTCAAAGCCGTAAGCTTTAGATTTATCCATTTCGGTGTTGTCGATAATCCAAGATTCTACAACCGTTGCACCTTCGAATTTTGACTTATGTTCAAGAGTTGCGTTTGATTGGTTACCATTCTTTAAGAATAACTCGCTCGCTTGTTTAACGGTAGCCTCGCTAAAGAATACGTAAAACTCGTCTTTGCCATTCTTACGATAGATTTGCTTATTAGGAATTAACGCAGCTCCCATAAGAATACGCTTATCGGAGTCTACTTCGGCTAAGTCCATTTTATACGCTTTGTTAAGAGCTATAAAATTCTCTTCAATTGCCGGAGCATCTACTAAGCTTACCGCTTCGATTCCGTCTAAATCCTTTTCTATTACGAGTTCAACAATTCTCATAGCCTATAAACGTTTAAATTATTTTTTGTTATATTTTCAAATTAACCAAGGCTTGCCGAGGTAACAATATTTCTATTAAGTGCTTGTTGAGTTGTTACATCACTAGCTACTACATATGCTTTTAATGGTGCTTTATCTCCACCTAAAGTTTGTCTTAATTGATTTGCGTTTGCCGGAGTTGCTCCCACTACATTAAATTGTGGTGCTCTTGGAGATTCAGCCGAAGGTACACTACCACCGCCTCCACCATTAGGAGTTTGAACACTTAAAATACTTTGCACGTTTTTTAAACCGGATGCAATAGCTAAACCAGCTGCAAGTGTAGCTCTAAATGGAGCATCAGGTGTAGGTATTGCTAACTGCGAAGCATAGGCTTGTTGAGCTGCAAGATAAGTGCTAATTGTAGTTGAAGCAATTGCTGCCGCCTTTCCTGCATCGGTAGATTCTCCAAGTAAATTTGATGCTTGACCAAGTAACTGCGCATAAGCTCCAAATTGTTGCTTTCTTGCTTCGGCTTTACCTTTTTCAATTGCTTCTTCAGCTAAAGCGTTATCCTTAGCATTTTGCAAACTTTTGTCCATTGCATTTTTTACAATGTCATTTGCATCTTTAGAAGCGGTTATAGTAATTTGAGCTTTACCCCTTTCAAATCTTCTACGAAGCTCTTGCTCGGCTTCGTAATTAGCAAATTGAGTTTCGCCTTGTCTTTGAATTTCTTCGTTGAAATCGTCCGCTTCTTTTTGTCTTCTTTCTTTTTCTTTGTCAGATAATTCTTTTGCTTTAGCTAACTTTTCCTTTGCTAAATTGGCTTGCTTTTCTTTATCGGCTTTTGCTCTTTCGGCATCAATTTGAGCAATCTTTCTATTAGCTTCTTTTCTAAGAGCTACTTCATTTGCTCCCGCTTCTTTTACCGCTTCATTGTATTCATTAACCGCTTCAATTTTACGCTTGGTATATTCATCTGTAACAGTTGCGTTTTCTTTTAAATATTTAGCGTTTTTAGCAAGAGATTTATTTGCATTGTCTTGTAATTGCTCAATAGCTCTATCTGCTTTAGATGTAACACCTATAAAGTCTGTAATGCTATTTACTATACCACCTATTGACTTAGAGACTAAAGCTAAACCGGGAACTAACTTTAACGCAAAAGCTTTTAATTTATCAAAGTTTGCTATAAGTAAACCCACTCCAACAACTAAAGCCCCAATACCGGTAGATATTAAAGCACCTCTAAGAACTTTTAACCCTACCGAAGTTGCATTATTAATAAAGTTATAAGCGGTTTGAAATACGGTTAAGCTTTTTATTGCCGTTCCTAATTGCTTTACACTATTAGCTCCTTCTCGCATAGCTGAGAAACCTTGAGTAATAGCTAAAGCAGATTGTACTTTAAGAATTGCTTTTTCTACCGTTTTATTTTCTTCTCCAAAGATTGCAATAGCTCCTTGGGTAGCAGCAAAAGCTCCCGATACATATTCTAAAGAGCCACCTAGTTTTTGAGTTAAAGTTGTAGCCGCAGAGTCTACCGCTAAATCGGTTTGTATTTGAACTCTACGATAATTACCAACCGTTGTTAATAACGCTTGAAATTCTTTTGAGCCTTGCTTGCCCGCTAAAGATAGCTCATATAGTCTATCTTCGGCTTCTCCCATACGTGCGGTTAAAGGCTTTAAATCGCCATAAACTTCTTCGAAGCTTGCATCTAAGTTAATAGCAGCATCGCCTAATTGCTCAACTGAATTAGTAAACTTTTGAACATCTTTGTTAGAAGAATTTAACTGCCCAGAAAGAGATTGTAAATTACTTTCAGTTTCTTTTAAGTTGTCGTTTATAACTAAATCGACTATTTTCTTTTCCGCCATTGCAACTCTCTTTTAACTTGTTTATAAAATGCTTTAAAACTTTTAGGATATTCGTACTTTCCTTTTGCTATTTCTATTTCCTCGCTTTGTCCAAAATGGTCTAATCCATTTAGTAAAGCCATTAGTTGTCTTATCATATTGTTCTAAAGTCGGTTAATAGTTCAAAATCTACTTCTCCGGTTGTTAAGTCGGTAGTAAACGTATTTATAACGTAACGCTTGTCTCTAATAATTACTCTATCGTTTACTTTTAAATTAGTCAAAAGGCTAATTGGTAAAACTCCCTTTAATTTTATAATACGAGATTTTACACCAAAAATATTATCTAAATAATTAGAGTAGTAATTATTAAAAAGAGATTCATTTTCTACGTTACCGGTATAAGTAGATTGCTCGGCTCCAAAGTTTAGCGTGTATATTTCGCCACTTATAAGCGTGTCTTGCCCAAATATATTAGCGGTAGTATGATTAGTTGTACTATTTCCGTCGTTAAAATGATAGTTAGAAACCGTTTGCGTTGTACCATAATCATATAAAATAATCGGCTTTGGAATATAAGGGATATAGCTAGGTTTCATTGCGTAACCTACCTGTAAATTAGTCCCGGTAAACTTGTTATGTAGTAAAGTTTCAAATGGTAACTCTACCGTGTATTCTTCGCCATCGTTTTCTAGCTCATAATACAAATCTCCGTAAGGAACTTTAGAACGAGACATAAACTCTTCGTTTAAGAACGATTCGCCTTTTTGGTATTTAAAGTTTACTTTCTTATAAGCTTTACTTCTCTCAATGTCTATGTTATCGGTAATTATGTATTGCGTTATCTCTCTAATTTCTCCACTTGCATACCAGCCTTCTAGTTGTTCAATTTTGTAAACTCCCGGTGTATCCGAGTAGCAAGTAAGATTAAACATTTTAAGAATACCACTAAAGAACTCCTCAATAGTCATTTCTGGCATATACTGAGCCAAGTCTAAAGTAGTTGTAGTAGTTTGCGTAGTACTTTGAGTTACCGTTAAGTCGGTTACTTTTGTATACGTTCCACCTATTAGCGTTCCGGTCTCGTAATAGTATACACTTGTAAACGAAATCGCTGCGGTAGAAGCAATATAAAACGTGTACGCTCCCGATTCTTCAAGAGGTACTTCTAAATACATTGGTGTAATTTGAGTTAAATAGCTTTGCGTATTTACTACAACCCCATCACGGTAAACGTAGAAATAAAATAATTGAGCATCCTGCCCTACGCTTGGAACACTAAACGTGATTGTGATGTTAGATTGGCTTTGATATTCGGGTGCGGTAGACTTTACGTAATTAAGAGTATCGCTAAATACGTTAAATATGCCTTGCGTTCCGGTTGTAGAAGTGCTTGTTTGAAAGTTTAGCTTATTAGCAATCGTTTTAAGCTCAAATATTTCGCTATTCTTTAGCCATAAGAACGCACGAGTAAAACGTGAATCACTTAGAAAGCTTCCTTGAAATGTAACTCCTAGACTTGAGGCAATCGCATCAAATACTTTGCTAACTCGAATAGCTGGGAATAAATCATTATAATAAATTGGGTGTGTGTTTTTCTTAATATCCCAATTTGTTTTAGTTGTGCCATTTGTATCGTATTGCCAAACATTTAGAGAAGATATTAAAGGAAACATTACATCGTTACCAGCTCCACCTATTACTCGATTCTTTACAACCGTTCCGGTATAGCTAAAATTGTATGCACTTAAATTTAAGTCTTTTAAGAACTTACCTCCAAAAGTATCTTTTAATGAAACCAAAGAGCCAAAGAAAGTAATTTGATAATTATCAATTACACCATTCTTATAGCTTGCTTTCTCAAGTTGTATTTTACCTTTTCTAAAAGTAGCATAGTCTAGCTCTATAAAAGCATTCTTTCTAGTACGTGCATCGAATCCATTATTAATAGAGTTTTCGTACCAATGTTTAAATATAGCGTTATTATGAGTAGTAGCCGGAACGGTAAACGATTGGCTAAAGTCGGTAAATACTTTAGAAATGTCGTTTACGTTTTGAATGTTACTAGTTACGCTTATGCGCTCGTCATTGAATAACTCAATACGTTGAGGCTCTCCGCTAACATCGTCATAAATATAAAGTAATACGTTTATCATTAAACTACGTTGTTAATAAGATTAAACCCATAAGCAAACTCTATCTCGTAATTGATATTTTTATCTTTTAGAGATGTCTTTAATTCTGTTTCGGTCGTGTTTACCTCTACCGGCACTCCATCTAAAAGAATCGTCTCGGATAGAAGTAAGTCTTGGATAAGCTCGTTATAATTCTCGGGAATCCAACCGGTATTTAACCGAATATTTTTAGAGCCATTAATGTTAAAGCTCTTTGTTTGCGCTCTACTAGTATTGTAATTTACCGCATCGGGTAGCAAGTTATACGTAGTGCCTTGCGTTTGTATGCTTGTAGTCTTAGATTTAAAGAACGTTAAGAATTGCCAACCTCCATAACGATTAATAAATTGGCATTGAATAGGGTCGTACTTAGGCTCGCAAACCGGTATAACTCTAATTGTCGCTATGCTATCGGTGTATTCTCCGGTAGGCTTCCATAAAATTGTGCAAGTGTTTCCCTTATCGTACTTAATGCTAGTTGTTCTTAATGGAATCTTGTAAAGCTTTGCGCCATCTCTTGCGATTGTAACAATAACCTCGTTACGACCTCGTAAATCTTTGTAAGATACGGTAAGCGTTGCAGGGCTTGCGTTGTTAGCCCACACGTTAATATATGGGTACTTAGCTTCTACAATGCCCTCTTCGTAATAGTACTCTAAGCTTGTGTTTGCAAGCGGTAGAATTGTAGCCGTTGAGCCAGTTTGATTATACCCACCCGAGTAGTTTGTATAACCATTAGTCGAATAATACGTAGTTGTATTTAGTAGCGTGTAAGTTCCTAATGATGCTTCTTTGTAACGCTTTACTTTTACGTTAGCCATCATAGAGTTAGTAGAATCGCTAGGAGTTATAGACTCTATGTATTCCTTTATGTATGGAGCTATATTATAAACGTTCTTTCTATTGGTAGCCGAAGCGATAGACTTAATAAAAGTATAAGTAGGTGTAGCCGGCTCACTATTAGGATTGTTCCAAATGAACAACTCTATCTTCGAGCCTAGTTGAGATGCTTCATCTACCTCAATAAAATAAGGACTTCTTGCGTAAATTATCATTTTGTTTTAAGATTATAATCTATAATTGTATCTACATCTTGAGAAAAAGCTTTAATAAGGTCTACATCAATATATTTCATATATCCCTTTTCAAATGGCTTAGTAAAAAATAAACTAGGCTTTAATCCTTTATTAAAAATACTTCTTGAAATAAGATAAGCGGTTGATTTATAACTTAAAAATTGACCAGTATTTTTATCTCTAAATTGTATTCTCTTTCTTTCTACCCATTTGCCGATTCCTTCACGCATTCCACCCGGCTTACCACTACCTGTACCAAATCTAAAAGGACTATTTGGAGCTTTTGCACTACTTTTTTTACCTCTAACCCCTTGGTCTTGGTAAGCTCCGTACTCATCCATTATAAAGCCTACAATCGTGTAATTATTTTCGCTTACTATTTCGCCCTTAATGCTATTATATAAACCTTTAGATACATTCTTACCTCCTTTAGTTAGGTTAGATTTGGCTTGTTGAATAACATAATCCTTAAACCTTTTAATTAAAGCTTGTGTTTGTGTAAGCTCCATTTAGCAAATTGTCATATCATTAGGCACTAAAACATCAAATGTAAGAGTCCAACCAGCAATCTTGTTTTCAAATCTATCCATAAATGGCTCTGCACTTGGCTCGCTTTCAATTTGCACTAAGCTAGAATACAAACTACCTCTTAATAAATCCGCACTTAGTCTTTGAGCTAAACTTAATTGAGTGTTTAAAACATCTTGCTCATTATCGTTGCCTTGCCAAACATCGGTTATTAATTGCTTGCTCTCGTCTACTATATCCATAAATAAAATAGATACATTTAAAGACATTGTGTTTTCTTTTAATGAAGCATTATTTACAATAATATGAGCTAAAGGGAAAATAGTTTGTTTAGTCAAATCTATATTAAAAATATCTCCAATAGTAATGGTATTTATAAAACCAAGATTAGACAAATATGTCTTTAATGTATTTACAATGTAGTAGTAGCCGTTCATTTATTTGCTCTTTTAATTAATTTCATTTCTAAATCGCTCTTTTGTTTTTCAAAAGTTAGATATGTTAAGCATTGCCGTAAAGGAAGTTTGGAAATAGAATCAAATCGTCTAACATCTCCTTGAGCGAGAGCATAGATAGATGAATACCATCCCCACCGTTTTCCAAATTGTGCTTCGTCATTAAATCCATCATCTGCGGATTCTCCTCCAAACAAGTCAGGATACTCTTCAATAATTCGTTCCCTAAACGATAAAAAAAAACCACCGCACCTAAAACAACATCTAAAGGAGCGTGTCGCATTACATCGGAATATGTTATAGAGCCGTTGTAATCTTCTATTGTATATTTATCTCCTATCTTATTTTTAATCGGTCTAAATAAAACCGCCATTGCTTTGTGCATCTCTTGCCAGTCTACAATGTAAGTATCTAAATCTACGTACTCGCCTTGAGTCATTTCATCTAGATTAGGAATAAATCCAAACTCAACACCGCCCATTTTAAAATTTCTTATAAGCTTGTGTTTTGTTTCAAACATTTGAGCAATAGAAGATGTAATTTCTTTTACTTCTTTATGCTTAATATTTGCAATATCTTTTAAATCTACACCGCAAAAATATTGCACCATCTTTTGATGTAAAAATTCTGAATCTTCATTTACTTCCGCAATTTTTAGAAATCGTTGATATTGAGCTAACTTAATTTCTTTTAAATGCGTAGGAATATTTAATTCTAGCTTCATAATGTATAAACGTTAATTGTTGTTTTTTGTACTAGTATACGAAATACTTGCCTTGGTTTGGATTTGATAGCTGGTAGAACACGTTGTAACGTATGGCATCGATAGCGTGGTTAAAGTTATCGACCACAAGCCCAGATTTTTTATCTGAGTATATGTAATTGTTGAGTTCTTTTCCAATGTTGTGAGAGTTAGATTCTATAATTAGTTCGTAATCTTGCATAAGCGCAAGACCGGCGGTAATACTCCCGGCTCCTTTCTCGGTTGCAATTATATTACATCCTTGAGAGTGTAGCTCGGCTATTAATCTTGGCTCGGCACTATCCGCTACTATTAAACCCTTACCGCATACTCGCTTATTTATTTGTGCTATCTCGCTTGTAGTTAGCTTGGGTTTGTATAAATGCTCCTTAACGTAAATCTTACGCTTCGTTTTATCTATCGCTACTTCTACTAGCGTAGTAGGGTCTATTGAAAAACCAAAGTCTTGACCAAATGAGGTTTGTAGATTGTCGGGATTAAATTGACCATAAGACCAGTTAGTAAATACTACACCTTCGGCTTTGTCTAGCCAACCTCCTAGAATTGTATGCTCGTATTTACGCTTATTGTTGCGTTCTAAGACTTCGATTTGATTTATAAACGATTCACTTAAATACTCGATGTTATCCTTGTACGTGGTATGTATGTAAGTCGTATCGCCCTTCGTTAGAGATTGCCCATCTTTAACACCGTTCTCTTCAAAAAATCTACGGTAAATAAAGTGTTCTTTTGTTGTCGGGTTAAGAATTAAAATAACCCGGTTTTGCTTTTGACTATTACGAATAGAAAAATCTATCTTATCAAATACATCTTCGTCTACTAGCTCTTCGGCTTCGTCCAATACGAATGTAGTTACTCCGCTTAGTGACTTTAGATTAGCGGTTTGAGTTCCGCTAGAAGTCTTAATACCTTTAAATAAAATCTTTGAGTTGGTGCGAGTGTTAATTATCTCGTCTTTGGTTATGTAAAAGTCGGATTCAAGACCCGCCATTTCTATCTTCTCTACAAACTCGGGTATAATTGAGATGTGAGCCGAAACTAAAGTGAAACGAGTAAATAGTATTACGTGTCCTACTTCGTACGTTAGAAGCAAAAGAAAGGAGTTCAAAGCAAATGATTTACCTGACCCCCTTCCTCCAGTTACAACAAAGTACCGACTTCCGCTTTCAAATAACGGTACGTATTTTTTATTTAACTCTATCACTTAAATTTCACGATGTCCTTAATATCAAAGTCGTTAATCGTATGCGTAGTGTTTTGGTCTACCACTTGCTTAGGCATTCCGTATTTATATTGAAAGAATAGCTTAACCGCCCAATCTTTATGGTCTTCTAATGCTTGAGCTAGTACCGCAAAAGCTTTAGGCTCTAATGGTGTTAGTTTCTCTACTAAAGATTGTTCTTCGGCTTTAGACTTACGACCCGACCCTTCTCTTGCGCCTCCTCTTGTATCTATCTTATCCATTATTTTCTTCTTCAAATACGTTATAAACTTGTCTTAATTGAGAAATGTAATCTCGCCAGCAAGATGAGCAACTAGAATTTTCTAAACGGATGTTAAATACTCTAAAATAAATATCGGTTAAATCCCATTGCGTTTTCGGTACTATTTCATTTTGTGGCTTGGAGAAAAAATCTTTTAAGTATTCGTAATCTTCTTGTACTAAGCAATTAGGTTTACGATACGACCATAAAGCGTTTAACTTCTCTTTACGTTCATCGCATCCACAATCCCAGTCTAAGGCTTTAGATAAAAGCTCTACACCTTTCTTAATTCCGGTAACGGTAGTAAACGCTTCGATTGTATCTCCTAATCCTTGAGCGTTAGCAAATGTAGCATCCTCTTTAGGCTCTACAATAATTCTTTTTTTAATTGGTCTTTTTCCCATTCTTTTAAACGTTGTTTACATTTCTTAATTGTGTTGTATACACTTGTAAAATTAATCTTTGTTTCTCTAGCTATCTTACGCATTGAGATTTTATTATTTACCCATAGCATAAATAACATTTTATCGTACCAATGCCAAGTATCTATAAACTCCATAAACGGTTGTGCTAGTTCCTCGGCTAAGTCGTTACTTTCGTCTTCTCGTAAGCTATACTCTATTTCTCTTGTAATCTCTACCTTGTTTACTTTCTTAGAGTGCAAGTCCATTGTAAGACTTCTAAGCGTATAGTAGAAGTAAGCCTCGTTTATTTCTTTGCCGTATACTTTAATGTATGCTTCTTGTACTACATCTTCGGCATAGTTTACTTCGCCAAATTTCTTAACTATTGAAACCCAATGTTTATGCCTTGAATAGATATGCTCCATTAAAGTAAATAAATATTTTCGGCTACTAATTTCCAGTAAATTTTATCGTCTACTTTGTTGCAATACTCGCCAAATAATTCGCACATCCAAAGCGCAAGCTCTTTAGCTAGATTCTTATTACCGGTAAAGTAATAAGCATTGTTTAAAATTGACTTGGCTCTTTCGTCTGGCTTCATTAATCCATCCATTTACCATGCTTGAATAAATGCCAAGTACGATGCTTTAAAACTTCTATAATTAATTTAGTTAGCGTGTCGGCTTCATAGTATCCGGCTCCTTTTACAATTAGTTTCATAATTATATTGATTTAGTTATTTCTCTATTAAGATACCATCGAGCTTTTTCTAAGTCTTGCTTTCGATTGCCTTTCTTGTCGGCTCTTAAAATGTATTTGATTGCATTACCTAAAGCAAAGTTTAGCTTGAACGAATCAATAATATCTATTACTTCGATTCCGTTTCCTTGATAATGCTCGGGATGATTAACTAAACTAAGTTTTTCGTGAGGTTCTACGTAGTTCATATCGTTTGAGTTTCGCAAAGTTTAATGAAAAAAATTGATTAATCAAAATTTCTAAGCATTTATTTCGTAAGATTTTAAAAGAATATTCATTTGAGTATTTAATGTTTCTCGCTTAGTGTCATCGAGTCTAGACATTTGTACACCAATTTTATAAAAGAATAACATTGCATCGGCAGCTTCTATAAATTGCTCGGTTACTTTCATACCTTGCTCTGTATAATCGCCTTTAGGTAAAAGAATCTCTACTACTTTTTCAAGCTCTTTAAGTTGTTGATTCGTTATCGATTTTACTCTTTGCTTGTTAGCAGGATTTCCCTTCCAATCGTCTTCGATAATATGTATTAACGCTTGGCACATTGTAAAATAGGTTAGTGCCTTATCTCTGTCTTCTTGTGTCATAAGTTTATTATTTCTTGTCTTACTTCTTCCCAATAATCATAAGCTTGTCTACTATTAACCATAGGAGACATAAATTCTTCTATTTCGCTTACTACAAATAATGCGCATTGTATCGCAATATCTTTCTTGCTTTCAATATACCTTGATAGAATAGGCTTATTATAGGACTTATTAAATAGGTCAATTGCTTTTTCTTTTGGTGTCATTTCTTACAATTCTTTAACAATTTGTAAATTCTCTTTTTCGTTACTCTTAAATACCATAAAAAATTTGTAAAGCTTAATGTCTTTTTCATTTGTATTTTTCGTTTAAATATTCCTTAATTTCTCTTACTCTTAAAAATGCTAACTTTCTTAGTGGGTCTATCCCAAATAGGATGCGCTCCTTTTGCGCTCTAAGACACGAATGTAGGTCGTTAATATAAATCCCTTCTTTAAGCATAAATTGCTCGTTAGGTTTAAGCAATTGAGCCTCTATCCATTCGATAGCTTTAGTTTGATTAGTTGTTAGCATATTAAATCGTTTAGTTTACATAAAATACCTCTACTTGTGTTGTTATCTCCTCCCTTTACATCCATTCTAGCTTTGCCTTCTTCTATCAATTGCTTGAGTCGTTTCTTTAGTTGCTCGGTAGATATAATAAAAGCGGTGTCTTCCGCTACCTTGTAAACGTAATAGTCGGCTTGAGTTGTAGATATTCCGCTAGGCTTACCTCGTGACCAATACTCAATATAAACGTTTCCGGTTTCTTGTGTTCTTCTATCGCTTTTAACTTCTATTTTCTTACCTGATACTAATTCGTGAAACCAAGTCTCGCCATTTAAAACCCCAAACTCTAAATCAAATTTAAAATCGTTGTTATAGGTCATTTAGCTTAATTATCTCAAATTCAATTCTTGGGTTATCCTTATCGATAAACTTGTGCATTAGCAATCTATGGCATAGCCTATCGTTCTCTATTACTCCGCTAGTTTGTAAACAATCTAAAATTATCTTTGCTGCGTTATCTAAATCACTTCTATTAGACTGAAAGTAAACGTGTATCTCAATGCTAAAATTATCTTTAATAGGCTCGCTTGGTTTTCCTTTAGCTAAAGCTAGTAACCATTTAAATCTATTCTCGTACGAAATTAGTTCTTTAGATTT
>Ga0209230_10000477_pt1 | contig 15753 bp, 16 predicted proteins | sample LakOntMetagenome_FD_187467 | JGI IMG/M metagenome (GOLD analysis project Ga0209230, IMG submission 187467) | Freshwater and sediment microbial communities from Lake Ontario - Sta 18 epilimnion Metagenome (SPAdes) (version 2) | ecosystem: Environmental > Aquatic > Freshwater > Lentic | place... | reverse complement strand
ATCTAACCGCTCCATTGGGTCGTTTTGGAGTGATCCACCTGTAATTTCGTTTTCGGTTCTCATTTCATTTTGCACACATGTGCTCAACGGTATTCCGGCGACAGGACTGCCAAATTGGTTATTAAATATAACCTGCTTTGCAAATGAATCATAATACTGCATGGTGTACTATTATATTATTACATAATTTTTTGCACAAACCCCCTTATTCCGTTTTTTTGTATGTCCGCTTAATATCACTACATGTCGATATTTCTCGATTGTCTTTTAAGTATTGCATAATATAATTGACTTGCGCTTTATCTTTGATTAATTCCGCTAAACATCGTTCCACATACCCAAATGTAATCGACGAATACTCTTTTTTCTCGTGTATTCGTAATTCTCCGTCGCTAATATTAATTTTATTCTGGGCCATATTGCGCGCAGTCATGTAATCGCATATTTGACTGTTTAATTGTGACTTCATTTCGCGCATTTGCTTTGTTTTTTCGCTGACTATCTTTAATTGACTGTCTAATAAAACCCATTTTTGTATTTTTTCTATCAATTCTTGTTTTGATTGAATTTGCTCGATAATATTGTCACTCATGATAATATTATATAACAGATTTTTATCTCGATATATTCGCATTTTGATTTTGCAATGGTTTACATACCCTTGTCGAGCTGTGCCCCGCCTTGTACTGGTCCTGGTCCCGGCACCATCGGCGGGTTCTGGTGAATCGCGTTATTATTCGCACTCATCGCTTGTTGTTGACCAATTGCGCCAAATACATTTTCGGCATGTATAGATGCATTGCCGCCCTTAAATAGTAGTTTCTTCATCCAATTGCGACGAGTTAATACAGCAGAATTACTATGCGTTGACATGCTGCGTCTATGCTTATTACTAACAGACCGACTGCGACGATTTTGCTTTCGCATAGATTTGCCGTGCTTACGTATGTTGCTATGCTTGCGTGTGGATGATCGCGATTTACTCATTATACACTATTCACATATATTATTTGTTGGATACATTCAATCATTGACATATATTCGTACGTCTCGAACAAAGTTCAATATTTTCAACAACAAATACAGGTTTGCTAAAACGAGCACAAATAAAAATATACTATAAAAGCAAATCACCCATAAATATGCATATATTTCATTGTAAATAATCTCGCCCAGCGGTGTAAGTATTTCTTTGATGTCTTTACGCGTGTCTTCATTATAAAAAAAATGAATGCACGAGTCTTTTATATTTTTCATAGTACTTACAATAAAGAATAATATATTGGACGTGGACGAACGCAATTCGTGTAAATGTAGCAATATATTTGTGCATAAATTGTAATAAAGGTTTATACACATTTCAGTGTAATGGACAATATACACGACCCGACCGATAACTTCTCGTTTGAAACCTTAAAATTATCGAAACCGGTAACTGCTCCCGGCGGTAGCTACTTTATACGGTTCACTGTCAATAATTCCCCATTATATATTCAGCCGCCTAAATGCAAAACGAAACAGGGCTTCTTGAAAACCGGTAAACGTTATTACACCGATTTGATATTTACGAGCGACAATGATGAGTTCATACGATGGATGGAAACTTTAGAAGCAACGTGTCACACTCATTTATTTGCGAACCGCGACAAGTGGTTTGAAGGCAATATGGAAATGCCCGAAATCGAAAATTACTTTACATCGCCTATGAAAATTTACAAGACGGGTAAGTATTACATGGTCCGCGTAAACGTACAAACCAACTTAGGTGTGCCTGCGCTGACGATTTACGATGAAGACAGTCGTGAGATATCTATCGACTCAGTGGATGACAAGACGGATATTATTACTATTTTAGAAATAAAGGGCATCAAATGTACTGCAACGAGCTTTCAAATCGACATTGAAATGAAACAAATGCTCTCGGTTAAACCGGTTGAACTGTTCACAAAATGCATTATCAAGACTCCATATCGGCCTGCAACCAGTGTACCTAGTGTAGCAGAAGCATCCGGGATTGTAGAACATAGTGTGGCAAGTAGCACGGTCGCAGTTGCTGACGATACATCAGTTGAACTCGTATCGCCGGTTGCAACGCAAGCAGATATGTTTGTTGCGACCGATGCCCCCATTATTGCATCTCCACTGGTCGAGTCGACAAGTTCGGTCAAAGATTTAGACAAAACGTCTCATGTCGAAGAACCCAGTCCATTACAAGAACCGGTTCGCGAGGTTGCAGTCGATGAAAACATTACAATAAATACAGATAGTTACAATGTAGAAACAAATATGGGATTAGAAGAATTCACTATTGATTTAGATAGTTTAACGGATCAGGAAAACGTGGTTATTAAAAAAAGCAATGATGTGTATTATGAAATGTATCGCGAAGCCTGCCGAAAGGCCAAGATCGCGCGAGATTTAGCACTTTCTTCTTATTTAGAAGCAAAACGCATAAAAAATACATACATGTTGGAAGATTTGACCGATAGTGATGAAAGTGATTTAGAACAAGATTCTGTTGTAGAATAACTATTTTTTTATAGAAGCAATTAAATTGTTATAAGTATTAGGCTTATCGCATGGAAACGTTTAGGTAAAAATGAGTTTTTAGATAAATAATTTATCAACCGTTATTATATAAACGAAATGTTTGGAAAAATATTTGAACATGCTTTAAAGGGAATGAAACAATTCTTCTCGACCGAACGTGTTGTCATCATTGTTGTATTCTTATTGCTTGTTTGGTTACTTTCTCAGTATGCAGGCAGCAAGATGGCCGTTGTCGATAAGATGGAAGACGGCAGCGCGCCTGCCCCCCAGGGTAAGGCGGATGAATCCAAACCCAAGGAGCAGCCCAGCGCTGGCAACACTGTTTCTGGTCACGGCTACACAACAAGCGAGGTTGCTAACCCGGCCGCCCTTCTCCCCGCCGACGAGAACAGTCAGTGGTCCGCGTTGAACCCCAATGCCGCCAATAAGGGAGATACCACTATGCCCGATTTGTTGAAGGCTGGTTACCACATTGGTTTAGACACCATTGGTCAAACTCTCCGTAACGCCAACTTACAGTTGCGATCTGACCCCATTATCACAAAGGCAACTGTTGGCCCGTGGAACCAGAGCACCATCGAAACCGACTTTGCTCGCGTGCCCCTCGAAATTGGCCCCGCCAAGTAAATAGTTCATATATTTAACGATTGAACATTATAATGCAACACATATTTTATTTGCTGGATAAATTAGCAAATAAAATGTCCCATTTTAATTTTTAAGGATCAGATACAAGTAACGAATTGATATGACGCTCCTACGTACAGATAGAGCGTGCCATTAAACCGTTGGTATAAATCTTAAACAGTCTAATTGTAAATGATATAAATGTAATTGATATAACATAATAATACATTTATATGAGTATCAGTATCTACTTAAACAAACCACCTGATGCAAACCGATTGCTCGATGTTATACAGTTTGTAAAAAATGAAGATTATAAATACAATAATTCGTCAATCGTTGATGATGTGAGTGCGAAGTTGAAAAATGCCGATGTGGAAAAGTTGTTAAAAGATATAATATGCAATCGTAGACATTACCACGCAAAGGTGTTATTTATTGAACAGTGGCACATATCTATCCAATTGCAGATGCATGAATTATTTAACAACCAGTTCGCGCTTAAACCTGACAATAACAAAACGGATGAAATTGTAGAAAAAGTGCCATTGGTAAAATTCATAGTGGTTTCAACACATAATGCAGGATTTTTTTCATGTTGCGCCGTAAAACTATTCAATATTGTAGAGTTTATTAATTCATGTAAACAACTGCCAGACATTGTTGACAGTTCTCAAACATTTTGTTGGTATAAAAATAAAAATGACACAGATATAACATATGATTATTTTGAGCATTACGATAATGTAAAAACAAATATACTATATCCGATAGATTACCATCAAGTATATCAATTTATAGATTATTCAAAATTAAATTACACAAATATTTCCCCATTAATCAAAAAGTACTTTTCTCCGTCAAAATTTATTAATGATATTATTGATAATATGGAAAAAAAATATAATTTAATATATGAAAACATTTGCGTATTATTTTATAGAGGAAATGATAAAATGCGTGAGACAAAATTATGTGGTTATGATGAATATTTAAAATATGCAAAACAAATATTAATTAAAAACCCTCATATATTATTTTTAATTCAAAGCGATGAAAGTGAATTTATAGAATTTATGACAAATAATTTTCCAGACAATTCGTTTTATTTTAAAGATGAAATAAGACATGTGAAAAAATGTAACGATACTGTTGATTTAATGATGCCTGATACAGTTAGTGAATTTTCAAAAAAATATTTAGCTATAACTATAATAATGTCAAAATGTAAATATATAATTTGCGGTTCTGGTAATTGTTCATTATGGATAATGTTATATCGTAATAATAATAATAATGTAATTCAAAATTTAAATGGAAATTGGCACAACTCGGTATTTGATACAAAGTGAAAATTTAAGCCAGAATTGTAGTTAAATAATGATTTACAACAGCGTCATTTCAAAACGTTACTGGTATGAAAACACTAAACTGTAAACATCTTTTTATACGAATATAATTATTTATTACTTTGCCCTGATTTTTATTTACACCTATATAAATTATAGAAATATGTTGCATAATTTTTAATCGGCTCATATTATATATTATGGACAAATATGATGTTTTAGGATTTGTGGTAACTGGGATCGTCCTGGTTGTCTGTTTATATATATATATTGATAATTACGGGGCATTTGATTTGAAATGCATCGTGTCAACCGTAGACGGCAATGAGTACTGCGTTCGCGAACGTGGTCGCATCCAAGAAGCAGCGGACCTATTGGCCAGAGTTACCGACAAATGCAAACGTTTAGTTGATTATGTACATGAAAAATTCCCAGATAAGGAGAACGTGCAGCGACTACACAGCGGATTTAACCCGAAAAAAGTAATGGAAACATTGCCGACCAGCAAATTTACTGCATATAGTGAGAACAAGGGCGAGAAAATTGCATTTTGTTTGAATCGCGAAAAGACGAAAAATGAGGGGCTAATCGATGAGAGCACACTCACATTCGTTGCCATACATGAAATATCACACGTTATGACGAAATCGATTGGTCATAAAAGTGAATTTTGGGAGAACTTCAAATTTATGTTAGAACAAGCAAAAGAGGCCGGCATACATAATCCGGTCGATTATAAGAAGGAACCGCGCGAATACTGCGGCATGAAAATACACGATAATCCTTATTATGATGCGTAAAGACGCCGATAATTTTTTATAATTTTCATATTGATATTGCAACAATATGAAATAATAAATCCGTTTATGCTAGATAATAAACGGCTGCTGTTGTGAGTGCAAACAAAGTACCACCCCATAAAGTATCTGTTATTGCGAGAAACGGCGACCAATGCTTAAATACCGCATAGGTCGTTGTGTCATATACGCCGTAAATGACTATGCCCAATAAAAACGCATCAAATATAGACCGGTTCTCTTTCAGTATAAAATAATACAGACCGATTATCAAAAATAAATAGCATGCAACTACACCCGACATTTTTATGTTCAATGCAGTTCGCTGCACTTTTGCGATCTGTTCACCATATTGACTGCTCATTGTATTCAAATATACTCCATCTAACATTAACATTGTGATTGCCGCAATCGCGATTTGTTTTATCATTTTGTATAGACTATATGGATATATTTTTTTACTACGTGGCGGCGCGGGGTTTTTATTAAAAAAACATCAGTTTGTAGAAAAATATGGGTATATTTTAATGGGTATGGAGCTAGGACTCCGGGTCGGGGCAAATCCTTTGTTCGAAAAAATAAAACAACATCATGGCACCACACATTTTGTTACGGACCTATCTGTTGTGTTTATGCATTTTGCACGCGACGTATTTTTATCATATTGCGATACAATTCTAACAAATGACGCGTCCAGTACTTATACATGGATCGTCGCATGTGAGAATATTAAGGACAATGCCCAAACAGACGTAGAATCCTTACTATATGTAGCAAAATGGATGTCAACTAAATATGCATCTCGACTGAATCAAATACAGTTCCACCGTCCAACCAAACTTATACATACAGTACTGCATACTAACTGGACGTATTTGAGCGAGAAACTGCAAAATGCGATTGTGATTGCAAACGAAGGGTCCGGGACCTAAACAAAATTATATGTGTAAAAATAGACATATAATTTATACGCATCAGTATATATGGAAACACAAAGTTCGGTTCAAGCGATTATACAATATAAGGAACCTATCCCAGCCCATGATATATTCAAGGTTTGTATTCTAAATGATGCAAATTTGATTCGTAAAATGATTGTGTTTCAAGGTAGCGATAAACCGATTGCGAAAGACAGTGTAATATTTAGTGAGGTTGAAACACTTCGAACCCGTCGAGGTCAAGACGAAAATATTGAAATTCAGCCATCTACGTTTCAACTCCATACAGACGATTCCATTCACGTTCTCAAAATGAAGATTTTACACGAATTGGCATTGCCTTCTGTTTCCTATGGCGAATTGTATTTGTTCTCGAAAAAACGTATCACATTGCACTTACATGAATTATATATGGAAGTAACGAAAAATGACACGGTGCCGTTAACCAGGGATGTCATTGGTCAATTGCTGAATAATCTTCAAATAGTAGACACCGATACACTGAAATATTTTGCGGAAATGAAAAATTACACCTACGTGGAATTTGTAAATGGGTTCTCCAAGTATATCCGCGACATGGAAATTTCCATTCCGGTTGGACATCGGTTCGCGAAATCAAGAGAATTGCTATTTGCCGCCAATCCATATCATGTAATACAAGCAAATCCGCTGGTTTTCCAATCGACAGCAATGAATCCGCTCATCTTATTTGAGAACCATTTATTATTAACATATGGAAATTTAGTGAATAATACACTATATTTATGTTTTGCCGATGATGTTCTCAAATATGGAGAACGCATGACCATTGCAACCGATTATTTTATGAAATTGTATTACCCATTGTTGGCAAAACGCGATATATATTCGAATGACGATTTAATTCAAGCCCGACCTGCATTGATGAAACTAACCGACAAAATGATGAAACCCGCTTTTTTTCAAAAATACAAGAATACGGATGCATTTTACGATATATATAACAGCCGTGTAGGGGAATTGCCCTATTCGAAACAGGGCATTGAGAACTTTCATTTGATTTTACATCCGGTTTCTACAACCGTATTTCCTCTGGACATTGTGTTTAAACAAATGCATGCAACTGCAAATGTACCATTTATTAAATACAATCCTGGTTATAGAAGAGAACCTCTCTATCGTCTATATTCCGTGAAACGAACCAAATATGGCAAAAAAATACCTGAGTTGTCCCGAACGCAAATCATGTCCTACTCCAAAGTAACCGGCAAACCCAAACAATTGTCTTTTGTTGTAAATTATATGCACAAAAATGCGGAAGAGCACGTGTTTGTCCATATTAACACAAATGGAGACATTGTAGTAAATGGTACATGCGCACACACAATGACCGCCGCGGATTTAACGCGACTTCTCGTTGAAACAATTAACCCGCTGTTAACTAAAATGAACGACGTGTTAGATGCGTCTGGATACAAAGTATCGATGTTTGAAGATGTATACGACGAACGAATCGAGTACATAAATTTGAAATATACGTGTGGCATAACTCGTAATTTTAATATAAAACCCACTGAATTGACAACAATATTGTCGAATATGTTTCACGTATATGAGGCGGATATTAATAAGGGTGCCATTCTACGTTTCAAGAATGTGGAGAACTACAAAGAAATGAATGCAATGAATGCACTTATTACACAAATATATAAGACAACGAACGACCTTACTCAAGTTAAAAAGGCGATTATGGAGAACTTTGTATTAAGTGACGACGAGGCACGTGAAGTTATTAATAAGTATTTAAACGAGCATATAATTATAAATGGGAACTATGTAAATAAATCGATTGATGTTGCAGAGAATCCGGGATTTCCTTGTTTAATGCGTACATCGACTGCATATGCTACGCCTGAAATCATTATTGAAATTGCCGAAATTAATTCCATTCAGTATATTGATGTTATTCATCGTTATTTGGACGTATTTTTGCGGGTTACCCAACATGGCGATAAATCGACTGTAAGTAAAGACAAATTACTGAAAATGATGGCAAAAACTAAAAATATAGAAGACGATTTCGTGCAGGAAAATGTAATTGCATCTACAACTCAACCCATCCAACCGTTTGCATTAAAACCGATGACCGATGTTCAGGATGAAGACGGGGATGAAGGTATGTTATTTTTTGATGACGAAGAAGAAGATGCGGGCGCAGGTAACAATGAAGGACAAGATGAATACAAAGACGATGACGGTGCAGGCGATGGCATGTATGCCGAAGACGACGATGAAGAAGAACCATCGGCTAAGCCCCCGAACAAACCCGGTCTACTCTTTCAAGATGACGATGACGATGGTGGTGACGATCCATTTTTTGGGGGAGCCAATATGTTTTTCAATAAGATGAAGAAGCTAGAACCGACATTATTCCGCACAAAAAAAGAGGGAAAGTTTGATTCTTATGCGCGCACTTGTCCAAGCCAGAGTAGTCGACAACCTGTTATTTTAACAAAAGAAGAATTAGATACGATGGACGAAGCTGCATACGAAGTCGCAATGCCATATGGAACAGATAAAGATAAACAATATTGGTATATCTGCCCGAGATATTGGTGTTTGCAAACAAACAAGCCTATGACGGACCTACAAGTCAAAAATAACGAATGTGGCGGTAAAATTATAAAGGATATCAAGAACCCGGAACCAGGCCATTATATATACGAATTTACCGATGAACGACAACATAAGTATACCGACGAAAGCCAGTATAAGGGGGATGATAATTATCGAAGACATAGACCTGGATTTTTGGGAGCGGACAAACACCCGGATCATTGCCTACCGTGTTGTTTCAAAGAAATGAATACAACCCAACAAATTACTCGTAGACGAGAATGTGGCGTATTGGACCCGAATTTACGTGGTAATACAGACGTTATCAATGAACTAATAAAACCAGAACAAAAAGATCATGCCGGAAAAAAGAAGGCAGAGAAACCAGCAGGTCCAGATGAAGTGCAAGGTCACGATGACCAAGAAAGCGAGGATGACCAAGATGGTGAGGCTGAACAATGTGGCGATGATGACAAAGCTACCGGGGTTAAACCTGCGCCGGTAGCAACAGTTGTAGTCCCTGCAAAACCTGGTCGCATCGGTATAAATGTAATGGGCGTCGACAAGGTCCATATTGATAAATCTAGATGGGGATTTTTGCCACTATCAGTAGAACTATTTTTGAGAACCGATAACTCGACTTCTATAAACAAAAACAACCCGGCATTGATAAAAAAGACGGAAACGCCTCTGTTGCGATATGGTGTAGAATATTCGGATAAACAATCTTTCATTGCATGCATTGCAGATTTGTATACGTATAATAACAATGTCCCCGTTCCGTCTATTAGCGAAATGCGTAAAATAATTGTATCCCGTATTTCATTGGACGTTTATGTGAAATCAAATAACGGTTCTCTTGTATCTATATTTCAACCCAAAAAGACAATTGTCGACGACATCACGGTAGAAAAATATAAAACAACTGAGCTTTATAAAAGCATTGACGATTTGTCAAATGTGGCCAAGAATCGTTTCTTAAAAGATACAATTGCGTCTTACCAAAACTTTATTGCGTTCATGGAAAATGACGACTCATTCATCGACCACACATATGTATGGGATATAATCACATCTGCGGACACTGGTATTTTTAAAAATGGCATCAACATTGCATTGATAGAAATTGTCGACAGTGATATTACCGATAATGTGGCGGTTTTGTGTCCGTCCAACTCCTATGCGGCCAAACCGTTTGATTTGGCAAAAGGAACATGCATTTTATTAAAGCATGATTCGTTTTATACCCCCATTTATTTGTATGGAAATACAAACGCGTCGAAGCAGACAAAGACGAACGCGGTCAAAATATTTTCCCAGCAAAATACACCACCCAATTTGTTAAACGTATTTGAAATGATTAATAAAACGACCAGTAAGTACTGCAAACCCCGTGCAAGTTTACCAAACGTATATGATTACAAACCAAATCTATCTGCGATGGAAATTTATGAAATATTGACCGAAAAACGTCTCATTATCAAAAAACAAGTCCATAATTATCGAAATAAAGTCATTGCATTTATCGTAGCTACCCGCGCAGAAGATGAAACTGGAATATATGTCCCAACTGCACCCTCTGCTCCTATCAAAAACGTCCAAACTATTTTCACAGATGCGGTTGTGTGGCAGGAATATAATGTCACTCGCGACCGACTTACACAACTCGCGAATAAAATGGACGGCAAACTGTTATGCAAACCCGCATTTAAGGTAGTGGAAGATGGACTAATTGTTGGCATATTTACAGAAACAAATCAATTTGTATTTGTCAGTAAACCCGCAGAAAATATCATTGAAGACGGTATTCCAGAATATCAAGTGCATGGATATAAGGACAATCAATATTATGCAGCAGACACCGCGTTTGCAACCGTTTCAACGCCGGATTCGGTACGCGCACAAACCATACGAAATATATCACTAGAATCACATTTCTATAATTTGTTTCGAAGCAAATTGCGAAACACACTTGCCGATTATAAATACAAGGCTGCTCGCGACGAAATTATCCACATCATAAACAACAATCAATATTTGTACAAAACAAAAATGAAGAAATTAGATAATCTTATTCGCCACGTGTTAACACCACTGATTGCGTTTATTGAATTCGACGAAGAGGTTCTCAAACACGTGAACGAAATGAATGCCATCGTAAAACCAGATGAAATCAATAAAATATGTTTGTTGAAAGAAAATAAACTATGTGCACCGCAAAAGCATCTTGTTAGCGGAATCGAGAACGACCGCCTATATTACACGCGATTGGCGGATGAACTCATTCGATACACCCGAATTCGCACATTCATTATGGATCCAACAAAATATTTGAATATCGGTAGCGTGGAATACCAGGTTGACGAAACGGAAATATTGTATTTACACTCGCTCTTGGTTAGTGAAGACTTTGATAAATTGGTTGCAATGCCCACTAACAAATACATCGGGAATATTTCGCGAGATTATGCAAACCCATTTGTATCGACGAATGCACAAACCTCCACCGATGTTGCGTTGACGGAACAATATAGAAATACGGCTAATGCGTCATTTGATATTTTGAAAGCGGAGTGTGTTTCAAAAACGGTACCTGTAGAAAGTGAGAAATGGCGTGCGATTTTACACGAAAATGCGGTTGAGCATATATTGAGCAATTCGGTTCAATGTAGTTTCTATATCATCATGTTGATATTAAGAGAACATAAGCAAATTAACGAAAATATTTACGAAATTAAGCGGCGTTTGTGCGGATATTATGAAACTTTAATCAAGCAGCATTATGATACTTCAAACAACACTAATGAGGTGAAGATTTATCATATGTTAGGTAAACAAGGTAAACAACAAGTTGTAAATCGGCTGTCCACGAAACGAATCGATGTATCTACCATGATTATGAACGACAGTTATATATTAACAGCTATCGACATCTGGGTATTCGCAATCAATATGAAACTCCCTATTATCATTTTTGATTCGAATGGTTCTCTACCATTTGCTCCCACTTTGGATTGGTTGCGATTGGGTGGGAACCCCGAAACCGACAAGTTTTATTTTGTACGTATGATAAGTAATGCGCAGTATAATTTGATTACTCCGCCATCTCCATTGCGTGAGTTAAACGGGTTCGAGCAAATGATTCAGTCACCATTATATGATAAACACATCCAATCGTTTCAGGAATTTATGCAAAATTATATAATTGGTGTGCCGAATATAAAGCCGGTCCAAGTCCGTCACATGACAAAATAATCGTCGAAAAATGAGACGCGGTTCAATCATAAAAAATAGATATATTTTATGATTTTCTAACACAGCTTATATTTCTTGCTTACTGCTTTCTTGTAACCAATCTCTATCAATTCCGCACACTTGTCGAAGTTCAACATACTATAACCATTCAAATCTGCCTTATCCACATAATAATACGTTATCTCGCCGTAAGGTTTGTCGCAATCATGGTTTAGTTTCGCGAACGGATTATTGAAATTCTTTTTTACGATTTGTAGTGTTCGTATTACCATGTCTTTTATTGATCGAACCGGGGTGTCATTTTCGTCCATGGGACCGTATGGACTTATGTAAGTGATATTCAAATAATTCGATGAATGCACCACGTCCAATAATTCATTGCTCAATGTCCCGCCGTCCGCGTATAAATAATTGTTGAATTTTACCGGCGGAAATGCGATTGGTATGGCCGATGTTGACATCAATAACAATACCTTGTTGTCGGTCGATAAATTATGGTCGTACGTAAATGTGTCTAAATTTCCTGTGTATAAATTTACGGTGCCGATCAATGTATCTACAACCGGTTGCGATTTCATATTTGATACCACATTTGTCAGCGTTTTATGTAATGGTTTTGTGTTTAATAATGACACTCCGGTGTCTGGTAATACTTCATATACATCATGATTTCGAATAGTTGAATAGAGATGTTCTGCGGCGACAATGCCGTCTTGTATGTTCTCAAAATGTGATAAAAACCCCGAATTTAATCCACCTGCCGATATGCCAGTATATCTATCATATCTTATCGAATGGCTCTCATGTAATTTCTTTATTATGCCAATTTCAACCGCTCCAAAAGCGCCGCCACCGCTAAACGATAGCTGCTCAGTAGCGTTAGACATGTCATACAACGACATAATTAAGCCGACTAAAAATAAAACAGAAATAAGATTCATGTGTACGTATAATTATGTATATATAATTATATGTATATTGTTTTGGCGGAGAGTATTGCAATGGCTTAAACAGTACTTGCATCACACTCCAATGCATGGTTCAAATATATATGATGGTCCGTCGTATCTGTTTGGTATAATGCGAATTGGTCCGCGCATTTAGGGTCTTCTCCTTCAGTTGCGCTACACATTTGCAAAGCATGGTTTTGGTCTTCGTATACTTCTCGACACGAATGATAGTAATTCAGCTCTGTAATCGGCGGGACATGGGGAACCATATCTTTATGGTGTGTAAATCGCCATAAGTCCAACTTTTTTGCATTTACAAATTTCGCGTATGCAGGGTTTCCTATGCGTGGCTGTCCATAGTTATACACACTGCTCGCTATTTTGCTAGATAACAATTCCATCGCCACCAATTGTGCTACGGCCGCGCCATATGAATGGCCGGTTACCAACACACTATATGATGGATAAACGTCCAATATATCGCGGACGGAACTGTAAACTTGCGAATAAATATTCTTTGCCGATTTATAGAATCCAGTATGCACTTTACAATTACATTCGGGGAACGTTTGATATGGAACTTGTATTACTTCTGCATCGTCCAACCAATTCGAAATGGATGCAGACCCGCGAAACACTACTGCAATTTGTTTCGAGTTGCTATTTACCGCCGTATATCCTTGTAGATCGGTTGATTTATCATACAATGTTTCGTAATATTTGAATCCAGTAGCCGACCCAATCAACTTCATATTTGGATAACCTTCTTTGTTGCAGTACGCCGCCCCACTTAACCACACTCCTTCATTTGCAGTGTTTAGATTGTACCCCAACCCATACATCAATGGCATAAGACACAATAGAAAAAAAGAATACATTATATATTAACCGGATATTTTTTTATGGGCAAATTACGCCAATTCATTTTTCATCACACTGCGCTCTTTCCAATATTCACGATTCATGTATCCTTTGATGGCGTTTGAACGCATAAAGATTGTGTATGGGTCGTTGCATTGCACATTAGAATATTCATGTGGGAGCCGGTATCTGGACATTTTTGTTGTGACTCGCACGTGCGCATCTATGCGCTTTCTGCCGAGAAATTGTTTTTCTAATATATCAAGCGTAATTGGCACGTCATATGTCGTATTATATAGGTCGATTAAATCCCTTTCTTGCTGCACTAATGAGTTTATATCATTCGGTTGAATATCTTTACCGATTAGCGCGTCCAATGAATATATACCAAACCCGCCGACAGATTTATATTTTTTATATAAATTGATTATATTCTCACTCTTTACCATAATATAATATGTCGGCATTATTTGACTCGGGTACGAGATTATTAGTTGATTTGTCGCAATTATTAGATACAAAACCTATCAATTTTTTACTAAAATAAATAAAAAATTATATGTATTTACAAATTGTACATGTAATTCTTCAATGGTTTAAACCAGTTTCAGTATGGTTAAGCGAATCATGAATGAAGTGTCATTGCCTGCAGTTGTTACGTCGGCAGTTCCAACTACAGGAGAAATCGCTATGACGAGTGCTGTTAAAACCGATTCGAGTGCCCGTCCATGTATCCAGGTAGTTGCAGTCGTTGAACCGGAAACTGTATTTGTATCGATGGCCAATGAAGCCGCATCTGGGCCACTATAAATGGCGACTGAACCGGCAGATGCCAAACTCATTTCATAATCGATAACGTATACTCCGGCACCTAATGTAAAAACGGTTCCGCCAGAAGCCGCACTTGCGACAATAAATGTGGGAACGCTGTTGAAAACCTCGGTATCTATTGTAAATGCAGTTCCTGGAGGAACCGAATTATTGGGGGTTTGTGTTGTGCGTATATATTCGGCGTAACCGACAACTCCAGTTGGACCGGTTGGACCAGTTTCACCAGTTAGACCAGTTAGCCCAGTTAGACCAGTTAGACCAGTTAGACCAGTTAGCCCAGTTAGACCAGTTAGACCGATTGGCCCAGTTAGACCGATTGGCCCGATGGGTCCAGTGTCACCAATAGGACCAATAGGACCAATAGGACCGATGGGACCAGTTAGCCCAGTTAGACCAATAGGACCGATGGGACCAGTTAGCCCAGTTAGACCAATAGGACCGATGGGACCAGTGTCACCAGTTAGCCCAATAGGACCGATGGGACCAGTTAGCCCAGTTAGACCGATGGGACCAATGGGTCCAGTGTCACCAGTTAGACCAATAGGACCGACTGGACCAACCGGACCAGTTAAGCCGATTGGGCCGACCGGACCAGTGTCGCCAGTTCGACCGGTGGGTCCTCTTGGTCCAGTTGGTCCAGTTGGTCCAGATCGACCGGTGGGTCCTCTCGGTCCAGTTGGTCCAGTCGGTCCTCTATGTCCTCTGGGTCCACGACATTCCCTGCGCTCCCCACACCGTCTACTCGCTCTGTCAGTTCTACAGTTTCTGTCAGTTTCCGACATATAATAATGAATATATAAAATATTTTCCCAAAAAAATCGTTCGCCTACACGTTCTACACTGCATATTATGCAGTGATTACTATTGTACATACACTACATAACACTGTAATCTACTAATACATTTGCACACAATCCGGAACGCATTTATAACTGAAACAGAAGACACTAATATGGATTGGTTAGTTTTTTGAACTTCTTTAAAATTTCGTCTTTATTCA
>Ga0209230_10000476_pt1 | contig 15782 bp, 18 predicted proteins | sample LakOntMetagenome_FD_187467 | JGI IMG/M metagenome (GOLD analysis project Ga0209230, IMG submission 187467) | Freshwater and sediment microbial communities from Lake Ontario - Sta 18 epilimnion Metagenome (SPAdes) (version 2) | ecosystem: Environmental > Aquatic > Freshwater > Lentic | place... | reverse complement strand
TTTATGCGCACATCCAAACGTACCCTCACCAATAACGTTCATGCCGCTATCTAAATCTCCTTGCTCTTTCTTTGCGGACATTGTATATTATATTATATAGTGAGAAATCATATACGTTACAAGAAAAAAGGGTTTATTTGTGTTTTCTTTTTTCTTTTTTCTTATTTTTGTTTTTATTTTTGTTTTTGTTTTTCTTATATATACACATTCACGCATCCTCACCACTATCAGACACCTCTTGAGAAGAACTATCCCCCTCCTTCTTCGGCTTCTTTCCATACTCCGCAAGAATCGCCCGCGTGTGGTCGGTCTTTTCCAGCTGAACATTCTTGATGTAAATGGTGTACTCGGTGTTGTCCTCCAAGTTATCGTACCCAACAAACACGCGGGCATATTCAGTACGATTCGGAAGTAACTGGAAGGTACTCCACCAGCTCTGCGACGCCATATTCTTGATAGCATCGTTGCGCTGCTTGTTAACGTGCCCAGTTGTGGAACAATGGAAGAAGCCATCCACCTTTTTCTCAGGCATGGAGTTACCCGGAATGACCTTGCCGCGAATAGTCTTGTAAAACTCGTTCGCCTTTGCCCAGATTTCCTCGTCATTGCCGTCGTAGACCTTGAACTTCTTCCAGGTATCCGCACTCACCAGCTGAATAGAGCCAAGAGCCTCTCTCTTTTTCTCGCGCTCAGTTGGCTCCTCGGGTTCAAGACCATCAATCTCGCGCAGAGTGCACGATTTTCCGGCAAAGTCGGTGGAAAGCCGCTCAACATGCTGTTCATACTGCAGACAAGTGTCAACAACAGACTTGGTCAAGGAGTGAAAGTTCGTCTTCTTGATTTTCTGCTTGCCTGCCGCGGACCAGGTCATAAAGTTAAAGAGGAACCGGCAAAGCTGGTAGAGCTTGTCCTCGCCAAAGTGCTGATGCGCCATGATCACATTGTCAAAGTTGCCAAGGTTCTCGTTGATGAGAGTGACGCTCATTCCAACACAAGTCAACCCGGTGACAAAGGTGGGGCAGTTGCGAGTCGGCTCAATCATCTTCTGGATCATGTAGGAGGGCTCAAGCAGTTTCTTTTGCTCCGCCGCAGTAGCCCCCTGCATAACTTGGATGCCATTGGTGACCCACATGCTTGTGTTCGTGGTCGCGCGTGCGCGATAGAGCTCGGTACCGTTGCCATTAATAACAATGACATTCGCGGTCGGGTACTGCTCAAGCAAGAGGTCAACCGTCTGGTAGTGAGTCGCCTTGCGCATGTAAGCAGGCACAAAGTGGTAGCTGAACTGGTCGTGCGCAACCTGCAATTGGGGCAGGATAAACTTGATGAAGCTGAGGTAGAGCATTTCATTTCCGAGGTCAAAGTAAAACTTGGGTCCGTACCAGTCCGCGCGATTTCTTGCGGTCATGTTCGCTCGCTCAAACACAACGGCCGGGATAGTCGCATCCACGCCGCTTACGCGAATAATCTCCTCGGTCGGGATGTCGTCATATACGCGAAAGTTGCAATTGTTGACGCCAAAGTAGTCGGGGGACCGAATGAGATTGAGCTCCCTCTCAACGTCAGTGATTTGGATTCTGTGAAACAGTTGGTCGTCCGTTTTTCTGCTCCAGATTTCATCCGGTGAGCCGCTGTATCCAGTAATACTGGCTACGACGCGCGATGCATTGAACTTGCGCACGTATTCGCGGTTTTCGGGGATGTACTTGTGGGCCTCATCAATGTGAACGACAAACTTGCGTCTTTCTTCCATAAAGCTGACGGAATCCGCCGCAGAACTGAACACCTGGGGGATGCTGTTGCGGATTCTCTTTTCGTGTGCACAGCAGACGATAACCTTGACGTCCCTATGCTCGCGAAGCAGTTCAAACACGTCAATGACGGTTTTTGCGTGCAAGCAGTTGCCAGCCGTACTCTTTTTGCTGTTGAATACGATGATGCGGCTTGAGCCGACCTGTTCCTCCATACGTCCGAAGAATTGCATACCGGATGCAAGCGTGTTCATGGTCAACACGATGTGAATGTTTCGGGTTTTGTCACTTGTAATGTTGGAGATACAAATGAAGGTTTTCCCCTCCTGTGGCTTACGAACAACAAGACTGAGCTTGCTGTCAAAATCCTCCTCCTCTTCCGACATGTGGAGGACAATGTTGGGAATAGCGTCGGCGGACATTTTACTATAGAAATTGATACTGTGATAATCCGAAGATAACTTAATTTGATACTCATACCATAATAGTTATAAATTTTATCATTTTTTTTTAATTTAATGCAAATATTGCGTAACTAAAAATTTATAATACTCCTGCCGTTTTACTGAAAAAAAGGCACTGCCAGCCACGGCTGGTTACAATAAATGAGTCTTTAATAAAAAAATTGAGATGCTTTTGCCGCAAGATAAGTAGCTCATAGTCGCAAGACCCCAACAGTTTTAAACAATAATAAAATGACCACTCAGATTGACTTCAGAACCCTACCGGCAAACGTGCCCAGCCTATGTATCCCCCGTGTATATAGCAACATTGACGAAGCGCGTATTCGCCGCGTCTTTGAGGAGCTTGACATGGGCGATATTCAGCGCATAGACGTTATCAGTAAGACGAATGATAAGGGAGACAAGTTTAACCGCGTATTTGTTCATTTCAAGCAGTGGAATGCGAGCGAAAACGCAAATATTGCTCGCGAGAGGCTAATAAACGGAAAAGAGATAAAGATTTTGTATGATGATCCCTGGTTCTGGAAGGTGTCGGCCTATCGTGAGCCAGTTCGCCCATCAGGTGCTAAGCAAAGCCACGTCCATCGCCCACAAAAGAAGGCAAGCATCCAGATAGATTCTGACGATGCGCCTCTTAAAAACGGTTCTGTAAAGCCTAAGGCAACAGAGCCTTCGGCTTCAAAAGAGGCTCCAAAAGAGGCACAAGTAAAGTCTAACACACAGCAAGCAAGATGGAGTAATCGCGGCCCACCTCCAGGATTAAAACAAGAAGAGGAATCCATTGACTTGTAACCAAATAAAATAAAACTCAGATAAAAATATACCAATATAATCAAATAAACCCAATATAATCAAATAAACCCAATATAATCAAATAAATCAAAAAAATAAAAAAGGGCATCAGCCTCTTTTTTCTTTTTATGAAACAGGAAAAAGCATCTAAAACGAAACCACTATAATAGATAATACACCCAATTATCAATGCGTGAAATATACACAATAGACGACGTAAGTATAAAGGTAGACGACCAAACCGGCATATTTAGAATAGAATTTACCCACCCAAGCCCATCGTTAATCCGCTCCCTCGTAAAGACGAAGCTCATCCAAGGCGCCACATCAACAAGCGACTATAAGACCATCCAATTCAAGGCCACCTCCGTAAAGTCCTTCGCACAATTCCAGTCGGATTTAAAAGCGGTAACAGGTGCATCCAATCTCCCCATAGGTATCGCCGCACACATGACCGGCTGCCTGACCCAACAGCTAAAGTACCTCGTCTCCACCGAATCCCGCACCATAATAGGTTACGCCGCATCCCACGTAATTGTCATAAACGACAAAAAGTTCGCATATCTTGGCAGCGAATTTGTCTCCGAAATAGAAGCCCTTATTCAAGATGATAATAATCACGATAATCATAACAAGACCCAAATATGTTACCCATTCTCCCCCACCGATTTTTTTGTTTCGCCCGAACTATTAAAGATAACAGACCTTCCATCGCATGTTCATTATAAAACGGCCTATTTTAGCATGGGATGTTTAATCATATATGCATTATTGAACAACGCCGATTTTTACACCGACTATTTGCAGCACCATCAGTCAGACAAAATAATCACCGCATTACATCCTCATCCTATAAATGGCACAAAACTGTACTGGCTTCTCTCTAGGTGTTTGTTAGAAGACCCAGAAAGAAGAACCATCCTCCTAATCTAATGTCTCTATTACTTCATTCAATGCAATGCAATGTCTTTAGCGCCTAACAAACAAGGAAACAAAACAAAGACCCTCTAAACAAATAATTAATCTTATAATATGTTATAATGTCACTAACTGCTTTCAAAAGAAAATCGGTAATAAATCATGGTTCAAAAAGATCGGGTAAGGGCCCTGGTGGTATATGGTTGCCACAGGGCCCATTTGGTCATTCCACACACGGGCTTCAATTAGCTATTGACAATCCAGGTCCAGTGGGGTTTTCCATTAATGGCGGTCACCGCAATGTCGGCGGTGTAGGTCGCGACATGAAAATGTCCAAATCCGGCACACCATACAGAGGTACCCAACCCATCGGTTTCGGCGGAACATCTGGCAGATATCCTTCGGCCTTATTGGTAGGCAGCGAAGGTCAGTATACCGGTGCAGTTCAGCCGCCGAATAACCCGTCGCCAGTTGTCCAGCCGGTCCTCAACTCGCGTATTGTTGACACGATGGGAACTCAATACTTGTATATTAAACCCTCCGTCTTATCTACCCATGGTATGTTGGACAAGAAGTACCGATGGGCTTATTATGGCAAATATCCCAATTATTGGGTACAGCCGAATTATACCGGCAATCAAACCGACACGGCCAGTCAGATGTTATATATTCAGAATAAGGCGTCTGCAAACACATGCAATCTCAAGGTCAATAATACTGCGACCTATGAGGGTTATTTTGTAAGGATGAGCCCCACCCTATGTACACCGGGTAGATCAACCGCCAAGTTCAAGTATAACGACATGGCACGCAACGGCCCTTACACGAAAACACTTGGTCAGCCCGTTTCATATGGTCAATATAACTTGTACCTTACACGCGGCTGCAACAACCCAGTTGGCCCCCAAAAGCCGTTCCCATATGCGGTTCAAACGGGCACAGGCATTCAAGCAGGTGGCACAAGTATAACAAGTGTAGGAAACTCATGTGGCACATCAAACATCTTCCTAACCCCTCCCGCCTGGTACACAGGTATAAACCCCACAACTGGCCAATAAAATTACACTGGCATATAATAAGACAATAAATCAAAGAAAAATGAATTAAATATAATAAACGATATTATATTTAATATGCCCACACAATCACAAGGTGTTTTTGGTTATACAATTGGACGAAAGAAGCGTATGATGTATGTTTATCACGACGCAGATTTACTATGGCAGATACTTGTCAGAGAGATTTACGTATTAATGAAGCATTTTGGAAATAAGGAAACACTACAGACAGCCTTTGAAAAAATAAAACCAACAAAATCCAAGCCGACGGCATCAGATATAGAGAAATGTCAACCTTTCGCCGATTTAGACGACGCATTTTCTGAAGATTGGTCCGCCCTTTTGTGCCATTGTCAGAGTAGCTATATAAATATTTTGGAAGCGGGGCATATAGTCAATGAAAAGGATGATGTAGGCGCATCCTTCATATTAGATTTCAACAAAGGGTCCGTTATATATTCACATAAGGAATTGCATGGGAAGTCAAATGTCATAGAAACGGCCACCATTGAAGAAATAATGGGGTTTGATGAAATGCCGACCCAATCTTATGCGGAAATCGTAGGTGAGATGCATGGACAATTCACAGAATTTTATTCCAAATATCAAAAGGCGCATGACGAGTTCGTAAAGCTAAGTAATATTGTTGCCGAATCAAGACGGCAGTGTTCTTATAATATTGAAGAGAAGGCGCGAAAATTGCTGGACGATGTAATCAGCGAAAAGAAACAACTTGTTGCAAAGCGCCGCGTATTTTATTATAGATTGAAAGCCCTTGACTTGATTGAAGGCGACACAAAACAAGCCTAACAAGTCATAGTAAAATATGTAACAAACCAGCTTAAACGCCCACCAATATGGTTATATATAAATGTCCAGTTTTATGAATAACCCAACCCCCGATAACAATGCTAATACCCAATCCCTTCTCCCTGCCCTCCTAAACATGTACGACAAGGTAATGGTTTTGAGGGTTTTTGTAGACAGTGACGATGATCACCTCAGGGACATGTATCGCAATGCCGCCATTGCACACAACAACAAACTACTAACAAACATGCAGCATATTGACGCTGGTTTTGACCTATTTGCCCCAGGTACTGAAGGTAGTCCCTCAATAGACTTCTTTGGTCCCGGGTGGCCACAAAAGTCTCCCGTAAATAAGGTGGATTTTAACATCTGCTGCGCGGCCAGAATGTATGCAGATAATGGCAAGAATTTTAACACAGGCTATTATATGCACCCACGGTCGTCACTCTCAAAGACCCAGCTGAGACTCGCAAACTCAACCGGGATTGTAGATGCCGGATACAGAGGGCATTTAATCGGTATGTTTGATGTGGTAAATATTCCCGCAGATAGAGCATCCGAGTATAGTGGTATGAAATATGACAGATATTTGCAAATATGTGCGCCCGGACTGGTGCCTATTATGGTAGAAATCGTAGACTCGCTTGGCGACCTGGGTAGCGAAACCGAACGAGGTGCGGGCGGGTTTGGATCTACAGGCCGCTAATTCACTTCGCTTCACTTCACTTCTCTTTTTCCAACCGTTGTTTCAGTTTAGCTGATTTATTGTTGAGAACCTTGATTTCGTGCGCAAGCCGACGCATTCGTTTTGATTCATCAGTCTCCCCCTTTTTACACGATTTAGCTCCTATAACAGGCCTTTTATAATTCCGCCGCGTCTTCTTGTTTTTGTGCATATATATTATTAGGCTATAAAATAATAGTTTAATAATATATGAATCTGACTAAAGGTACAACCCAATTATTTAATGAAGAAAACCGAATAAAAATGGTTGGCCTGCTAACAATATTAGTGGGTCTATGGTTCGTATTATATTTTATACCGGACATTCTCACTTCTCTCTTCAAGACGTTTTTAGGTAATTTAATACTACTCGCCATAGCTGCATTAACCGTAATGTACGACTTGCGGTACGGCGTAATAATAAGCGTAGTTTTTATTGTATTGTATCGGTTTGCCCGTCTGACACAAACAAAGGAGGCATTCACGTGGAACAAGGAATCAACGACCGATTTTCTGCTAATCCAAAACTCAATAAACCGGCAACGGATATTTGACGTAGATATGATACAGAAAAACCAGGCAAGCCAAGAGGAAGTGGATTATTTCAATAAAAATGGAGTGTGGCCCTGGTCACAAAAAACAATCGAGCTCTACGCGGAGGCGCTTAATACCAACCCATTCATAAGAACAGATGCAAAAGATGCTATAAACTACGCCAGAACCATCTACAACGAAGCCGCCATTTTACGCATGTTGTCTTACCAGACAAAAGAGGGCAAGTTCTTATTAAATGGAGTATTGGTCCAGGATCCGTCAGGCAACTCGAAGGAGACCCTACCAAGCGGCTACGGAGATTACGCATATAAATCCGGTCTGATAGATGATAAGACCCTGGACATTATAAAGTGTAACATGAAGGAACCCAACGGCGCAACCTTGGAGCGGACAACCTACACGGGCAAGGGCGGTATATATGGGGAACAGACCTCAAAGGTATCGCCTGTAGATTATAATGACTTGGAAAATATCATTCCTGGCTTCCAATTTGTGAACGGTCCGTGTAATCCGTGTGGGGCAGTAAATGAAACGCCCGATTACTCATGCCCATTCAAGCTGTCCGTGCAAAACAACCCGTCGTTTATAAGCCAGGTTTGGCAGTACCTATGGAGCATAAATGACAATCCGCTACAATCAACGCCGACATTTCTGAGTGAAAATATAAACCCAGACGAGTTCCCCCTGTTGAGCGAATTACAAACCGAGTTAAATAAGCAAAATAACCCCTCCAAAAAATAAAAAATAAACAAGATACAACACTTACATATCTACATGAACTTATATACATATGTAAACACACAACAACAAATAATTTATTATGGCGATTGCGATTTTTCTTCCTCTTCATCTGAAACCTCCTCCGAAACATCATATACTGGAACCGCGCCATTACTGAGCACGCGCATAACATATGCCGCACTTTGAGTACGATATGGAGAGTTGACGAATCCAGAAACTGAATGTTCCAGCGCATCATCCTCTTCCTCTCGCCAATCATCATCGTCAATATCCACCTCTAATGGAAACGTCACAGGAACGCTTCGCTGCAATTTTGGTGGCGGAGGAAAGCCGGTGCGAGGAACGCCAGTGCGAGGAATGCCAGTGCGAGGAATGCCAGTGTGAGGAACCCTCTGATTAACTTCATCCGGCGTATGGTTAACCGTGTAGCACCGCTGGTTCCCCTGAGATGCCTGTCTTGACGTCGCATACATGGTGCCGTACTTGGTCCCGAATGTCCTATAACATATGTAAATGTCATCGCACAAATTTCTCATAAAATTATCATTCATAAGCTGCCGTTCCGTCATAAACAGTTTCATCTCATCAATAAATCCGCGAAGGCCATTACGCAGAACGACATACTCGTCAAGTCCGTCTGGATTCTCGGCATGTGTCGTGACAAATGTAAACAAATCGTGCGCCCCCGGATTATCGGAGTCCTTCCCCTTCAGATAGCTATTTATTGCAAACAGATGTTGCAGAGTTCGCTGCCGATACACAAATTTGCTCAGATCGGTACAATCATCATCTCGCGTAATTGTATAATGAACCCGAGTCGTATCGCCCAATCGGTTGCCCGTAAATGAAACGACGCACCCAGTCATGTTATTTGATGCAATATGGTAACTCTTGTCAGATTCGCTAACAACATCCTCTATCTCAAGTGTCCGAACCCACGCATTATTTTTAAAGTCATAAATGAACCCATTCTCCACTGATATTCTTGCGTTAGTAACAAATTTATATACGGCTCCGTGTAGGATCTCCCCGTAAACCAAACCAGCATTTTCTATCTTGTCAATAAAGTAATATGCGCTATTTTTCCCGGACCCGAGGCTGCTGAGAAGGCATCCATCGTGTTCAACACCAAACCCGATAAAGGCGCTCGTAATATCTCTATTGACCAGCCGCATTAATTCGTTGGCACTTTGTTCCCCCGTATTTGCAACACCATCCGTCATAAATACGTGGCAAATGGTGTGCTCCGGAAACTCACCCCGTAACTGTTGAACCTGTGTTCCCGCATGATTCAGCGCCAGCTCAATATTTGTAGACCCACGCGGTACAATTAATTCCACCTTGGCAATAAGTTCGCCGACGTTTTCGGCCGTAATAGCAGAGCGTTTAACAATACTGTAAATAATGTCATCAAATGAGTCAATTGTTATGTAGACTTTGATGTCCGGATTTTCTCTGAAATACACAATCATATTTCTTAGCGTATGAATAATATGCTGCATCTTACTTCTGCCATCTGAACATGCATCTGACATGGAGCCAGACTGGTCAACTGAAAACACCAACTCCAATGTAGTACCGCTTCCAGGAACAGACACTGCAGCCAAATTAAGTATTCCAAATTGTGCCCGAGGAATTGGAACAGGCACTTGTTCAACATTAATGTGCGTGCTATCGAAGACAAGCGACTGCTTGGTAAATATGGTAGTAGAGTTCATCCTTGTATCTGTGATTTTGTGCAATTCATTTTAAGCTGTTTTGGAAACTCAATTTTTTTCTATTTGGGTGTTCCAATAAAATCAAGGAAGCGCGCCTCAACATATTCGCTGGCCTGGTAATAGTCCTTAAACGAAGACATGTATTGAAAAGGGCTATTACGAATCGGCACGCTCACATGGATAGATTTTGAATCAATTTTGATATCAAATAGGTCCGTCTCATGGGCAAATTTAGTATAGCAGATCCAATTGGGCTCATTCTTAACCATGTGCCATCCATGTTCTTTAAATAATTGGTCCAAAAGAGCGAAGCCCTTGTTTTTAATTTCGGTATTCAGAATGGAGTCTGATGTTGAGAGCATAATATCGTTGGAGGGCATTCTATCTTCTATATGATATAAGGCCAAACGCTTTAAATGAATTTAGTAGATAATTGTTTTACCCAGTCTAATAAACAAAATAAAAATAAATACTTAAAAACCCATTGCATAATAACTGTATAATGGACCAGGTTGAATCTACGCAAGAGCAAGGACGGGGACAAGAGCAGGCACAAGGGGCGGAGAAAAGGGAGCTGCGATTGGTAGACGTCGTCGTCGCGGACGAAAATACCGCACTAAATCTAATGGTCAATTTCTTGACATTGGCTCATAAGCGAGGGGCATTTGGTATTGATGAATCCGCCAAGATATGGGAATGCATCAGAACGTTTCAAAAATAGTCAAATGTTTTCATAATATAAGTATTCTAAATAGTTATATTAAAATAAAATCCGCCCCAACCAGGATTTGAACCTGGGACCTATCGGTTAACAGCCGAGCGCTCTAACCAACTGAGCTATTGGGGCAAAAACACACACAAAATGCTGGCTTCGTATATTTGTTATATTTTTCGCAAAATATGAGATATATTGATTGCTGTGAGAAGCCAAGCCAGGTCTTACTGGGATTTGAACCCAGGTTTCAGGATTCAAAGTCCTGAGTGATAACCACTACACTATAAGACCATAAACACACATTATATTTACATTATTTACAATTGTGCAGGAGTATAGCACACGCTTACCCAATATATACACATAAAACGCCTTTAAGTAGTTTTTACGCGCTTTAATTATAAACCCCCGCGCAACCGCAATACTAAATGAAGCGTACTTTCCTTCTGAATGTTATAATCCTGCAATGAGCGGCCATCCTCAAGCTGTTTACCGGCAAAAATAAGCCGCTGTTGATCGGGCGGAATCCCTTCTTTATCTTGAATTTTTTGCTTCACATCAGCGATAGATTCAGACGGGTCCACCTCTATCGTAATCGTTTTACCAGTCAACGTCTTTACAAATAGTTGCATTTATATAGGGCCCTAAATTATTTTATCCTATCCGACATTAGTCCCTTTCCTATCAAAAATTAAAAAATTGATTAATATTTGGCTGCATGACTGAAGCGCAATTAAAAAGAAATGATACCACTCCCTCTGCTAATAGTAATATGCATCATTGGTATTGTTGTAGCCGCAATTGTAATCGAGACCGCCGTAAGCGTTGTGCGCAGTATAGTAAGACAACGGGCAAAATCAACAACCCCGCTAAGCGCGTGTGAAATGACATCATCAAAAGGGTAACAAATAAATACGTAGATAAATTTAATAAAATATTATTACTTTCGGCGAACAGTGCGACGTTTTTTCATGCTTCGCCGCCATACTTCTATATAAACGAGATAAATCTGCCAATAATTTATGTTTGATATGATAAATATTTTGTACAATTTATCATATGATATTTGCACGAGGAGGGGTTCGAACCCTCGCATCGTTGATAGTGGGTCTTAAGTCCACCGCCTTAGACCACTCGGCCACTCGTGCATTAGTTAGTTGCTAGTTCCTGGTTTTTTTATTTTGATTGTTGGGGTCTGCTGTAAGGAACAATGTAGAAAATTGTAAAATAAATAATTAAATACCTCTATATAATATATATGATAATTTTAGGTAATAGAGTGCCGTATGAATATTTTATAACAACCGGCAAGGGAGAATCCGCTGCAGGTTCAGAGGGCCTTCCCTATGAAACCGGCTCATATGATGCCGCATTAAATGACGCCGGAATACAAAATACGAATGTAATTGAGTATACAAGCGTTATGCCAACGGAGGCAAAAGAAATATCTAAAGAGGAAGGACTGAAAAGGATCCAATGGGGCGAGGTCATGGAATGCATAAAGGCGCAATCAAACGGCAAGAAGGGCTCAAAAGTAAGCGCCGCCGTAATGATAACAACAATTACAGACCCCAAAGGAAAATATTTGGGCGGATTTGCGTGCGAGTATTCTGGTTCAGGAATAAGAAAAGCCGCAGAGGACTCCTTACTGGAGTCAATCGCCGGAATGATAAAGCGACGCGGCTATGGGAACATAAAGGGCGAGCTCCAAATATATAAGGATAATAAGACTGATACCGGATTTATCATACACCCCGGTAAGATATTTGTATACGAACACCTGGATGTGGTTGAGGAACACGGGACTGTGTTTGCAGCAATATGTTTTGTTAGCTACAAATTTCCGACCATAATGCGAGCAAAAACCAAAACAAGAGCGCCAAGCAAAACTCGTAAAAATAAGAAGTCCAACAATGCATAATTCACATCCTGTATAAGTATTTATACACCCTTTCTCATTTATCGGCAACGTTTTCTTTGAATAATATAAATAGCAAATATCTTATAGTGGCAACCATACAGCATATAAAATGGTGTTTACATTAATTGTAAATGTACTACCAGGTAGATATGTAGTTCCACTTCCATCTGATTGAGTATTCCAATTATCAAAAGCATATCCAGAATTTACTAATGTACCGGTGTTTCCAAGAATTGTTACTGTTGACCCGGAGTTATAAGGAGAGAATCCATCTACAGGAGGATTTCCACCTGTATTACCATTTCCATTGTAAGTTAATGTATAAGTTGGTTGAACATCTATCCATTGTGCGTATAAAGATGTATTCGCATTAATTATAAATGTATTTGTAGGCGAGTAACTCGTTCCAGAACCATTCGCTGCAGTATTCCATCCAGAAAAGACATATGGTGATATTCTTACAAGAGAACCTGTGTTTCCAAGAATTGTTACTGTTGACCCGGGGTTATAAGGAGATAATCCATCTACAGGAGGATTTCCACCTGTATTACCATTACCAAAATATGTAACTATGTAAGTTATTGGGACTACTTGTGTCCATTGTGTAATTGGGCAATGTCTAGAACACCCATAAGCCCTTCTATCGTTAGCTAAACCAGACCTTTTTTTTCCTGTCATTTATTATATATAATATATTATATTATGGGCGTTTCAAATGAGAAAAGGTGTAAAACAACCCTTTAAATTTATAAAACTGCTCGAATGCGGGGTCGAACCGCAGACCTTCGGCTCATAAGACCGATGCTCTAACCAACTGAGCTATACGAGCTTGTGAGGCCACTCTCACATATTATAAACACACATAGTCTTTAAATCATTTAAGGCCAGGTATTATTTGCCTCCAGAATGGGTTGACTATTAAATTATTATATATGCAACATATATAATAATGCTATCAGACTACTTGATCGCACCCTCGTTAAATTCTTTATTTGTTACAGGAATGCTTCTATTTTTTATTCTAATAATTATAGTGCGACATTTTGCGGAATTTACGCGGCTACCCATGACGCAAAAGGTCGTCGTTCTTAGCTTGATATCCATCGCAATCGGGTCGCACGGCATGCTTCATTTAGGTGCGGAATATGTCTATGGGTTTAATCCGTACAAGTGGTTTTAATACTTAACATCTAAATGCAAACGCAAAAATGCCCACGGCAACAATTCCCAACGCAAGCCCAGCGTGGTAGTTAAATGACATCTCTCTATACATTTGCAACCAGGCCTTGACCTCATCCTGGTTACTCGTGTGATTCAACATCCAGTCTGATTTGGGCGATAGCATATAATAAAAGTAGTTGGTTAAGAAACATGTCGCCATAACTGTGCAAACCAGCGAGAATGTATTCATCTTGTGCGACTTAATTTGCACATTATAAAATATGATGAAGAGAGAAAGGAGAAGTCCAAGCCCATAACCATGATAACTGATCTTCATTCTCTCTTTGGAGATCTTCTCATATCGTCGTTGAAGGTCGCTTGAGAGCTTCTCCTTGTAGTGCTTCACGATTGCACTCTTGTCTGTGATGTTATAAAAGTATATCATCCCTATAATAAATATAGCGGATATCATGCATGAAATAGAACAGGCCATTTTATATAATATACAGAGAATTATATAAAATAGATAGAACCATAGGTAGGATAAAAGATTCATAGATTATCCGTGTAGTGCCTTGAATTGCTTTTTGCAGGAATTACATTGGCGGAACGAACCGTCGGCGGTTAATGCAAGAGAAGCGGTCGACGGACAAAATGCGCACCGACTTGAAAATCGCGTTTGCAGTCCGTTGTTATTTATGTAGTTGCTAAATGACTGAAATTGATATGCTACGCCCAATGGCGTCTGCTGGAAGTTGCCATTATTAAATACATTGGAATTGCTCATACTATGTAAAAGATATAAATATTTTAATATTGTTTTAAACCTTAGCACATTTCAAACGCCGATAAAATCTGCGTTAATGACTGGTAAATGTGTAATTCGCATGCGTTAAAAAATAATAAAATAATAAAATAATAAAACAATAATATATATTTTATGAAAACAAAAAAAAATAAAATCTTTAGAAATAAAACTGCAAAAGTATATTCTATTCCGTCTTATGATAAGGATATTGTTGGCATTATTGATGTAAATGCCATTAGAAAAAATATAAATTATTTAAAAAAGAAGAGCGGTACTGATTTGATGCCTGTTTTAAAAGCAGACGCATATGGACACGGTGCAGTTGAAATGGCGAAAATACTGCGTAGTATTGGGATCAAATATATAGGTGTCGCTACTTTAGGTGAAGCAATAATGTTAAGAGATAGTGGCGACAAAGGTAGAATTTTAGCTTGGTTATATGATGTAAATGGAGATGAACTAAAACAAGCGTTACATATGGACATTGATATTGCAATTTTTGATGAAAAAACAATACCCAAGTTTATTAGTCTAATACCTAAAAATAAGCAAATAAATGTTACAATGTTTGTAGATACTGGAATTAATCGCGCAGGCATTTCTTATGATAAAGCATACGACGCTTTTATCGAAGTAAGTAAATGTGATAACATAAAAATTGAAGGTATGATGTCACATTTGGTTTCTTCTGGAGTTAAAAACAGTCCTATTGTTAATGAACAATTGCGTAAATTTAGAGATTTAAGAAAAAGATTATCTGAAATAAATATTGTGCCGCCTTTAGTCCACATAGCAAATACTGGAGGATGTTTAAACTATGATGTCTCAGATTTTACATTGGCGCGTCCAGGTTCAGGCATTTATGGTGTTGGCGGAGATGATAAATATAGTAAGTTTTTAAGTTTAGCTATGACTGTTAAATCATATATAATTCAAATAAAGGATATTGATAAAGGAAAAGGAATTGGTTATGATTGGAAATATGTTACGCCAAGAAAGATGAAGATCGCAATTTTGCCAATTGGTTACGCTGATATAATACCAAGGTCGACTTCAGAAAAATTGTATGTTTATATTAACGGAACAAAAAGAAAGGTATTAGGAACAATTAGTATGGACCAAATTATGGTTGAAGCAAAAAAAGGTGATAAAATAAGTAATGACGCTATTATTTTTGGAAATGGTGTTAATTGTCCTCAAACTATATTTGATATTGCGGACGAATCTGATATACTTTCACTCGAAATTTTATGTCATACCGGATATAGAATCAATAGATTATACATTAATAAATAATATATTTTTATAATACCTTTTCTAATGTATACATATATGTCATCTAATAATCCTGCAACTTTTAGTAGTAATGAAGTCACAGGACTACCAGGGTTAGCAGGTGCAAAAAGTAATGTAGATTGCTACAGCAGGAAATGTACCCAGTCTTTTCCCAAAGATTTTATTTTAAGTAGTTTTCGCTAAATATAATTAATTTTACACCTTTGGACATTTAAAACGCCAATTATATTAATAAGTATTTAAATAATTATTAATATGATGAGAAGTGAATACTAAACAAACTGAAAAAATATATCTATAACAAACTGAAAAAATATATCTATAACAAACTGAAAAAATATATCTATAAC